>Ga0134125_10003344_pt1 | contig 18603 bp, 18 predicted proteins | sample KB31751_FD_96464 | JGI IMG/M metagenome (GOLD analysis project Ga0134125, IMG submission 96464) | Terrestrial soil microbial communities with excess Nitrogen fertilizer from Kellogg Biological Station, Michigan, USA - KB3-175-1 | ecosystem: Environmental > Terrestrial > Soil > Unclassified ... | reverse complement strand
TGCGCGCATTGAATGAAGAGAAGGAGCGCAGCGCCGAAGAGAGCCGGCGGCGGCTGTCCGAATCGCTCAATCAAACGCTGCGCCGCATCCGTCAGACCCGCGCCGAACACGAAACCTTACAGTTGGTGCTGGAGGAAAGCGCGTTCTGTGCCGCGCGTGCGGTGGTGCTTCTGGTGGAAAGCGGCCGGCTTGCACGGGTTGCTGTGTGGCGTGACGTGACGCTGCGTGGGGATGAAGAAGACTCAGCCCCTATCGATCTGCAGGAAGCCGGGGCGCTGGCTTCGTGCGTGACAAGCGGTGATCCCATGGCGGCACTGGCTTCGCCCGGCGAAATCTCATCGGTGCTGGCTTCCGCGTTCGGGAAGGGCGGGGAAGACAAGGTGTATCTTTTCCCGGTTCGGGTGCGTCAGACTACCGTGGCGCTGATCGTCGCTGGCGGCGGCGTCAGTCCGGCACCTCTTGAATTACTGTGCGAGGCGGCGGGGATGAGACTGGAAGCCCTGGATGCTGCCGCGCCGCCCGCCGCCGCTTCCGCCGCCGCCGCGGAGAAGAGCGATCTTGTACATATTGCGGGTGTGCGGAATGGAACACCTGCACGTTCCTGGGAATCGCTGTCGGGACCGGAGCAGGCGCTGCACCTGAAGGCGCAGCGGACCGCGCGCGTTCGGGTGGCGCAGATTCGGATCAGCGAGGCGCCGGCTCTGCGAAAAGGCATGCAGGAGAGGGATATTTATCAGGCGCTCCGGCGGTCCCTGGATGCGGCCCGCGGCGAATTCCGTCAGAACTATATGACGCAGACGCCCGGCATGGTGGATTATCTCCATCTGGAAATTGTGCGCAGTCTCGCACAGGATGACGAAAAACTTCTGGGGACCGGCTACCCGGGACCGATGGCTTAAATATGCACTTCTTCTTACAGAGCCTGATTTTCAGAAGAGCAGCGATGTGCTGCGCCGTTCTGACGGCGGCGGTGGTTTGCGCGCATGCGGCGGCGGATCCGGCCATTCTTCGGCTGGGGCAGGCAGCTGATGCGTATGACAAGAAGGATTACTCCACCGCGGTTCACCTGCTCACCGCTTCCGGCCAGCCCGCTAAGCTGCGGGACTATGTGACGTACTACCTGGCCAACGCCGAGCTGGTCACCAGCAACGGCGAGGATGCGGTGCGCGATTTGGCGCGCTATATCGCCAATCCCGTGGCAGGATCTCCCCTTGCCGGACGCCTGAATCTTCTTTATGCGAAGGCGCTCCTGGGACAACCGAATCCGGCTCCCGCGGCGGCGATGAAGGCGCGCCAGATCCTGGAATCGCAGGCCCCTCTTCTGCCGCAACCCGATGGCGATTTCACGGAGGCCCAGGCGCTGGAGGCTACCGGATTCCCGCGCCAGGCTGCCGTCAACTACCAGCGCGTCTATTTTCTTTTTCCGGCCTCCGATGATTCCGAGAAGGCGCGTGTGGCGCTCGAGAGGCTCAAGGGTTCGCTGGGCGGCGAATATCCGGAAGCCCCCGGCCGGCTGAGGCTCGAGCGTGGGAAGGCATGGCTGACCGCCAGACAGTATCTCAAGGCGCGTCAGGAATTCGCGATGCTGGCGGAGGAGCTGACGGGCGCCGACCGGGAAGAAGCCCAGGCAGGCGTCGGCGCGGCGCTGTACCTGGGGGGCGACGAGGCCGGCACGGTTTCTTATCTCGAAAAACTCCATCCGGAAAGCGCGGAGGCGGGGGCGGAGCGGCTCTACTATCTCACCGAGGCATACCGCAAGCTGAACGACGATTCCAGTATGATGGCGGCGGTCAAGCAACTGGGCGACCGGTATCCAGTCTCGCCCTGGCGGCTGAAGGCGCTGATTACGGCGGGAAATCGCTATTTGCCGACGCAGGATCGTGCTCAGTATGTCCCGCTTTACCAGGCCGTGGCGGAGACTTTCCCGAGCGATAGCGCGGCGCCGCTCGCCCACTGGCGCGTGGCGTGGGCCGCATGGCTCGATCACAGTCCGCGGCGCGTGGAACTGCTTCGCGAGCAGGTGGAAAAGTTCCCCAACGACACACATGTCAGTGACGCGCTGTTTTTCCTGGGGCGCGCGGCCGAACAGGAGTCGAATTTCGCAGCCGCGCGTGTCTATTATGAAGCGCTGAGCGTTCAGTTTCCGCATTATTACTATGCAGGGCTGGCGCGCGACCGCCTGAACACGCCGAAGCTGGCGTCGGTGAAGGCGGATGCAGCGGTGCGCTCCTGGGCGGACGCTGCCACCGGCGCGCACGCCAACGCGATTCCCGATGACATCGGTACGGCGCCCAATGCGGCCACGCGGCAGCGCATTGAACGGGGACGTCTATTGATCGCGGCAGGCATGACTTCGCAGGCGGTCGATGAGCTGGAGTTCGGCGCGCGGCAAAACGACGAGCAGACCACGCTTCTCGCCATGGAGCTTTCGCGCTCGATGCCGACGCCCTATCTCGCCCTTCGCGCGATGAAGAAATTCAGCGGCGATTATCTTTCGCTGCCGTTCGACAAGGCGTCGCGTTCGTTCTGGGAGATGCTGTTTCCGCTGCCGTATGAGGAGACGCTCACTTCGAGCGCCGACAGCCGCGATCTCGACCCTTACGCCGTGGCAGGGCTGATCCGTCAGGAATCCGAATTTAACCCCGGCGCGCGTTCGCCGGTGGCGTACGGGCTGATGCAGTTGATCCCCTCGACCGGCAGAATGCTGGGCCGGAGCGAGGGGATTCGCGTGTCGAGCGCGCGTATGCTCCTGGAACCGAACCTGAATATTCGGCTCGGTACCCAGTATCTCCGCGGCCAGCTCAACCACTGGGATGGAGATTGGGTGAAGACGCTGGCGGCGTACAATGCCGGGCCCACGCGTGTGAAGCGCTGGGTGGAGCAATACGGCTATGACGATCCCGCCGAGTTCATCGAAAATATTCCGTTCAATGAGACTCGCGATTACGTGCAGGCGGTGCTGCGCAACGGACAGGTTTATAGGGAGCTCTACGGCAGGCAGAAGGCGGCGCTGGCGGCTGAGCGGGAAGACGATTCGGACGTTCCCGCAGGCAAGGTCAACACCGTTGCGGCGACGCGAAAAATCATGACGAAGAAGCCGCAGCGCATCTCGGTCAGCAAGCGAAAAGTGGCAGCGAAGACAGCGGCCGCGAAGAAGGCCGCGCCAAAGGCGTCCAGATCGCGGACGGCGCCGGATACGCCGGTGAGCGAGAAAAGCCGCAGCAAAAACGCGGTCGAACCCAGGAAATCCACCAAAAAACACGCGGCTGCATGAGAGCATAGATTCATGTCCCTTGCCGCCGCGGCCAAACGCTTTCAGAGCGCGCGTACAGCCGACTTCAAAGAGTCCGTCATCCGCGAAATGACGCGTCTGGCCATTCGCCACGGCGCGGTGAATCTGGCCCAGGGCTTCCCGGATTTCGCGGCGCCCGTCGATATTAAACAGGCGGCAATCGATGCAGTGAACGCCGATTACAACCAGTACCCCATCACGTGGGGCGTGAAACCGTTTCGCGACGCGATCGCCGCGAAGTACCGCCGCACCTATGGGATGGAAGTGGATCCGGAGCGCGAAATTACGGTCTGCTGCGGGGCCACCGAGGGGATGATCGCGTCGCTGCTGGCGGTGACCGATCCGGGCGATGAGGTGGTGGTTTTTGAGCCGTTCTACGAGAACTACCACCCGGATACCCTGCTTTGCGGGGCCGAGCGCAAACTGGTGACCCTGCATGCGCCGGACTGGCGATTCGATCCCGATGAATTGCGCCGCGCCTTTTCACCCCGCACGAAGGCAATCATCATCAATACGCCGAACAATCCTACCGGCAAAGTGTTCACGCGGGAGGAACTGAGCTGCATCGCGTCGCTTTGCCAGGAGTTCGATGCGCTCGCCATAACGGACGAAATTTACGAGCACATCACCTACGACGGACAACGCCATATCCCGATCGCAACGCTCCCTGGGATGCGCCAGCGTTCCATCCTGGTGAACAGCATGAGCAAGACGTTCTCGGTGACCGGTTGGCGCGTGGGCTGGGTAATCGCGCCGCCGGAAATCACGGGAAGCATACGTAAGGTGCATGATTTTCTCACGGTTGGCGCGGCCACTCCGCTGCAGCAGGCGGGCATCATGGCGCTCGGCCTGCCGGATTCGTACTTTGAGAACCTGTCGGCTGAATACGATGGCCGGCGGCAGGCGGCACTCACCATGCTGCGCGACGCGGGCTTCCACTGCTACGTGCCCGGCGGGGCCTATTACGTCATGTGCGACATACGCGGTTTCGGCAACAGGACGGATGTTGAATTTGCCACCGATCTGGTGGAGCGGGTTGGTGTGGCGGGGGTGCCGGGGTCCAGCTTTTATCTGGATGCGGCGCGCGGTTCATCGCAGATCCGCTTTTGTTTCTGCAAGAAATACGAAACGCTCGCGGCGGCGGGCGAACGCCTGAAAAAGATCTGAATTCCGCTTCAGGTTTGGCCATGTTCGTGCTTTCGCCACGGCATGTCCGATACCGTTGTGTATCCCATTCTGGAGGAAGATCCAGACCTCGATCCCAATAACGGGGAGACCGAACTCGACAAGCTGCGGGGGCACACGACGCTGCACGCCTATCCGCCGCGGCTGGAAGATGAAGGGCAATCGGGAGGCTAATGGTGGCGGGTCCTGACCGAAAACAGCCGCCGCGCGATCCCGAACCGGAGTTCGATCACACCAATCCAGGATACCCGCGTCCGCTTCAGGATCCCGATCCCGACGTCGTGCCGCAGAACGATCCTGTGGAGATGCCCGAGATCTGATTACGCTCGTTCCGCGCGCGCCAGCAGGATGGCAAGCCAGAACCACGCGGTGAGGAATGCGACGCCGCCAATGGGCGTGACCGCTCCGAGGATACGCACGCCGCTGATTGCCAGTGCGTAGAGACTGCCGCTAAAAAACACGATGCCGGCGAGCAGGAGCGCGCAGATACGTCCGGCCGCGGGCTTCGGCAATACTCCGGCGCGCGGCATCAACGAAACCACCAGCAGCCCCAGCGCGTGAAAGAAGTGATAAAGGACGGCCTTCTCGTAAACGCCCATGGAGTAAGCATCGAGCCGCCCCTGCAGGCCATGCGCGCCGAAGGCTCCAATGGCCACCCCCAATCCCATCAGAATCGCTCCCGCCGCTGTCCAGTTCATGACGATCATTCTATAGTCGGATCTATGCTCAGATGAGGAGCGGGATGAATCGGCGCGCGGCGATGATCGGTGTCTCGGGGGTGCTGGCGTTTGCTCTGATCGCGTGGCTAACGATCTCCGGCGCGGCGGTGGGGTTCGATGCCGCGGTGCGTGATGCGGTGCATAGCTGGGCATCGCCCCTCCTGACGAGCCTGATGGTGGGACTTTCCGACACTGGCACGGACTTCTTTATGGGAGCGCTGGGATTCGTCTCCGTGTGGAGGCTGCTCCATCTCGAGCGGCGGCGCGACGCCGTTGTCTTCGTCGTTACCGTACTCGCCGCGGAGGCACTGATGGTGATTCTGAAGCTGGCGTTCCATCGTGCGCGCCCCGTGCCGTTTTTCGCCGAAAGGCCGGACAGCTTCAGCTTTCCGAGCGGCCACGCGCTGAAGTCGGCTGTGTTCTATATCCTCCTGGCGTCGCTCGCGTCGCGTCACTGGGCGGTTCGCGCCGCCGCGGTTCTGCTCGCTCTGCTGGTTGGAATTTCCCGCATTTATCTCGGTGTCCACTATCCGACCGATGTCCTCGGCGGCTACGCGGTAGCGGTTGTTTGTCTCGCCGCGGCTGCCTATCGCAGAATGCCGGTGTGCCCGAGCGAATAGCGCCCGGGTTGCGGATACACGCACAGCCCATGCGGACCTTTGCCTACCGGAATACGGGCGAGCAGCTTGCCGCTCTGCGTGTCGATGGCATAGACCTCTTTGCTGTAGCGCCCGGAAAGCCAGAGCACTTTGCCGTCGGCGGAGACGCCGCCCATATCCGGCGTGCCATTGGGGATTGTCCAGGTCTGCACGACTTTGTGCGTCGCGAAGCTGATGACGGAGACGGTGCCTTCGTCGCGATTCGAGCAGTAGAGCAGTTTCGCGTCGCGGCTGGGGTAAAGGCCGTGGGCGCCTTCCCCGGTCGGGATGAAACCGAGGGAAGTGAACTTGTCCGCATCAATCATGTAAACGCCGTTCGCATACATGTCGGCCACGTAGTAGATCCGGCCATCGGGCGATGTTTTGACGTCCTGCGGCATGCTGCCGGTCGGTGAGTGCTTCAGATCGTAGGCGCGCCGCTTATCGAGCGGGCTCATGCGGCGTGACATGGAGGCCGTCATTGCCATCGGTTTGGCAGGCGCGCCGCCGAGTGCGAGTGTGCCAATCACGGTACGGTGCACAACATCCACCTTCACGAGGGAGCCGGAGAATTCGCAGCTTGCGACGAGGAACTGGCCGTCGGCTGAAAAATCGATGTGGTCCACGCCGCGGCAGGGCACGGACAGCGATTCCACCAGAGCAAAGGTCGTGGGATCGCGAAACTCGAGACGGCTGACGCGCTCCGCGACGACGATCGCATACTTGCCGTCCGGCGTGTAATACATGTTGTACGGATCTTTGACGCTCACCGTGTCACCCTTTTTCCCGGTTGCGGGATCGATACGCGTGAGGCTGTCGCTGAGATCGTTCAGGACCCAGAGCGACTTGAGATCCCATGAAGGCGTCACATGCTGCGGCTGGCGCCCGACGGTGAAGTGATCGATGACCTTGTAGGTGTGCGGATCGATGACATCCACCGTGCCGCTGCCGCTGTTCGGGACGTAGATGCGATCGGGAAAACCTTTTACCGCAGGGCTGAAGCTGCGGGTTTCGGAGTAAATATTCTGCGAATCCCGGACCGCCGGCATGCCTGGCAGACTGGCGGCCGTAACGAATCCTCCTGCGTTCGCAAAGACAAAATAAAGAAGGGAAAGTGCTGTGCCTCTCACGCGATGAGGATAGCACCGCGCTCCATCAGAGACGAGGAGCGTGGTGGCCGGTGATGTTTTCGCGGACGTCCGACCAGAACTTCACGAAACCACGCCACAATCCGAACGCCTTCAGTACGCCGATACACACGGCGACGAAAACCACGATATTCAATATCGCCCGAATGCTGGACGCCATGGGCAGATAAGTGTCGATAACCCACAATGCTACGCCCACGATGATGAGCATCAGGACCACATTCATGATCAATCGGATCGGACCGGTGATCGCCGTACGAGTGTTGAGGAACCATGCGACGATTCCCACCATGGCAAGAGCAAGCACTACTTCGGCGAAAAGCACGGAAGCACCTCGCGGTGGAAGAGGCAAGCGGATTGCCAATGTGCCGGACTTACCCGCGGGTGTGCCGGCCCCCGCTGAGCCCGTCGAAGTCCCTTGCGTTTGCCGGGGACGTCAGGCAGTATGGAGAATCTTAAGGAGATTTCGATGGCGGGCGGTGCAGCGGGGCAGGCTCTCACGATCGATCTTTTGAATGATCTGGACATTGCCAGTGATCTCAGGAAGCTGATTGCGGAGGGAAAAGAGGCGGCATTCCATATTGGGCAGGCAATCGCCCAGTTTGCGGAACAGCCGGTATCGAATGCAATCGGCAAATCCGCGCCGCTTCAATTTAACGGTTCGCCAAACTGGACCGCCGGTCCGGTTTCCTTTTCTCTCATTGCAGGCGCGAAATGCATCGTCAGAATTGACCGTAGAGGCGAATCTCTTCCTGTCGCGCTGAAGATCGCCGATCCGGATCCTTCCCACACCACGGATGTACAGTTAGCGCCGCAATCGGGAACTTACGTCAATATTGAATTTGACGTTAATATCACCGGTAATATAGCGGCGACGGGCACCGCCTGCGGACTCGCGATTGCGGCGAAAGCTTCCGGCTCGGAGAGCGTTACTCTCTCTTTCTGTCAACCTGTTCCGCCCACGGATACAATCCTCGACGCACTGAAAAAGGCGTTCGCCGCTATCGTCTTTCCCACGTCACCAGACTGTATGACTCGCATGGCCGCGGGAAGCTCCGTGAAGATGAACGTGAACGGAACGTTGAAGTGGGAAGTGGATGCGGACTACGGACTGGGTGATTATGAAATCTCCGGACAAAGCATCCCGGAAGTCGAAGCGGGAATTGCGAAGCTCACCGGGGCTGGCCTGAACGTGACGCCGCCCAGTGCCAGTCTGAAAGTGGGTGCGACCGCGACGGCCAAATACGCGCACACCGACGGCTTTGGCATCGTCATCACGAAGAGCACCAATACAAGCGCGCAGCTATATCTGGTGCGTTCTTCCTGCGACGAACAGGATGCATCGCTTGGCGTCTCCGCGGGCGTGACTGTATACAATGTGTCTGCGTCCGTCGATCCGGCGAAATTGCAGTCGGTCGTACAAAGCGTCACCAAAAATGCTTCAGTAGCCGCAAAAGTTGCTCCGTTAGCTGCTGCAAAGGGGAACCAGCTGTTGACTGCCCCGACGAAGAAGCTGGACAGCTGGATCTCGGATGCAAATGCATCGGCAGGCCTGAGCGCAACGCTCTCACGTCAGAAAAATCGCGCCGCGTTGTATAGTTTCGACGTCGATCTGACACATGCAGGCGTTACGCAGAGCTGGAAGCAGCTGATCACTTCGAGCCTGATGGATTTGAGAACAATTGAAGGCTTTACGATGCGAAGGGGATCAGGCCTCACCGAACATCTGGAAGAATCCTCGACGCTCCGGTTTAACTTTTTCAATCTTTGCAAACTGACGGCTCAAAAAGATTACTTCGACGACTGCACCGTCGAACTGGCCGACGACGGTACGATTCGCTTCCTCTATGACACCGGTGTTGAGCAGATCGTCTCAAAAAACGTTTCCCAGGGCAAGGTCCGTGTTCACTTTACGGGAACGGCGACACAGAATGCCGGAGAGGGACTGAAACCAGAAATCGATTTGACGATCGAAATTTATGAAAAGGGAGATGCGAAAGGAGCTGCCCAGATCGCCGGTATCCTCAATTTTCTGACCCGGGCGGCACCGTCGCTGAAGAATGCCGCCGGCGCGATCAAAGTCTACGCGACGACGAATCCTGCTGGAACTCTGGGCTTCAGAGCGATACTGAAGCCTGCAGCGTATAGACGGCTTGCCTTTTCGCCATACACGGGCGATAAGCCTCCGGCGGATCAAAGCGCCGACGCGATGAATTTCGATGTTTTGTGCGACTGTACCGCGGCCGCATTTGGCCTGGAGTGGCTTTCCGCCGCCACCTACAGGATGTGGACCGACTACAGCAACGTGAGTCGAGGCGACTCAGGGACTGTCGGTGACCGAAAAGCGTTGTACGGGTATAAGGCGCCCGACGGGTTCTGGGCAAAATACAATCTTGATCCGGTTCGCGCTTCCACCGTTAAAGACTTTTTCGTCGCAAGCGCAGCGGGTATGAATTTCTTCGAAGACCTGGCGGCTCTGGGCGGCCTGTTAAGCACATCCGCTGTTACTACCAAAGCTCAGTGGGATGCAGTCAGGAAGCACACCGCAGCGATAATCAGGAGCGATATGGATGTCGACTATTCAAAACCGTTCTCGGCCGCGATTCTGTTACAGGCTTCGCGCGGGGGTGCGTCCATGATGGTTGACGTGGCAACCGCGAACGACAAAAGCACGTGTACCGTGACGCTCACGCTGGCTTAGCACGATTCGCCGGGAGCGATTAACCCCCGAACGGGCTGCGCTTCAGTGCGTAATCCACGGCTTCCCGCGGAACGCTGAACGAGCTCCGAACGGCATTGCCCTTGTAGCCGATGTCCTTCACGCCCACCGGGCTGGTGTAATACGCATCCACCACCATATTGCGCGCCCAGGTGAAGAACTGCATGCCACCCGCGACTTCAGGCGATCCGCCGCGCGTGCCGTAAGCGAGGTCGAGTACCGCGGTCTGATCGGCCGGCTTCGATGAGAGAAAATCCGTGCCGTGCTTGTGGATCATGTACTCATCGAGCCACGCGAGGCCGCCATCGAAGATGTTGGCCAGATCCTCGTTGCGGCTGCAGAGGAAGTCGATAAACTCCGCGGCGCCCGCTTCTGAAGCCGCCGGTGACGTCGCGTCTGCCGGCATGATGAGATCGCCCAGATGCCGCAGCGTCTTGAATTGGTGCGCCTTCAGATGCTTCGGCGCATAGTTGGGTCCGCCGTTGAGAGACCTCGGATTCGCGGCCACGGCTTCCGCGGACATGCCTGTCATCGCGTGTGGAGCCGGCGCATCCTTCGCGGTCTGTCCCGCCAGCATCTCGGCGGAAATCGCGGTCACGCCCACAATGCGGAACAGATTACGGCGGGAAACGTCCGTCAGATCGGACAGCGGTATTGCGGGATTGACTGGTTCGTTCATCTCAGACATTTCCTTTCTTCATTTCTTCCGCCAGATGTTCGGCCGCGCGCCAGGCGTTGGCCACGATGGTCAGCGTTACGTTCTTATCGGGGTTGCCGTTGAACGGCGCGGCATCCGCCACCACGAGATTCTTCACCTCATGCGCCTGCGAATACTTGTTGAGCACCGATTTTTTCGGATCGTCGCCCATGCGCACCGTGCCGGCTTCGTGAATGATCTGGCCACCCTTCGAGATCGCGGCTTCGGGATTGAACCCGCGATTGGTCACGCGCCCGCCCATAGTCTCGATAAGCGAGGTAAACGTATCGTGCATGTGCTGCACCATCTTGATTTCGTAATCCTGCCACTTCCAGTGGAACCGGAGGACCGGGATGCCCCACTGGTCGACCTTCGTGTTGTCGATCTCGCAATAGGAATTCTCGTTGGGGATCATTTCGCCGCGGCCCGCGAAATTGATATTGGTGCCATACTGCTGGCGCGCGCGTTCCTTGATCGCGGCGCCGTAGCCTGCCTGCGCCGCCGCCCCGCGGAACGAACCGAGCTGCGGCATGCCGAAGCCGCCCCCAATCTCGATGTGATAACCGCGCGGGAACGCCTTGTTCTTTTTATCGAGCTCCCACCAGGGAATGTAAACGTGCATGCCGCCAATGCCGTCGCAATTGTGGCGCGGCATGTTTTCGAGCGCCGGAATGTTGCCGCCGAGCGAATAGCCCACCGTATCCGTCAGATAACGCCCCACCACGCCGGACCCATTCGCCACGCCGTTCGGGAACTTCGTCGATTTCGAATTCAGCAGCAGCCGGGCCGATTCGCAGGCGCTCGCCGCCACCACCACGGCGCGGGCGCGAATCTGCTTTTCCGAGCGCGTGGCTTTATCGACATAGGAAACACCGCTGATCAGGCCCTCGTCGTTCACGAGAAGCTCACGCGCCATGGCGCCCGTAATGATCTTCAGCTTGCCGGTCTTCATCGCCGGGAAAATCATCGCCTGGCTCGATGTGAATGCCGACGCCGTGTGGCAGCCGCGCCCGCACTGTCCGCAATAGTGGCAGGGCAGGCGGCCGTTGATGCCCTTCGTCAGCATCGCCATGCGCGAAGGGATGACCGGAATGTTCAGCTTCTTGCCGGCGCGCTGCACCAGCATTTCATGAACGCGCGGCGGAACCGGCGGCAGGAAGTTGCCATCCGGCGCGCTGCGAATACCTTCATGAGTGCCGGTGACGCCCATGAATCCTTCGGCCTTGTCATACCAGGGCGACATTTCTTCATAAGTCACCGGCCAGTCGAAGCCGAGGCCGTCGAACTGCTGGGGCTTGAAATCGTAATCGGCGAAGCGCAGCGAGATGCGTCCGTAGTGATTGGTGCGGCCGCCGAGAATGCGCGAACGGAACCAGCGGAATTCACTGTCCGGCGCGATGGAGTACGGCTCGCCGGGCACGTCCCAGTAGCCATTTGGCGCGTTCCAGTAGCTCCACTGCTGCTTGCCGAAATACGATTCGGCGTTGGGGCCGCTGCCGCGGTGGTTTACCTCCCAGGGCCAGACGTGTTCCTTGAAATCCTTCATGGGATCGAGCATGGGCCCGGCTTCGAGAAGCGTGACGTTGATCCCGAGATCAGTCAGCACTTTCACCGTGGTGCCGCCGCCGGCGCCGGAGCCGATTACGACAACGTCATGCACCTCTGGGGAACGTTGAACCTGGAACATGGATAAACTTTATCACTATCCGATGGCTGCCGAGGAGCTGGAAATGCCAAAGAATCGCCGGATTCTGGCGAGCATCTGGGTCTGGCTCTCCGCTTCGCGCCGGAGCGCGCTTTCGCGGTCCCATCGGTCCCGCGCGGCGTTGAGCTCCGTCAGCCGGTAGGCCATGATCACCGACATGTCTTCCGCCAGATGGGGATGCATTTCCATCGTGCGTTGCAGCCCGGCCTTATCGAGGCAATAGCAGATCACATGGGACATGGCGGTGGCGGTGGCGCCTCTCACTTCGCCCGTCAGCAGAGAGGCTTCGCCGAAGAAATCGCCGGAATCGAAAGTAGCGAGCGGCTGCTCGGCGCCATCCGGCGATCGATACGTGATCCCGACCCGCCCGGCCACCACGAAATACATCGAATCGCCGGAGTCGCCCTGGCGCAACAGCAATTCGCCCGGAGCGAACGTCTGGCGGCGAAGCGATTTTGCAAGCTCGGTAAGATCCTCCTCCTCGAGCAGCCGGAAAATCGGGGTGCGCCGCAGAATGTCCGCCGGTTTCGCTTCTTCGAGCGGAGGCGCGTCCGGCTTCTTCTCGAGCAGCATCGAAATTTCGGAAACCGGGATGCCGGCGCGCTGGAGCGCATAGTAAATGCGGTGCAGTACCGCGGAGGCTGGAGAAACCTCCACACCCGGATTCGAAAACCAGACGACTGCCGCGTATTGAATATGTCCAGGCGCCAGATCCTGAATCACGCACTGCGGCGCCGGCTCGGCCGCTACGTTCTCGATTGGTGACGCGCGCAGCGCTGTGCCGACCGCATGAATCACCTCATGGGGATCGTACATATACGGCATCACAAACGGAATGAACTTTCGGTGCGCTTTCGAGATGATCTTAACCGGTGAGCGGGTGAGAAAGCTGTTCGGAATCATCACGGCATCGCCGTCGGAAGTCAGAATAGAGGTGTGGCGAAGCCGCACATGGTGTACCCATCCCGCGCCTTCCGCGCAGCTGATGTAGTCGCCCACGTTGATGCTGTCTTCGAGCTGGAGCGTGACGCCGCCCGCCAGGTTGTTCAGCATGTCCTGCAGGGCGAGCCCGATGACGGCGGTGGCGACCGCGGATGTAGCGAACAGACCGGTCGTGTCCACGCCGAGCCGGCTCAGCATGTGGAAGAGCGCCGCCCCGTAAGCGGCCACGATGGCTATTTCGCTCGCGAGCTTCGGCAGGCGAATGCGGCGCAGCACGAGTTCGAAAAGGACCAGGCTGCCGGCCTGTATCGCGGCCAGAACCAGCAATGTTCGGCCGATTTCGTTTGTGACTTTGGCGGGAGCGCTCCAGTAAGCCGCGCCGGCGGAGACAAGAGCCGCGCAGGCCCAGAGGACGAGAAACCCGAAGGCTGTGCGCACGCGGGAACGATGCTCCGGCAGGATTCGCCACAAGACGAGGGCGAGGGCAAACAATCCGGCGGCAATCCAGAAGTAATACAGCGGCACGAGAGGTACTTATTCTAACCGAAGTTCAGGCCAGTGCGAATTCGAAGCTTTCGCGCGCTGCCTGAACGGTGCGGGCGATGTCCTGCTCCGTGTGCACGGCGGAGACGAAAAGCGCTTCGAACTGCGAGGGAGGCAGGTAAATGCCGCGTTCGATCATCGCGTGAAAAAACCGCTTGAACCGGCCGGTTTCACTATGTTTAGCGGTGTCGTAATCGGTCACGGGCGCTGGTGTGAAGAACCACGTCATCATCGAGCCCACCCGGTTCACGGTCACGCCTTTGGGCGCGGCAGCCGCAAGCGCGGCAGTCATCGAATCGAACTGTTTGTAGATCCCGGGATTGGCCTGGATGTAACGCAGCATCGCCAGCCCGGCGCTCACCGCCAGCGGATTGCCCGAAAGCGTACCCGCCTGATAGATCGGCCCGCTGGGAGCAACGTGCTCCATGATGTCGCGCCGCCCGCCGTAAGCCGCAATCGGAAGACCCCCGCCGATCACCTTGCCGAGCGTGGTGAGGTCCGGCCGGATGCCGTACAGCTCCTGCGCGCCGCCCGCCGCCACGCGGAACCCGGTCATCACTTCATCGAAAATCAGCAGTGCGCCATGCTTCGCGGTAACGGACCGCAGCGCCTCAAGAAATCCAGGAACCGGCGGAATGCACCCCATATTGCCGCAAACCGGCTCCACAATCACCGCCGCGATCTTTGTTCCATGCACCTCGAACGCGCGCTCCAGCGCCTCCACATTATTGAGGGGCAGGGAAACGGTAGTGTCGCTGAAGCCCTTCGGAACGCCCGGCGAGTCGGGCAGCCCCAGCGTGGCGACACCCGACCCGGCCTTCACCAGAAGCGAATCCACATGGCCGTGATAGCAGCCTTCGAACTTCACCGTAATATCGCGTCCCGTAAAGCCGCGGGCCACGCGCAGTGCGCTCATCGTGGCTTCGGTCCCGGAGTTCACCAGGCGAACCAGCTCCATGGAAGGCACCATGGAGCGAATCGCTTCCGCGAGGTCGATCTCCTGCTCCGTGGGTGCGCCGAAACTGGTGCCGCGCGTCAGTGCCTCTTCGATCGCCGCCAGAATCGCGGGATGACGATGCCCGAGCAGCAGCGGCCCCCACGAGCCAACGTAATCGATGTACTCATTGCCATCGGCATCGAAAACGTGCGAGCCCTCGCCGCGCGCCATGAACGCCGGAGTTCCGCCAACGCCGCGCCACGCCCGCACCGGTGAATTCACGCCGCCGGGAATCGCCTTCTGTGCCCGCTCGAAAAGCTGCTGGGATTTCGAAAAATTCATGCGCGGCAGTAGTTATAAATCCGCTCGACGATCTCGAGCGCCTGCAGGCCTTCCTCGCCGCCCACCAGCGGCTTCGTGCCAGTCTTACAGGCCTTCGCGAAATCCTGGAACTGGCGCTCGAACGGCGTCAGGGAAATCGCCATGGGATCGGACGCGCCCGAAGCGACGCCGCTCGAAATCGGTGGCGGATCCGTCTTCGCAAATTCCTCATCGCCCTGCACATCCCACGCCGTGAGCTGGTCGCCGGTGATAATGGCGCTGCCCTTCGTGCCGTGCAGTTCCACGCGCTCCGAATAGCCCGGCCACAGCGCGGTGGAGGCCTGAATCACGCCGGTCGCGCCGTTTTCGTAGCGGAGCAGGGCATTCACCACGTCCTCGGATTCGATCTTGTGCAGCGCCCCGAGCTGCCACATGGCCTTGATATCTTTCACCGGCCCGGCGAGCCAGCGCAGCACGTCGATCTGATGAATCGCCTGATTGATCAGCGCGCCGCCGCCTTCCGTGGCCCAGCTTCCCTTGATCGGCCGCGAATAATATTCCGCCGAGCGGTACCACTTCACATACGCATCGCACTGGATCAGGCGGCCCAGACGGCCCGCATCGATGGCGCGCCGCAGGAAGAGGCACGAATCGTCGAACCGGTGCTGGCTCACGACGCCGAGCACGATACCAGCCGCCTTCGCCAGCTCGATCATCTTCCGGCAGACCTCTGTATTGATCGCCATCGGCTTCTGCAGCTGGACGTGCTTCTTATATCTGGCCGCCAGTTCCACGGGCTGCAGACGGAAATCCGGGAACGTGCAGACGTCCACAAAATCCACTTCCGGAATTTTGCAGATGTCTTCCACGCTGGCCACAGCCACGCCGCCGTGCTTTTCAGCGAAGGCCTTGGCATTGGCCGGATTGATATCGGTGCATGCGGCGATCCGGAAGCCAATGTTTTTGTACGCCTGCGCGTGCTTATGCGAAATGGCTCCGGTCCCGACGATTCCTGCGTTCATAGAGTAAGGGCCATTATAATGAAGGCTCATTGATGAGAGACCGGCGAGCCATTCCTTTCGCCGCGCCACGAGCGTTGCCCTGGGCTTCCGCGCTGCTCGTTCTGGGCGCGGCATTTGCGCTGACAACGTGCGGCAAATCCGTGCCGGAAGGCGTTGCCGCCACCGTGAACGGCCGCCCCATTTATTACACCGAAATCGACAGTACCTACCGTTCGCAGTTCCCCGACAAGGCGCAGGGCGAAAACGAAGATCAGATCCAGCTCCGCCGCATGGAGATCCTCGGTTCGCTGATTGACAGCGAAATCATGTTCCAGCGCGCCGAGAAGGCGAGCCTGGTGGCCACCGACGCGGACGTCACCGCGCGCCTCACCGAAATGAAGGCAACCTACACCACCGAAGAGTTCGATAAACAACTCAAGGACTGGGGCCTGACCCTCGATCAGCTCAAGGAACACATCCGCAAGGATGAAAGCGTGAAGAAGCTGTTTAACAAGGAAATCTCGTCGCGCATCAATATTTCGGATGCCGACGTTACCGCTTTCTACAACGCCAACCGCGGCAGCTTCAATCTTCCGGAGCCGCAGGTCCATCTGGCGCAGATTCTGGTCACGCCGAACGTGGATCCGAACGTCCGCAATCTGAAAAATGACAAGGCGAAGAACGATACCGAGGCGCGGCAGAAAATCAAGGCTATCGAAGCCCGTCTGAAGCAGGGCGAGGACTTCGCGATGGTGGCGCAGAATTATTCGGAAGATCCGCAGTCAACGCCCAACGGCGGCGATCTCGGATTTATTGCGGAGTCGGCGCTCGATAAATCGAGCCCGGAGCTGAAGAAGCTGGTGCTGTCGATTCGTCCCGGAACCATTTCGCCGATTCTCCCCAGCCCGGAGGGCTACCGCATCCTGAAGGTCATTTCGCGCGAGCCCGCGGGCCAGCGCGAGCTGAACGATCCCCGCGTGCAGCAGACCATCCGCGAGACTCTGCTGAGCCGCAAGGACCAGCTTCTGAAACAGGCCTATTACGGCGTGGCTCGCAATGAAGCGAAAGTGGTCGATTACATGGCCCTCCAGATCTTCAACGGCGCGGCCAAGAAGTAGCCGTCACGAAGTAACAATTCCCGGTTATTCTGGTCGGATGCCGTGCGCACCCGAAATTCTCAAAAACGTTTCTCTGTTCGCCTTGCTCGATGACGATGAGACCGCCGTTCTTTGTGCTCAGGTCGAAGTCCGGAAATTCGCCGCAAGGCAGCGGATCTACAAGCTCGGCGACCCCGGCGAGCGCGCCTATGTGGTCGCCTCCGGCCGCGTAGAAGTCCGGACGGTGGATGACGACAAGCAGGAGGTGCTGGTCGATTCACCGGGGCCGGGCGATTTCTTCGGCTTCGCCTCCATGGTGGCGCAGAGCCCGCATGAGACCAGCGCCATCGCGATGGAAGAGACCGTTTGCATCGAGATTGACCGGCATGACATCCTGACGCTCCTGCAGGTCAAACCGCATGCCGGTATGGACATGATGGCGGTGCTCGGCAGGCAGTTTCACGCCGCGCAGCAACTGGTGCGGGGCCGGGCCGCGCGCAACGCGAACGAAATCATCGAAGAGCAGGAGACAACGGGCGATCACATTGCGGACAGCGTCGCCCGGTTCGGCGGCTCCTGGAAGTTCATTATCACGTTCGGAGTTATTCTCGCCAGCTACACCATCGCGAATATAGCGCTGGGCAAGGGAGCCTGGGATCCCTATCCGTTTATTTTGCTGAATCTGTTTCTCTCGATGCTGGCCGCCGTGCAGGCCCCCGTCATCATGATGAGCCAGAACCGGCAGGACAAGAAGGACCGGCTGCGCAGCGAGCTGGACTACGACGTGAACCGCCGTGCCGAGGCAGAGATCCAGATGCTCGCCGATAAAATTCGCCGCATGGACGATAAAATTGACGACGTAACCGATCTGCTGCGCTCATCGCGCGCTTAAGTGGCCTCTATCTGTAGAGCAGTTTCTCGATAAAGAAGAGGAGCCCGAGTACCGCCGTCGGTATCACCGCCACACCAGTGATCATGTGTATGATCGAAAACTTCTGGTGGTGTACAGCAACAGTCATAAAAGGGACCTCCTTCGTCCGGTTTAACTCTATTCCTTTGAGATCCCGGACGCAAGGGTCCGGACTTCGCTCTTGACATCGGCATCGAACTGTTATAAAAACTAACAGTAGAATGTTTAACACTCGCAAGGGCCCCACGCCTCTCGAACAATTCATCCTCGATTACGTTTGGGCCCATCCTGGCTGCACGGCGGAGCAATGCCGGGAAGATCTGGCCGGCGAGCGCGATCTGAAAGACTCCACGATTCGAACGGTTCTCCGCAATCTGGAAGAAAAAGGCTACGTGACCCACACTGTGCAGGGGCGCACATTTATCTATTCCCCGGCGGCGTCCAGGCGCAATGTGGCGGTCGAAGCCGCAAAGCAGGTGATCGATCGATTCTGCAATGGTTCGGTGGAAGATCTTCTGGTCGGCTTAGTCGATAACCAGGTGCTCGAACCGAAGCAACTCCAGCGGCTCGCCGAGAAAATTGCCGCGCGAAAAGGGAGGAAGCAATGAGCGCGATAGAGTTTCTCGCCGAATGGGCGCTGCGGTCGTCGATTCTGATTTTCGGCGGCGCGCTCCTGATCTGGTTGACTCGCATCAAAGATCCCGCTATTCGACTTGCGGGATGGATCGCGCTGCTCCTCGGGTCGCTGC
>Ga0134125_10003343_pt1 | contig 18604 bp, 14 predicted proteins | sample KB31751_FD_96464 | JGI IMG/M metagenome (GOLD analysis project Ga0134125, IMG submission 96464) | Terrestrial soil microbial communities with excess Nitrogen fertilizer from Kellogg Biological Station, Michigan, USA - KB3-175-1 | ecosystem: Environmental > Terrestrial > Soil > Unclassified ... | reverse complement strand
GCCCGCACCTTCGCCACCGTTGTGATGGATCTGGCTACGCCCCGCGTGCCGGGCAGCATCACTTTCGACGACCTGGAAAATGGAATCAAGAACGATCTGCCGCCGGGAAGCTTGAGAACTTCTCTGCTTGCCGCCATACAAAGCACCAACAGAAACATAAATGACGCTCAGCGTGCTATCGAAGGATGGTATGACGACGGCATGGACCGCGTCACAGGCTGGTACAAGCGGAAGACGCAAACGTGGACGATGGTCATGGCCATCATCATCACGATTGCGGTCAATGCCGACACCGTGCACATTGCACGCCGCCTTTGGCTGGAGCCGGCCCTTCGCGCGGAATTTGTGGAGGCGGCAAGCCACCCGCCGCCACCGCAGGCGTCAACTTCCGCTAATCCCGCGGGCCAGTTGCCGAACGGCGATAACGGTTCAAGCGAAATCACCAGCCAGGCGGAGAATACGCTCGGCCTGGTTCTGGGCTGGCGCGATGCCGGAAATCTTCGCGATCCCCTGACGTGGTTTGAGCGGATCATCGGCTGGCTGCTCACGATCTTTGCGATCTCGCTGGGGGCGCCGTTCTGGTTCGACGTGCTGAACCGCTTTATGAACCTACGTTCGGCCGGCAAGTCTCCGGAAGAGAAGGGCAAGCCCCCGGAGAAACCCAGGATGCCGCCCACGAATCCATAACCTCGTTTCGGATCGTCGGCTCAGCGCTTCCGGGCTATCCACCGAAACACCTGCCCGCTGAGCGTGTTGAGGCTGTTAGTCAAGCGGTCTGTCTCGATGTCCACCAGAGCGTAGCGATCGACGCCGGAATCACCGGCCTGCACTAACCGGCGATGATCTTCACGGAGATCGGGCAGGCCCTTGCGAACGTTAGCGGAGCCGCGCAGGGCTGAGGCCAGCAAATAGAGGGTTAACTCCACGTTGGACGCGAATGGAAAAAACGCATCTCGCGGAGCGGCTGGGCTGCTGGTTGACAAGCCCGAATCGAGAGCCATGCAGGCTTCGGCGAACCGCCGCGAGGTCGCGAGGATCGCCGCGAACAGGGCCATCTGTTCGGCTGTCATACCGGGCTCGGCGGCGATCCGGTCTACCGCTGCTTCGAAATTAGAACGTGCCAGGCGGGTGCTGAGCCGAACGGAATCGAGATTGGCGGGATCGGTTTTCCCGGGAGTTTTATACATGCCGGCAATACCCTGGAAATAAGCGCGGTATCCATCGAGCATCTGCGCGAGTGTTTCTTGGATCTGAGTCCTCTCCCAGGTTGGCCAGAGAGCATAGGCCAGCAACGCAAGGGCGCCGCCGGCCCCGGTAGTCAGTCCGCGGGCAAGAATCACTTGCTTAGGAGCAATTCCAGTCATGGCAATTAGCAAAACGATCAGAGCGCTGATACTTACGACTAAAATCCCGTAGTTCGCGGGCCCGAGCCAGCGCATTAGATAAGCAAATACGGCGATTAGCATGACCTGCGCGCCGGCCGACGGATTGACGAAGTGATAAAGCGCCGTGGCGAGCAACAGGCCCACAAAGGTCCCGCTCAGTCGCAGCGTGCCTCTGCTGAAGGTGGAGCCAAAATCGGGTTTCAAGACAATGACGGCCGTCATTGGCAGCCAATAGGAACGCCGCCAATCGAATGCACGCCCCACGCCGTCCGCGAGCGCCACGCACGCGGCCAACCGGATGGCATGACGGAATACCGCCGAATTGAGCGACAAGTTGGCGCGCAGGGTAGCGAGTGCGCCGGCAATCCTCAATCGATACGGGCGCTGCGCTTGCCGTTCGGCAAACTTGGCCCCGCCGGCCACGGTCGCGTGGGTTGCAAGATCGGCCACGGCCCGAAGCTGTCCTTCGATGGCGCTCAATTGGAATCGCGCGTCCTGAATCATTGCCACAATAAACGTCGAAGACTTTTGCCAGTCCTTGGCGTAAAATTCACCGGTGAGCCGTTCGATTTGTTTCAGCCATCCGGCGCCGCTGGCGCTTAGTTCGGGATTCGACAAAGAGCTTGCCACTTGGGCAAGGACGCCGGCGCTCAATCCTGCGAACTGATCGAGTATCGTGGCAGCATCCCCACCATCGTTGTCGCGCCGCATGCGTCTGCGCAAGCGCGCCAGAGTCAACAGGCCCAGCCGGAGCCGCTCCGCTTGATTAAGTAAGGAACGGTAGCGCTCGCCCTCGACCGAATGGTCCTGCCCCAGGGACGCAAGCGCCGGTTGGTTTAACGCTGCCTGTGCGAAGACGATCAGCGAAGCATTGGATTCGACCGAGGCCGCCGCCATTTTCGCAAGCTCCCGATAGACAGAAGCAAGCGCGGCGCGTTCCGGCGCGTACCGTTGCGCCGGCCACCACAGGAGAGCCAAGGCCGTCTGAAGCAATCCGCCGCCAAACGCGAGCAGTCCCGCATAAACGGCGCGTTCGGTCGTCAGGGCTTGCGCGGAGTAAACCAGCAGGATGACGACGCTAATGACGCCCAGATCCGCTGCAGTCGTGCCGAGGGCCACCGCCATGCCGGATGCAAAGGCCCACGCGGCCGCAATCAACACGGCTCCCGCGTAGTGCCGCCCCAGAATGCCGCCGAGGAAAACCGCGACCGCGGTGAGCGCACTAGACGCCAGCATGCGCTGCGCGCGCTGCCGGTAAGGATCCTGCCCATCCGAAAACGAAACATTCAGCGCTCCCGATCCGACGGCAAGGCCGCCGAGTACGTGTCCTGTTTCCAACCCGATTGCGATCGGCAGCAAAATGCCGATTGCGTTGCGTAAGGCAACCCAAGGTATGAGTTTGTTTCTGTCAAAACGAATGACATTGCGCCAGAATGTCTGCCAAGGCCGTGGAGTTGGCAGGAGATCTTGAGCGTCGTTGGACCGGATCGGCTCGCCGGAAGACGCCTGCATAGGGCCTGAAAGCATCTGCCGATTAGGATAGTCGACCGCCTCATCGATATCGCGCTGAAGTCGATAGTCCGAGCCGGCCAGTGGCTTTACCTGTTTGTATTTCCAGTTCGATAAACCATCCGGAGGGCGTCCACCATTCAGCGCCACAAAATGAACGCAATCAGGGACATCATTTTAAACGGCCTACTGATCGCCGTTATCGCTCACGGCCTTATTGGCATTTCGTTGATTTGGGACAAAGTCCTCCTGAAGAGGCCTGGCACAAAAAATCTCCTTTCGTATGTGTTCTGGCTCGGGGCTATCAGCGTTTTCGGGCTTGTGCTGATTCCGTTCGGCTTCAAGATGCCGTCCTGGAAACTTGCGGGAATGGGTTTCGCCGCGGGCCTGCTAGACCTGATTGCGTCCTATTTTTACTACTCTGCTTTGAAATCGGGGGAGGCATCGGAGGAGCTGGCGGTCATGGGCGGCTTCGCTCCTGTCGCAACAGCGCTGATAGCGATTCCATTGCTTCGGGAGCCGGTGGGTGGTGAGTTGGCCGGGTTTATTGTGATGACGATCGGCGGTTTCGTTATGTTCTTCGCCGAAAAGCAGCCGCTCAAGAAAATGCTTCCAAAAATCGTCCTTGCCTCAGCCGGGTTTGGATTGATGAACGTGTTCCAAAAGATTGTTTTCAACAGTACGAACTTCGTGAGCGGGTACGTCTTCTTCACGTTCGGAACGTTCGTGGGGTCGATCGCGCTCCTGGCGCCTCCAAGCTGGCGGCGGCAAATTTTCGAGCATTCCGAGGAAGCTACCCCTAGCAGCAAATTCTGGTACATGGTGAACAGATTCGTCGCCGGCTTGGGCTCTTTTCTGGTCATATTCGCAATTAGCCGGGCGAATCCCGCGATTGTGGAAGCCATTTCCGGCGTTCGTTACATCATCATTTTTCTTGGCGCCTACGCCATCACGCAGTTGAAACCATCGTGGTTTCGAGAGGATTTCCGCAAGCCGATATTGATTGCCAAGGCGACAGCGACGTGTTTAGTGGTGATCGGGCTTGTTCTGGTTGCCCTAAGTGGAGGTGGCGGCGCCGCCTCCGGACCACAGTGATCAGACGGAAATCAAAACGATCCCGATCGCGACCATAACGACGCCTGCCCACCGCCGCCAGGTGATTCGCTCGTTCAGATACCATTTGGCGCAGACCGTCTTGAGGATGTAGCTTGATGCGGTCACGGGCACGGCAAAGCTCAGATCGGATACGGACAGTAGCGCCATAAATGAGAAGAACGCAATCGCATTGCAAAAGATTCCACCGGCGACCAGTGGGTGCGTGACGACGTAGCGCATGATCCGGACGAGACCGCGTGGCCTGAAATCGTCGAGCTCGCCATGCAGCGACATGCCTTTCGCGCTGACGAGATCGCCGATCGTGCCAGACAGAACGGTGACGAGAACCCACACCCATTTCATCACTGGTCGTCTCCGGTTTCGTGTGGCGGAGTTTCGGAAACGAGAACGACTCCGAACGAAATTAATGCAATTCCCAGCCAGCGGGCGATTGAGACTGTTTCGCCCAGAAAGAATTTCCCGAGAATAGCCGTCAATACGTATCCTCCGGCCGTCACCGGGAGCACATAGGTGAGATCCGCCCAGGTGAACATCGAAAGTTGGGCCACCATCCACACGACCAGCAATGCAATTCCAAAAAAAATCCAGAGGTTTGTGAACAGTGAAGCCGTATAGCCCATCACCGAAGTGTTGTCGAAGTCGGGCATCTGCTTCATTCCGACGGCAAGCAGGACGTTCCCGGCTGCATTGGTCAGGACCACGATGGCAATGAAAATCCGGTTCTTAAGTTCTGATTTCCGTTCCGCCTGCATATGCTCGCTGTTCACGACGGTTAGACGCTTAAGGAGTCTACAGAGAAATAATGGATGCTATGGCTAAACCTCGAAATGTTTCTAGATCATATCGAGTAAACGACGGCCGCGGCTTTCGGTTAAAGGATTTCGATCCGGGAGACACGGGCGGAATACAGTCACAAGAGGAAGCGCGGGACCTAATCGAGGGCGGCCTTTCATCGTTGCGCGATTTGCAAGAGAAACTCTATGCACAGGACCAATGGGCGGTTCTCCTGATTCTCCAGGCGATGGACGCAGCCGGGAAAGATAGCCTGGTCAAACACGTCATGTCGGGTGTGAATCCCACGGGATGCCGGGTTTACTCTTTCAAGAAGCCTTCGATCGAAGAATTGGATCACGACTTTCTGTGGAGGACGACAAAGAGCTTACCGGAGCGCGGAAAAATCGGTATCTTCAACAGGTCTTATTACGAAGAGGTTCTTATGGTCCGTGTGCATCCGGAGGCGCTTGCGGAGGAAAAGATCCCCTCTTCGTTAATTACAAAGAAACTGTGGAGGGAGCGGTTCGAGGACATTTGCGCGTTTGAGCGTTACCTTGCCCGTAACGGAGTGGTTACGCGAAAATTCTTTCTTCATGTTTCCGAGGAGAAACAGAAGGAACGGTTTCTCAGCCGCCTTGATAATCCACGGAAAAGTTGGAAATTCGAAGCCGATGACGTAAAGGAGCGGAAGCACTGGCGCGAATACATGCGCGCGTACGAGGAAATGATCCGGAACACGGCGAGGCCACACGCGCCGTGGTACGTAGTCCCGGCCGATAACAAATGGTTCACGCAACTCGTGGTGGCCGAGGCGATTGTGGAAACGCTGGAAGAACTGAACCTGGAATATCCCAAGCTCGACAAGCAAAGAAGAAAGGAATTGCACGCGGCCCACGCCCAGCTTTCAAAACAAAAGCACTGATGCGATCTCGCGAAGACAGCGGCTATGACCCGGCCTCCGCCAGTGGAGCCGCCCCAGTACTTGTAGTACTTTAATGGAACTCAAAATGTTTATTGACACTAAAAGGAATGATATTTTGAAAAAGTACAACTTAATTGGAGAAGGGTCTCTCGAATTGTTTGCGTTTCGAGCGCAAAGGCAGAGGCCGCCTATTGACAGAGTCTTTTAAGGGGCATTTCTGAACGTGGTTAACGCTTCTAATGCCTTGTTGGCCGTCCTGCCAACGAAGCCGACCTTCAAGTTAATTTACTAGAGGATTCTACGAGAGTTCTTGGGTTTCGCAAAACGCACATTTGCGGGACTTTCTGAGGGAAGATTATATGCGCGCGTCGATTTGGCCGTCCGAACTTAACCGTTTAGCGGCACTCCAGCGATACAGAATACTGGATACACAACCCGAAGACTGCTTCGACACGATCACGCGTTTGGCGGCTCAATTCTTTAGAAGCCCAGTGTCATGGATATCGCTCGCGGATGTAAATCGCAATTGGTTCAAATCGGTAGTAGGTCTAAATATTAGGGAATATCCGAGGGCGGGGAGCCTCTGTGCGCGCACCATCTCAACAAACGCCCCGTTCGTGATCCGCGATGCCTCCGCTGATTCCAGGTTCGCGGATAACCCGCTCGTCACGAGTGAACCGCGCATACGGTTCTATGCCGGGATACCATTACAAACGCTGGACGGATTCAACGTCGGCACGCTTTGCGTTGCCGATGCGGAGCCCAGAGAGTGTACAGACCAGCAGTTGCGATCCCTAAGGGAACTCTCGCGATTAGTGCTCTTACAACTGGAAGCCCGGCTCTTACGGCTGGATGCGGAGGCGGCTCATCGGAGCGCAATGCCGCCTGGCTTGGCGGGAAGCGGCGTTCCCGATAGTTACGATGGCGCGCAAAGCGATCCGCTGTTGGCCGCCGCCCATCACATCCGAACTCCGCTAAACGGAATCTTTGCTGCCGCCGATTTACTAGCCCTGACCGAGCTTACGTCGGAGCAGCGCGAGTACCTGGAAATCGTGCGAGCGTCTTCACGCAGCCTGCTAATGTTGGCGGCGGAAGCGCTGAAGCGGTTTGAGGACGCCAAGCCGCGCGCAGCGCTAACGCATCACGGGCTCCAGTACAAACATATGCTTGCCTGATCCCACTCCTCCGGCGATAACAATGCCCGGCGTGTCCACGTTGCCTTTACGCCGCGGGTCCCGAATTCGCTTCGGAGATGAAGCCTATACGGTCGCGAGCGGAGAAGAGCCTGCTGCATGCTGGAAGTGTAGCTGGCGATTCTCCCGTGATTCTGATTATTGGGCATTCTTCTGCTTTGCTAACATGAGGTGCTTTCGCTCCACTCATCTCGAGGAGGCTCATGCGACGCCGTTCCTTCTTCAGGGCCGCTGCTTCAGTGGTTCCGGCTACAGGCCTGTACCCTTTGGTCGCTCGTCAGGCGCGCGCGCAGGTTCCCGCAGCGCCGCCGTCAAGCGTGCCGCATGTGGTGGGCGCCGGAGAGGACCGCTACGGCCATCCTCATGCGGTAGGGTTGGACCCGCTTCTCTTTAAGGTTGCCACCCGTGACACCGGAGGCGGGCTTTTCGTCGTGGAGCATCCGCATCTTCTTGCTGGTGGGCCGCCGCTACATCTGCACCTGAATCAAGAGGAATGGTTCTACGTCATGGAGGGGGAAGTGGCCTTTCAGGTAGGCGATCAAAGGCTGCATCTGCATGCGGGGGAATCTGTACTGGCTCCGCGCCGGGTGCCGCACACGTTTTCATCGGTTGCGGCTACGCCCAGTCGCATGCTCATCGCCTTCTGCCCTGCAGGCAAAATGGAACAATTCTTCCGCGATATCGAAGATCCCAAGGCGCCCGTAGGAGAAGCCGAATTCTGGCGGCGATACGAAATAGAGTTATTGGGACCCTCTCCATTTAGGAAATCGTAGGCCAGACCATCAGGCAAGGGCTCGCACCATTGGCGCGAACTCCCATGGTCGCTCGGCAGCGATGGAATATCATCGGAAGGTTTGAAGGCCCCGCTGTTAGTTGTAAACTAATCGCGGAATTTGCTTATGATCGCAACGCTGTTTCTCCTGCTGGCCGCGCACGCCGCGGTTCCTTCCCACTCCGGCAGCAAAGCCCTGGTGCTGCTCTTCACCCGCTCCGATTGCCCCATTTCGAACCGCTACGCGCCCGCGCTCGAGCACATGTACAAGGAATATTCTTCCCAGGGCATTGACTTCAAGCTGGTCTACCCCGAGCCGGACCTGACAGCGGCGGCCATGGCGAAACATAACCGCGATTACGGCTACTCAATGCCTTCCGTGCTCGACAGTTCTCACAAATTTGTCAATATGGCGAAGGCCCGCTTCACGCCGGAAGCAGCGGTCTTTGTGCAAGGGCGTGAAATCTATTTGGGCAGAATCGACGATTGGTATGCTGCTTGGAATGAATCGAGAGTGAAACCGCTCCATCACGATCTTCAGGATGAGATCACCGCCGTCCTGGCGGGGACTGTCCCGGCGTATCGCGAAACCGAAGCGATCGGCTGCGCGATTGAAAATACACAGTAATCGCGTCTACTGCGCGGGCAGTTCTTGAAGCGCCTGTTTAGCCGGCTGCAAAGTCGGATCGATGCGCACCGCTGTCTCAAGCTCCGAGCGCGCCTCATCTAGTTTCTTCATCCGCGCCAAGGCCACTCCCAAGCTGGCGTGCAGCCCGGCATCGTTAGGTCGAAACGCCAGCGCTTCGCGATAGTGCGCTACCGCCGCCGCATCGTCTCCCGTTTTCGCCTGGTCGTCCGCCCATAAATACAGCACTTCGCCCAGGTGTTGACGCGCCTTCGCGTTGTCCGGCTTCTCTAACGTCACTTCTTTGTAATTTTCAGCGGCGGCTTTCCATTCCCCGTTAGTCGCTTCCGCGCTTGCCAGGTTATACCGCGCGTCGCTATATTTCGGATCGATTGCAAGCGCGCGTTGGAACTGCTGCTCCGCTTCCGGCAACTTTTCGGCGCTCATCAATGCAACTCCCAACTCGCTTGCGGCGAGTGGACTATCCGGGTTGGTCTTCCAGGCTTTCTGAAAATAGAGAATGGCGTCCGCCGTATCCTCGTTCGTCAGAGACAAATCACCCATCCTGAAGTTAGCTGTAAAGTCGTCTGGATACTTAACAAGCCGGTCCCGCGCTATCGCCTCTTCGAGTTCCGCCCGATGGTCCCCTGGCGCCACCGGCAGCACTTGCAGCCAGAGGTGGCCCATTTCGTCGGTGGCCTTGTTGCCGGCCCTGACGCGTTTCGGCGGACTGTTCGGGTTCCGTACGTTGCCGCTCGAATTGTCGTAGTGGTATCGCATCGAGATTATCGTCCCCTTCGGCAGGAAAATGGGTTGCTTGTAGCGATAGACGCCCTGCCATCCCAAGTCCCAGTCGGGAATACGGACGAGCCACTTGCGCGTATGGTCGGGCAGCGTGGCATAGCCTTCCATCAGCTTGCACAGGTAATGCGCATGCGGGTACACAGCAAGGACGTTGAGATCCATTGGACAGCGGAAATCGTCGCTGACCAGATAATCTTTGTCGCCGGCGGGGATGTCGATTGCCCCATCGTGCTCCAGTTGCACCAGCATTGGGAATTTCGATTGGGGCTTATCCGTGAAATACAGCCCGATGGTTGGATTCACCATCTCCGCTTTTCCCGAAGGACGGAGATGTACGTTCAGCACCAGGTTCATCCCTGGGACCGCGCGCCAAGACATGCCATCAGGCTCCACTACCGGCATGCTGCCCGGCTTCCAGGAAAGAAAATGGCTGTCCGGATCGAATGTATTTTCTTCCAGCGTCAGGTCCATGCCGGAGAATCCGGAGCCCCTGGTTTTCTCGTATCGCAGCGCGGCGCCGGAACGGTCGATGATTACATTCGCGTGATGGAACACCCGTGAGCTTCCAGGCCGTATCTCCATTGCCTTCACCCAGCGCGTGGTTTTGATCGGCACGGGAATGACGAAATTCCAGAAAACCTCCGGCCCGCTGGCATAAAGCATGTACGGTTTATTGACATGCAGTATCAAATCGGGCGGTCCTAACTGCCATGTTGAGCTGAATTTCGGCGGAGCCGGAGCATGAGCAGCCGATCCGGCAGGTGATCCCTGCTTCACCCAATCCTGGATCAGCGCAATCTGTTTATCGCTCAACCGGCGCTCTTCCTGAAAGTCGCCATATCCCGCCTCCGGTAGAAAGGGCGGCATGTAGCGACGCTTGGTCACCGCCGCAATTTGGGCCGCGTGCCGCTTCACATCCTCGTACGTGAGCAGCGAAAAGGGAGCCGATTCACCGGGTCTGTGGCAAACGGAACAATTACCATAGACGATCGGCGCGATCTGGCCGTAGAAGGTGACGGCTGGTGGCTTGGAAGTGACGCTTGCCCCATAAGCCGACAAGACTGCGAGCAGCGGCACGCCGGCACGAATGGCCGCCCTCCCCCAATGAGTAGTCCAATCGAGATAGCACTGTGAGAAACCGTACCCCATGAAGGTTACCAGGAAGTATTCATCCTAACGCGCCCGCCGTTCTCGCGAACTTCTTTTCCAGGTTGAACCAACTGAGTCTTCGACCCAACATTATCTTCGTTTATTTTGTAATCTTTCGTTTTGCTTTGTAATCTTTTGTTTTGCCGTGTTTGCTTTCGCCCCCCCGGCGTAATAGAATTCATCTACAACAGTTTTTTAGTTTCGTTCGCCAAAGGGGCCTACATGATTAGACGTAGTAAGTTGGCTTTCGTCGGGAAGCTAACGTTTTTGCTGTTATTATTTGCCGTTGCTGACATTCAGTCCATCGCCCAGGCCATTTACGGATCTCTGGTCGGCACCGTAACCGACCAAAGCGGCGGGGTCGTGCCGAATGCTGCCGTCACCGCAACGGAAACAACCACCGGTGTCGTCCGCCAGGACAAAACAGACAGCAGCGGCCGGTACACCATCGTTAATGTCCTGCCCGGAACCTACAAAATAGATGTGAGCGCGCCGGGCTTCAAGAATTTCGGCCAAACGGGCTTAACAGTCACCCCGAACGTGGTAAGTCGAGTCGATGTTCACCTTCAGATCGGCCAAGCTACCGAGCAGGTAACCGTAGCGGCCGACGCCACGCAATTACAGACCGACAAGGCCGATACGCACGCGGAGATCACTTCCCGGTCGGTCGCCACGATGCCGTTGGGCGGCACCAGAAACTATCAAAGCCTGATCGATCTGGCGCCTGGAGCGACTCCCGCCGCCTTCGTCAATTCGGCGACCGATAACCCATCCCAGCCACTTTCCACCAATATCAACGGGGGTAATGCGCAGACCAACGTGACGCGCATCGATGGCGCCGAAAGCGTCAATACCTGGCTGCCGCAATATTCGGGCTATGTCGTCCCGGCGGAAACCGTCGATGTGGTGAACGTGACAACCAGCGCCGCCGATGCCGACCAGGGCTTGGCCGGCGCTTCTTCCATTACGGTCGTGACGAAATCCGGGACCAATGAAATCCACGGAAGCGCGTACGAGTTCCACAACGATCAGCATCTGAACGCCCGGAACTTCTTCCTGCAAGGCGAAAAACCCGTCGGCGTTTACAACAATTACGGCGCGACAATTGGCGGTCCAATCGTCAAGAACAAGCTGTTCTACTTCGGAAGCTTCAACGGCTTAAATCAAAAGAGCAGCGCGAATGGACTCTACACCGTGCCTACGGCCGACCAGCGGGCAGGTAACTTCAGCGCATATAATACGCCCATCTACGATCCAACGACCGGTAATCCCGATGGGACGGGACGAACGGTTTTTGCAGGCGGTGTGATTCCGTCCTACCTCATCAGCCCCGCTGCCCAGAAACTGCAAGCCTATTACCCGGCCCCGAACCTCCCTGGCATTTCGAACAATTACTCCGCCTCCGGTGGTCCCGTCACTGACTATTACCAAACCGACATCAAGGTGAACTGGAACCGGACCGACAAGCACTCGATTTACTTCAAGTACGACAACATGACTTCGCCTAAATCCGGTGGTACGGCAATCTTTGGCGTCGCGGGAGGCCCCGCGCCCGGCGCCGACCCCGGCCTTGGCGTCGAGAGTATCAATGTTGCCTCCATTGGCCACACCTACACGATCACGCCGAATTTGCTTCTGGACGGCACCATCGGTTATCAGCGCGCGAACGATGTGGTGACAGGCAACGATTACGGCCAAACCTTCGGCTCGGCTCTCGGGATTCCCGGGCTGAACGGACCGGATATCCGCGACAGCGGTTTCCCCGATATCACGATCGGTGGCTATACCGGATTCGGAGTTCCTAACTGGATGCCGCTATTCCGCACCGACGAGACCTATTCGAACAGCGATAACCTCACCTGGACCAAGGGAGCGCACGAGTTGCGCTTCGGCTTCGATATGGTCCGCCATCATCTCAACCACTGGCAGCCCGAGATCAGCCCCGGCGGCCCTCGTGGCCTGCTCGATTTCAACGGCCAAGCCACTGCTCTGAATGCTCCCGACGCTGCGGCCACGAACCAGTTCAACTCCTATGCGCAATTTCTGCTCGGCTATTCGAATGAAGTGCAAAAGGGCGTGCAGTACATCCTGCTGACTGCGCGGGAATGGCAGTTTGGCTGGTATGCCCAGGACCGGTGGCAGATTTCCCCGAAACTAACTGTCAATCTCGGCGTTCGCTATGAACTTTATCCGCTGATGAGCCGCGCAGGGTACGGTATGGAGCGCTACGACCCCACCACCAATGACGTTTACATGGGAGGGCGCGGCGACGTACCCGAAGATGTTGGCATCACTGTCAGCCACAAGCTTTTCGCTCCCCGCGCGGGCATTGCCTACCGGCTTGACGACAAAACCGTCATCCGCACGGGCTATGGCCTAAACTTCGATCCGCTTGCTTTCGCGCGGCCTCTGCGCGGCTGGTATCCGCTAACGATTAACGGCGACACCAATTCGCCGAACAGCTATAGCTATGCCAGGACTCTTTCGCAGGGAATTCCTCCCGTCGCGCTGCCGGATCTCTCAACCGGAATCGTCCCGCTTGACCCGACAGCCAGTGAGCGCAGTCCCTGGGCTGGAGAAATCCATCGCGGCTATGTGCAATCGTGGAACTTCACCGTAGAACGCAAACTGCCGCTCGACCTGGTCACATCGGTCGCTTATGTAGGCCAGCATTCTACTCACTTGTTTGCGGACCAGAACATCAATGCCGGATACCCCGGATCGGGAACCGCGGGCCTTCCCTATGCCGCGATCTACGGGCGCACGATTGCCACCAATATGTGGGATGGTTACTTGAGTTCCAGCTATAACTCGCTGCAAGTTTCCGTAAACCGCTCCTTCTCAAATGGTCTTCTGATCAAAGGAGCGTATACCTACTCCCACGCAATCGACTATGCCGACGCAGATGGCTGGACCGGTGTCGACTGGAGCTATGCACCCGATTTTCAGCGCAATCGGGCGACGGCCGGATTCGACCGGACCCATGTATTCCAGCTCGGCTGGGTATACGACCTGCCATTGGGCAAAGACAAAGCCTATCTGACGACAGGCATCGCTGCCCAGGTGCTGGGAGGATGGGAAGTCAGCGGCAGAATGGCCTGTTATACCGGTACGCCCTTCACCGTCACGGCCAGTGATACTTCGCTGAACGATGCGGGCACCAACACGCAAACGGCCAATCAGGTCATGACTAGCGTGCCATTCACAGGCGCGGTCGGTCCCGGCCAGACTTACTACAACCCCGCGGCCTTCGCGCCTGTTACTACGCAAAGCTTCGGTAATTCCGGTCGGAACATTCTCCGGAATCCCGGCGTGTGGAATACCGACCTCTCGATCGTTCGCAACTTCCCCATCAAGGAGCGATTGCAGCTTCAGTTCCGGACGGAGTTCTATAACTTGCCGAACACGTCGCATTTCGGCAGCGTCGATAACAGCGTGAACGACGCCTCGTTCATGCAGGTGACCAGCTCATCCGGAGAACGGAACATTCGTTTCGCTTTCCGCTTGCAATGGTAAGCTCGCTGTAGTAGTAACCGTTGGTTATAACAAGAGGCGGCCCGCATACCGGCCGCCTCTTTGCTTTTGTGCTGGCCCGCGATTCGAGCCGCGGGCCAGCTAAAATTCAGTAGGTAATGTTTTTCAACCCGACAGCCGGACCGCTCTTCTCTACCGCCGCCTTCCTTTTGCTTCTTGCCGTCGCCGCCCCCGCCCAGGAAAATCAACTGGCGCTCGAAAGCCAGCAGGCCAAGCAACTGATGTCCCAGGGCCGGTTCGAAGACGCAATCCCGCTTTACCGTCATCTAGTGAACGCCGTGCCAGGCAATCCGGGCTTGATTTTAAATTTGGGCCTGGCGCAGGAAATGGCGGGGCATCCCGCGGATGCGATTCCTCAGTTTGAAGCGGTGTTGAAGGCGCAGCCGAATAGCGTTCCTGCGCTTACCTCGTTGGGCATGGCGCAACTTCAACTCAATCAGCCCAGCCGCGCCATCGCTCCGTTCCAAAAGCTAATCGCCGTGCAACCGGATAACCGGGATGCGCGTGGAATGCTGGCCGGGGCGCTTTCCGCAGTCGGCCGCTCGGCTGAAGCCGCCGTGCAATACAGGAAATTGTCGGCAATGGACCCTTCTGACGCAAAGGCTTGGTATGGTCTCGGTAAATCCTATGAATCCCTGGCAGCCCAAGCGTTCGACCGATTGGAAAAAACCGCCCCGGAGTCGCCCTACGTGTTGCAACTGATTGGCGATTCCCAGGTAAGCCGCCAGCAGTATCGAAGCGCGTTCTTTTTCTACAAACAGGCGATGGAAAAGATGCCCTCCTTGCGCGGAGTCCACTCCGGGCTGGCGGAGGTGTACGAAAAAACCGGCCATGCCGATTGGGCGGCCGCCGAGCGCCGGCGCGAACAATCATTGGCGTCCAACTGCCAGACACAAACTGCTGAATGCCTGTTCGCCAAGGGAAAACTTTTAGAGGCGGCGCAAGCAGCGGGCAAGAGTCCGGCATCTCTTTTGTGGGCGGCAAAAGCCTATAACGATTTGGCTCTTCAGGCGTTTGACCGGCTGGGCGCGCTTCCCGAATCGGTCGAGATCCACGCGCTGAAAGCGGAAATCTTCCGAGGGCACCATCAATATCTCGAAGAGGCAAACGAGTGGCGCGCGGCCTTGAAGATTGCGCCCGGCGACTCGCGGCTAACGCATGAGCTGATGGTTTCACTATTCTCAGGGCACGACTATCAGACCGTAATCCCGATGCTTCAAGCTGCTCTCAAGGAAGAACCCGATTCAGCGGAAGACCAGTTCATGTTGGGGACCAGCCTGTTGCGGCTGCAGCAGCCGGAGAAATCTTTGCCCTATTTGGAATCCGCGCTTCGCAAACAACCGAACATGCCGGCGGCGGATGCTTCCCTTGGCATGGCCCTTGCGCTGATAAACCGGCCGGCCGATGCAATTCCTCACTTGGAAAGGGCATTAACGCTCGACGAGGACGGCAGCTTGCACTACCAACTGGCGCGCGCCTTTCAAGCCCAGGGCAATACGCAACGAGCGCGCGAACTAATGGTGAAATACCAGCAGATACAAAAACAAAACCAGGAAAGCAAGGACGACGTGGCGAAGGAAGCGCAGATCACCGCGCCCGTTCAGAACTGAGGAACGGGCACGGCCGCCCGCTTTGGCTACGTGCTCGCGCCCGCTGCTCGCATTTTGCTGCGTTTCTTATCGAGCGCGGCCAGCACGCGATCATACGACGCCGCAAACGACGCCACTCCGTCCACCTGGAGCTTATCGGTAACTGCATTTAAATCGATTCCCAGGTTCGACAGAGCTCGAAGCTGATTATCGGCTTCGGGCAAGTTCTCCTGAACGGTATCGCCGCGCACTTGTCCGTGATCGCGGAATGCCTTCATGGTCGCCGGCGGAAGCGTATTCACAGTGTCCCGTCCAATGAGTTCTTCGACATACAACACATCGCGGTAGCGCGGATTTTTCGTACTCGTACTCGCCCAAAGTGGTCTCTGTACGTGTGCTCCTTTTTGCCGCAGCATCGAGAAGTCGTCTCCATCGAAGATCTCTCTAAAGCGCTGATAGACTCTCTTTGAATTTGCAATGGCAATCTTTCCACGTAGCGCAAGCGCTTCGGGCGAGCCGAGCGCATCGAGCGCCTTATCGACCTGCGTGTCTACTCGGCTTACAAAAAACGATGCCACGGAGGCGATCTTTTCCGGCTTGCCGCAGCGCTTCAATCCGCGAATGTAAGCGCCGGCCACCGCTTCATAGTGCTTCATCGAGAACATCAGCGTGATATTCACGTTGATTCCCTCGGCGATCAATGCTTCCACTGCCTGAACGCCTTCTGGCGTCGCGACAACTTTGATCATCAGGTTGGGTCGGTTGACGGTTCGCCACAGCCGTCGCCCTTCTTCAATCGTTGCCTGGGTATCGCGCGTGAGTTGAGGAGGCGGCTCGATACTCACGAAACCGTCCAAGCCTCCGCTCTCGTCGTAGGCCGGGCGCAGGATGTCGGTGGCATCGCGGACATCTTCAATTGAAAGCGTGTCGTAAAGTTCACGCGCTTCGATGTTAGGATTTCGAGCAAACAGCCCACCTAATGCTTCGTCGTATTCTGTACTGTCGTCGATCGCTTTTTCGAAGATACTGGGATTGCTCGTGACGCCTCGCAAACCTTCATCTTCGATTAATCTTTTCAATTCGCCATTCCGGATCAGATCCCGCCGGATATAGTCCAACCAAATCGATTGGCCTCGTTTTCGCAATTCCAACAACGAATTCATATTCGCTCCCTCTACTCGATTCTGTCAGAAATGGCGCCCAGTGGCGAAGGAAAGCTGCATCGCGGAACGCCTATCCCCAAGCACGGCGGCTGTAACACAATACACCGATAAACATCTACTGTCCGGTAGACGCCATCTGGCTCGAACCGGAAACGGCAGGGTTCGTGAAAGAGATTTTTGCGTGACACCGGTATCGAAGGAAGAGAGAAACGACCAGCGGCGTCGCTTGCCGGTGGTCTAACGAGATCTGGTTGAGGAGTTGGGCCTTTAGCAAAATGTGGCCTCTCGTTCTTTATTTCGTGCTTGTGTTGCTGCTCGTCACGGGAATGCTTCTAGTCTCCTATGTGCTGGGCCAGCGGCATACGAGTCCCGCAACCGGCTCGCCCTATGAAGCCGGCATCGTTTCGGAGGGGTCGGCGCGTCTGCGTCTTTCGGCCCAGTTCTATCTGATCGCAATGTTTTTTGTGATCTTTGATGTCGAAGCAGTGATTCTGTTCAGTTGGGCTGTTGCCGCCCGTGAGAGTGGATGGGCCGGCTTTTGGGAGGCGGTCATTTTTGCTGGCATTCTGATGGCGACTCTCCTATACCTGGCTAGGGTCGGAGCGCTCAACTGGTCAACGCCCAAGTCCACTCAAGCGGCGAAGGTACGACGCTAATGCGATGGTCGCTCACCGGCTCACCGAGTGGCGCACGAGACGCAAAGTTGGCGCCGTTCGACGAAGAAGTGAAGCGCAGCGTTGTTCTTTCCAGGCTTCAGGATCTGGTTGCGTGGGGCCGCAAGAATTCGATCTGGCCATTCAACTTTGGCCTTTCCTGCTGCTACGTCGAAATGGCGACAAGTCTCACGAGCAAATATGACGTGGCGCGGTTCGGCGCGGAAGTGATTCGCGGCACGCCGAGAGAAGCGGACCTGATTGTAATCGCAGGCACCGTCTTCATCAAAATGGCTCCTGTCATTCAGCGGCTATATGAACAGATGATGGAGCCGCGCTGGGTGATTTCGATGGGTTCGTGCGCGAATTCAGGTGGAATGTACGACATCTACAGTGTCGTTCAAGGCGTGGACAAGTTTCTGCCGGTCGATGTTTATGTTCCGGGATGTCCGCCTCGTCCGGATGCGTTCCTTGAAGGATTGACGCTTCTGCAGAAGGCAGTCGGAACGGAACGGCGCCCGTTGAGCTGGGTCGTTGGATCGCAAGGTGTGACGCGGTTGCCTGGGCCTTCATTGCGCGATAGCAAACGATCCATCCGGCAGCAGGAAACGGACTTGCGGACACCCGATGGCGTGTGATTGGGAATGACGGAAAGCGCGGCAGCATCGCTCCAAAGCCAGTTTGGAATTCCGGCGGCGGCTTCGGATTGGAATAAAGACGGTATCGCGACGTTCTGGGTGGATCGCGAAAAACTGCATCCCGTTCTGTCGTTTCTCAAGGAGCAAGTAACTGATCCGTACAGAATGTTGTACGATCTTACCGCCGTCGACGAGCGCACGCGCGTACATCGCCCGGGTGAGGAGAAAGGCGACTTCACGGTCGTCCATCATCTACTTTCATTTGAGCGAAACGAATTCATCCGAATCAAAACAGCTCTCGAAGATAGCGCCCTGTCGCTCGATACCGTGACCGACCTTTGGCCGGCGGCGAACTGGTACGAGCGTGAGGTTTGGGATATGTTCGGCATCCGATTTACCGGGCACCCGTATCTCCAGCGCATCCTGATGCCGGCAACTTGGGAAGGGTATCCGCTACGCAAAGATCACCCTGCGCGGGCGACGGAGATGGGCGAATTCCGCCTTCCGCAAGCCAAACAAGCTGCCGAGCAGGAAGCGCTTCGATTCCGCCCGGAGGAATGGGGCATGCGGCGCACCAGGGCCGGTAGCGAAATTCTTTTCCTGAATGTCGGGCCGCAGCATCCGGGCACGCACGGTGTTTTGCGCGTCGTTCTGCAGTTGGACGGAGAAGAGATCGTGGATGCGGTGCCGGAGATTGGATTTCACCATCGCGGCGCCGAGAAGATGGGAGAGCGCCAGACCTGGCATACCTATATCCCGTACACGGACCGCATCGATT
>Ga0134125_10003342_pt1 | contig 18607 bp, 11 predicted proteins | sample KB31751_FD_96464 | JGI IMG/M metagenome (GOLD analysis project Ga0134125, IMG submission 96464) | Terrestrial soil microbial communities with excess Nitrogen fertilizer from Kellogg Biological Station, Michigan, USA - KB3-175-1 | ecosystem: Environmental > Terrestrial > Soil > Unclassified ... | reverse complement strand
CTGGCCGGATGCGCCGCGCAGCGCGTCTTCCATTTTGGTCTCGAAATCGATTTCGCCGGAGAGTTCCACCATGACCGGCACGTTGCGCTCGAGGCGCACCCGGATACTGAGACGGCGCAGCGTAGCGGGCTTCTTGTTAGTCGGCGGGCCAGGAGGTTGGGGAGCCGCTGGCGTGGTGGGTGTCGGCGATGTGGGGGTCGTGCTCCGTTGGAGTTTTCCGCTCAATTGCCAGGCAGAGGAATTTTTTGGCGTCCCCACCACAACGGCCACGCGGTCGCGCGGGTTGCTCGAAGGATCAGCCGTCTGGCCGGTGGATGATACCGATGGCGAGGGTGCGCCGCTGACGCCCGCGAGAATGCGCTGCGCCACTTCCGAGCGGCGCTCGGAGAGGCTGAGGTTGTAAGGACCTTTGTCGGTATGGCCTTCATTACTTGCCTTGCCGGTGATGGTGATGGGTTTTGAAAGGTCGAGCGCATTCGCTGCCCAGTAGCGGAGCGCATCGGCGCCCGTGTGGCCCTCGCCACCGGGAACACCGGCTGGCACTGAATTGCCGAGAAAAACGGTGTCGTCGGGCACCGGGTCCGCCCCACCCGCCGTCGGGCTGGCGTAGGTCGATTCGAGCGCTTCCGTCTCCGGCTTGTCGTAATCGAACAGCAGGTCGAATTCGCCGGGGAGATTTCCGGCGCCCCAGTTCACCTGAACCTGGGATGCTGCGGCGCCTGGTTCCACGTCCACCAGCACCTGACGATCTTCACCAATCGTGTAAGCCGTTCCGTTCACCGTGACAGTGGGGAGCGAAGCACCACCCTGGATCGTCAGGACTTCATTCGTTCCGGAAGTGGATGGCGTGAACTGAATCTGATATTCGTCCGGAATTCCCGATGGACGCGGATCCGCGGCCCACGTCGCCTGGGCGAGCGCAGGCGTGGTGTCGCCGCTTGAAGACGATGCGCCCGGCACGGCTACGGTCAGCGTCATCGTGTTCTGCCAGGTCTGCGGCGTCGCCGATGAGTCAACGACTTTCAGCACCAGCGTGCCCGTGCTGTTGGTCGTGGGCTGCGGGTTGAAGCTTGCGGTCCGGGTGCTCTCGTTCCAAAGATTCTGGACCGAGCCGCCGCTCGGCGTATAGTCGACGGTCGTCGTGAACGGAGGAACGCCGCCTGCAACCTGCAGATAGATAACGACGTTGGGAGGTACTGTGGCGCTCCCGCCGGTCCACGTGGTTCCGGCTGCAGTGCCCGGGTTTACGCTGACAGCCTGCTTGCCGTTATACATCGTGATGGTTACGGCGAACGGCGCATCGGCAAACAACAGGTCCAGCTCCGCTTCGAGAGAAACCTCCCCCTTGAACGAAATCAACGCATCGCGAACTGCGAAATTCAGCGCGAAATCCTTGTTGGCGTCCGCGTAATAGACCTGAAGAGCCTTGATGTAGATGCCCTCGAACCCTTCGTCCGTCCCGAAATGATCGAGAATCTCCGGCGGCGTGCTGTCTTCGCTGAGATCGAGAATGATCGTGTCCACCCCAAACGCGACTCGTCCGGAAGAATGCACCGCAAGCGGCGGATCCATGGTGGCGAGTTCGCCCTCGGAAAGATCGTTGGGCGCGTCGAAGCCCGGATTGCCCCACGAGGCGAGTTTGAAGGTGGGAGATTGCGAAAAATCCTCGCTTTGCGTGTACCGCATCAGGATTTTCGGCATCAGGATGCGAACGTCCTGGTTTGTCGCCGCGGCATCCCGGGTAATGGTAAAGTCGCTGTTCACTTTGCCGGGGAACCAGTCTTTGCCGAGGTGAAAACTCACACCGGAGAGAAGCAGTTCCAGTTGAAAGCCGATTCCCGGATAATCGGTCGGCGTCGCGGTCTGCGCGCCAAACGAATTTGCGATCTGCTGAACGGGCGCGAAGCTGGAACTGCCGCTCGCGATGGTGTCGATCACCGTCTTGACGGGCGCAGAACCTGCACGGGGAATCAGAAGGCGAAACTGCAGCGTGAGGTCATGAAAGTCAAAAACTGCACCGCTCGGGTCCCGGTGCTGGAGTACCGGTGGATCACCGGGAGAAGGCGGGAAAAAGACCGTGCCGGCGTATAGAACTCCGTTCGGATCGCTGGTGGTCTGGAGATCGGCAACCGCAAGCAATGAAAGATATTTATCGATGTAGTCGGGAAACTGGAAACCCGCCAGAAACTGCGGTGCGAGAAGATCGTAAAGTCCCAGCGCTTTAACTGAGGCACCCATTCAGTTGTATCCCTCTTTCGGTCCGGCAGTACCAGTACCCGTCAACAATAACCGGAACCCGAAATGAATACAAGAACCATTTGTGCGACAGCGTGCATTTTAATAATGCGCCCGGAGCCGCGTAATTTTTCATTAATAAACGACTCGATAGTTACCGCGCATGACAATCCGATTTCGCTGGGGTGGGAGGCTCGCATTCCACGTGGCCAACGATAAACTTACGGCCGCCGGAGAGTCGTCAAGCGCGAGAAGCGAACATGGACACACTCCTGCAACGTATCGAGGAATTTCTGTGTCACCATAACTTTTCGCACGATTTCACCCGGCGGATGAGGACCACCCTGGTAAGTACTCAGTTCCCGCTCGGCTTTTGTCCTTGATCGATCACCACGACCGGCATCCGGCTTTTCCGCTTTTCAAGCTTCAGGCCGAGCTGTTTCTGAAGCCCCGCGGCCAGGCTGATTGCACCTGTGGGATCCGCCAGCCCGTCCGTGTTCCCCGCCGCCAGCGAGACATGAACCGCGCGCGAACCCGAAACCGTAAACGTGAAGTCCCACCCTCCCTGTAGCCCGTCATATCAACAACCGGATAATTCGTATACCCAGGGTCGAGATTGTGAAGAGTGGCTGCGAAAAAATCCATCGTTGCATTCTGACACTTATAGGTTCTAAGCAGCGCACTGGGTATCCCCCCGGGCGCAGCACCGGCATATCTGCACGATGTACGACTTTCGGGATCGGCCTTCACAAGCTTTTGGCTGGTGCCGGTCAGCGCGAATACGGTCACGATTTAATCTTCGTTGTGCACCTTCAGTCCAAAGTAATCCTTGAGCATATTCCGCAGCATTAACCGAAATTGATAATCGCTTTGGAGAGACCCGGAGCCCCCATTCTGCCGCGAAACCGTCGCGATAATGTCAAAACGATCTTCAGACGACCATTTCGGCTCCCCCACAACAAGATCTTCGTAATCGTCAAGATCCCACGCATGCTTAATCAGGGTATGCAGCGTCACTCCCCTCGCGACAAAACGCCCCGGCTGAAATTGAATGCGCTGTGGGGTGTCCGGAGCGCTGAGTTTCACGTCGACCATGTCGAACTCGCTCTTCACCGCGGGCAATTCCGTCGCCACTATCGGCGGGTTAGGGGTGGGCTTTTCTTTCACGCTGTCGACAACGACGACCGGCAGTGGTGCGGTCCCCATTTCGAGTTTCAGGCCCAACTGATTCTCAATTGCGTCGAACAATGAAACCCCATCGCTGCCGGCCCGCACGAGCAGACCCCGGCCCGTCCATTTCAACTCAAAACTCCAGGTGCCTGGCAGTCCGGTGAAGTCTCGGACGGGCATGTCCGAGAGATAGCTCCGCAATGATGCTGCGGGAAACGTCTCCAGCGTCTCCGCGAACTTTTCCATCGTCACATTGCTGCACTCGATCGCGCCGTTTATAAAGTCGGAATAAGCAGCTGGCTTGGCCTCGCATCTATCGTTCGCGTCAGCCAGACTGTCCGAACTGTCCGAAGCCTTAATAGCCACACGCTTCCCCTTCTTCAATAGCCAGGTGGGCCGGGGCTTTAACTCCGGGTGAGTCACGAGTCCAAAGCGCTCGGCAAGAACTGTTTTCAGCGCACTTTGAAGATCCGCTTTTGTGGCTGTTGGGAAAACCTTGATGGTGACGTCAAGGCGATCCGTGTCGAGCCAACTGGGCGATGCGTCTATCCGCAGGAGGCAGTGCCGACTGGCCGAACAGTAGAGCGGACCCTATAAATGCGAGACAGAGAGCGCGGGAAGTTGTCGTCTTCCTGAGACATGTGTTAGTTGTCAAATTACGATCATAGTCGTATTGATGAATACAGGCAATGTCTGGATCAATGGTTACTTGTTGAGTGCGTTTCTTCGATGCCGGCCAGCGCCACGCCTCGACGCTTTTGTAAGTGATGGCATTGTCCGCGATCAGGTGAATCTGTAAGTCGGCATCTGCGCCTCTAACTGACGCCGGAACCCGAGAAGTCCGCGCGGCCGACGCCGAGGCAGACACGCGCCGATCACTTTATCTGGACCTCGCCGGCGCCGGGCGCGCTGCTCGGGGAACCCGCGGCGCACAAATAATCCGCAAGAGTCTGTTGAAGCAGCGGTTCATGGGGATAGGGATGAACCGTATAATGCCGGAAGCCTTCCCCGAAGCCGACGCCCGCTCTTGCGCCACGCGCGCGTGTCCACTCCTCCATCTGCCGGAGATAATCATCCGTCCCGTGCTGCTGCTGAAGCCACGCGCGTTGACTGCGGTGTTTGCCGAGCATCCTGAGCTTCATTTCAAATGTGGACGTGACATCGATCGTGAAATCGGGAACCGTCGGGCATCCGCTCCGGTCCTTCTGATCGATCGGATCCATGAAATAGAGGTGTGGAATGCGTGCCAGAGCCGGCCCTTGCGCCGGCGTCACGTAGTTGGGAATGGACGAGGCGAAGCACGCATCGCGAACCAGCGCGCTGGTCGCTTCGTGATCGGATAGATAGTCGCTCGGCGCAGCCGTGAGAACAACTTCGGCGCGAAGATCCCGAAGTAGTCCCGTGACTGCGCGCCGCGATGGATCGTCGCTGAAGATCGCCATATCGCTAAAACCACCCCAGCGATATCCGGCCCCGATCAGCGCCGCGGACTCGGCCGCCTCCGCCCTGCGGATAGCAGCGATCTCTTCCCGCCCGTGAATCATGGACCCGCAATCGCCGGCGCTGAGCGTCACAATCGTAATATCGTGCCCCAGTGAGCTGAGCAGCGCCAGTGTACCTCCGGCAAGAATCTCCGCGTCGTCCGGATGAGCGTGAATGCTCGCGATTCGCACTAATCGCCCCCGCCGCTCACGGCGGCGTTCGTACCGTGAAAATTCATCGTCGCGATTATATCCGGTGTTCGAACATCGCTGACTATTCAGCTGCCCGCAAGCAAGCCGATGTTCAAACCAGGGCTTTTGCGCCGTGACAATTCCCAATCGAAAGCCACCGCGAAACAAATACGGATGTAAATAAGTTGGTCATCAGTCCGATCACTAACGTAGCGGCAAAGCCCTGGACCGCCAACGTGCCAAAGAAGAAAAGACAGGCGCAGGAGACCACCGTGGCGACATGCGTATCACAGCATCGAAGCACGTCAGAGCGGCGATCAGCAATAATCCGTTTAACAAGAACACCAGTTAACAAGAACACCAGTGTTGCGTTTGCGCCCGCTCCGCGCCCGCGCGTATTCCGTCCCGCATGGAATCCTCATCGAGCGACGCCTCAACAATCCTCTCCTGGACCACCTGGATGGCTGCCGACAGCGCCCCCGAACGGAGTCATGAGGGCAACGCCGCCGGCGAATGCCCACAACTGTCTGGCCTGCGAGTGCATAGAAAATATTTGATCCGGCACCGCCGCCGGGACGCCAGTCTCGTGGTATCCTATACGTGTAGTTGGATAGTCCGCTATTAGGCGCCTCGCATCGTCCGGTTACCCCCGTCTTTGCCTGCTCCCTGGAAATCTCAGCGTCGGCGCTGCCCGCAATTTGGACAGCCCGAAGGACAGAGCGCTCAATGTGACAAAAGCCTGCTCGAAGGTCCGCTTCCATTCAGAAACGAAACTCAATGAACATCACTGCGCCGCCCCTGATCAAGAGAGAGGGCATTAACTGGGTCTCACTGACCGCGTTCATCATATTGCACATCGGGGCGATTACGGCCCTTTTCTTCTTCAGTTGGCCCGCATTTTTTACGGCACTCATTCTTTACTGGATGAGCCTGAGCCTCGGCATCGGAATGGGTTACCACCGGCTGCTGACACATCGGTCCTATCAGCCGGCGAAGTGGATCGAGTACTTTCTGGCGGTCTGCGGCGCGCTGGCCCTGGAAGGTGGTCCCATTTCCTGGGTCGCGACACATCGCATCCACCACCGCTTCTCCGACAAGGCAGGCGATCCCCACACGCCCAACGACGGTAAGTGGTGGTCACACATTATATGGATGGTCGTCGGCGATGCAACCCACGCCGATACCGACAGATGGTCCCATTACGCGCCCGATCTTTGCAAGGACCGCTTTATGGTGTGGCTGTCGAAATACAATTACGTGCCGCTGGTAGTTCTCTCCATCGCGCTGCTGACTTTCGGCGGGCTGCCCTTTCTCCTCTGGGGCGTATTTTTCCGCGTGACCATGGGCTTGCACGCTACCTGGATGGTGAATTCATTGACCCACTTCTGGGGCCGGCGCCGGTTCGAGACGAGCGATGGTTCGCGCAACAACTGGTTTGTCGCCCTATTGAGCTTCGGCGAAGGCTGGCACAATAACCATCACGCGCATCCGACCTCGGCACGGCACGGACTCGCCTGGTACGAATTCGACCTGACCTGGCTGACGATCCGTCTGCTGCATATGCTGGGCCTCGTCAGATCCCTGCGCGTCGCGAAAATTCAGCCAGACCAACTGTAAACCCCGGCGGCGCATTCATATGCGGCCGCTGCAATTTCAGAATCGATGCATCGGTTCGGGCTCTTTGCCAACGTGCATTCCCAGCACTTGCTCGTCGGTAAAAGAAATATCCTGCGCACCGTTTCGTTCCAGAATTTCCCTCGCCTGGTCCCTCCATGCCGGATTATCGGCGTGGACCGCGAGAAGGATTCCTCCCGCTTTCACGCGCTCGTGATAGCGGGTAGCAGCATGTTCCGAAACCCCCATACCGGTCAGCACTCCGATCAGACCGCCAGCGGCAGCTCCGATGCCGGCGCCCGCTAGCGTTGCGAGGATCGGACCCGCGGCAATAAATGCCCCCAGCCCGGGAATGCCCAACGCCCCGAAGCCCGCGAGCATGCCCAGACCCGCGCCGATCTCGATGCCCAGGGTGGCGCCCACGCCGGCATCTTCCGCCGGGTGCCCCGGAGCTCTGGTATGTTTTTCAGCCGTTAGCTCTTTGGCGACACGGCGATCCGCCGCGAGGACCGAAATATCGTCGCCTCGGAAACCCGCGTTCCACAGGCTGTCGATGCAGATTTCTGCGTGCGCCCGGTTCTCGACGATTCCGAGCACTGCCGTTTCTCTCTCCGCCATATGTTCATCTCCTTATGTGTTCCGCTGAGGCAAATCGCTCGCGTTAGAAAGAGCACATGAAGCGCCACCGTGCGATTTTGGCGCTTTTCGGGCGGGGCACACCTGGGAGAGCTTCAGCAAACGCGGATTGCAGATCCGCGATGACTGTACACTTGGCGAATGGAACGAAAGATATTCTGGCTCCTGTTCAGCATCCTGGGAATTGGAGCCGATATCATTCTTCCGTTCTGGTGGGCGCTCGGCGCCACCATCCCGATTTTTATCCTCAGTTGGTGGGTCGTCTACCGCAGCGGTTGGCTTTAAGCGAGTTGTTCCCCAAAAAAAATCAGGCGGCGCTGGCTTTCCCCTGCCGGCCCCTCCGCCGCATGATCACGACAAAGCCACCCATCAGCAAGAGGGTACCCGCGCCCGCCACCCGCAGCATGCCCAAAGCCAGAGATGTATATTTTCCGGTGTGCGGATCGAACTGACAGCAGAAAAGAAGAATCTGGTCGACTGCTGTCCCAATTCGATCATGCGATGCCTCTACCAGACCGAACCGCAGATCGGTCGGCGAATAATTAATGCCGTAAAAATACTTCGAGAGTTTGCCTTCCGGCGTCAGAACGTATATCGCGCTCGCATGCGCGAACGTTGCGAGTGCGGGATCCCATTTATAGCGGAATCCCACCGCATCAGTCACCCGGCCGATCGAATCCGGCTTCCCCGTCAGAAAATGCCAGCCACCCGCGGTTTCCGGGCGGCCGAACGCTCGCATATATGTCTGCTTTTTGGCCAGCGCCTGGGTGGGCGTTTCCCGTGGATCGAAACTGATCACCACGACGTCGTAATCTTTGCCCGGCGTGAAGGTCAGTTGCTTCGCCGTCCGCACCACGCCATTGAGGATCTGGGTACAGAGCATCGGGCACTCGTAATAGACCAGGGCCAGTATCACGGGCCGCTTGCCGAAATAGCTGCTCAGCGAAACCGCCTGCCCGTATTCATCGCGAAATGATGTATCGAGCGGAATCTGCGCGTTCAACCGTTGCTCGATGGTGACGCCTTTCAGAACATCCGGCCTTCCCATACCGCTCATATCCAGCGAAGAAGGAGCCTCTGGAGCCGCGGAACCGGCTACCGGCGCAAAGACCATTTGCGCCAACAGCAGAGGAACAGCGAAAGCAGACAACTCTTTTCTCATACTTTCAGGCTAGCAGCTTCGTCCATCCACCAGTGAAACCGCTGCTTCCGGCGGCTCTCTCCACCGGCAACTCCGTCTGAATACTGACATTTGATCCCCGGGATTATCCGGGTACGGCGCTATCCTCAAAAGAGTCCTCCGGAAATTCTCTCCGTTCGGGCTCAATGGGGATCCTCCTCCCCGTTGACGAGGCTTGGTCGATGGCATCGGATATGAGGAAGTTCAAAACCGAAATGTCGGAATCCGCGAAGACGTCCCTGTTCGTCGATTGGCGCCACTCAGTTGCATTTTGGATCGGATCCCTCATGGTGGCGACCGGCGTCGCCCTCCACATGCCCATGTTCCTGATGGGCCGCTATACACATTACCGGCTGGCCGGTATGCCGATGGGTACGCCGATGCTGATTGGCATGTTTCTGATTGTTGCGGGTGTCGGCGCCGCAGCCTGGGGATTGTTGCCCGGACGGCAACGCGGTTCTATCGACTTCGGGACCATCGTGCCTCCGGAAGACGCGCCTCTCACCAGGTACCACTGGATCCAGATCATTCTGGTCGGCGTGGCCCTCGTCATCGATGTTATGAAAGCGGCGTCTCTTGGGTTCGTAATACCAGGTATGCGGGTCGAATATGGCCTGAAAGGTCCGCAGATCGCGGTGCTGCCCGTGGTCGCACTGATGGGCACCACGGTGGGGTCGTTTATTTGGGGTACGCTCGCCGACATCTATGGCCGCCGGGCTTCTATCCTTCTCGCCGCCGTCATGTTCGTAGGCACCTCCATCTGCGGAGCCATGCCCTCGTTCGCCTGGAACGTGTTCATGTGCTTCATTATGGGCCTCGCCGCCGGCGGCATGCTGCCCGTCGCCAACGCATTGCTGGCCGAAATCCTCCCGACCAAACACCGCGGCTGGTGTCTGGTGCTGCTCGGCGGCATCGGCACTGTTGGCGGCTATTACGCCACCAGCGAACTTTCCGCCCTTCTGCAGCCCTGGTTCGGATGGAGAATCATGTGGCTGCTCGGCTTTCCGACTGGACTGATCCTGATCGGGCTCAGCCCGCTGCTTCCGGAATCGGCGCGCTTCCTGCTGGAAAAAGGCCGCTTCGAGGAAGCGCGCGAGACTCTTTCCCGCTACGGGGCTGTGATCACCGCCGGACGCCGCGGGCCGGCCGCCCGATCCACGAATACCTTCACGAACGCGAATGCGGCAGGGAAAGGCAGGATGAACGGTCGTCTGGGCCTCGGCATTGCGCTGACGCTTGCCGCGCTCTCATGGGGCTTCGTCAATTTTGGTGTGCTGCTGTGGCTCCCGGGAAGCCTCATCGCAGAGGGCCGCAGCGTCAGCGTCGCCAGCGCCCTCATTGCCAAATCCGCTTTGATTGCCGTACCAACGGTTGTCGTCACTACCTGGCTTTATAGCCTGTGGAGCACACGGCGGGTTCTCATTCTCGCGATCGGCATCACCACACTCGGGCTGTTTGCCACGTTGTTTCGCGGCGATTTCCCCTTCCTGGCCAATCCTCTGATTTCCGTGTCACTGCTGGTGGTGGGCACCGGCGCGGTCATCTCCATTCTGATGCCCTACGCGGCGGAGAATTTTCCCGTCAGAAACCGCGGCAGGGCAACCGGGTGGGTCGCCGGATGCAGTAAGATCGGCGGCGTGATTGCCCAGATCTTCGCTGTCTTCGCGCTGGTTCCGGCATTCCGGCTCGCCGCTGGTGCAATCGCGATACCGACTGCCGCCTCGCTGCTTCTGATCTGGATCTTCGGCCGCGAAACCCGCGGCAGCGACCTGCGCGAACTCGAAACAGCGGTCACACAGGGCTGACGGTTTGCTGGTGGCGTCGATTACACCGGCAACCGCGCTCCGCTGAACGTGCCGTGCGCAAACGGAAGGACTGCGAAAACAGCGTTGATGCTCAACCTTCCGGCCCCGTCCAAAGCACTTGAACAAACGCCGTGACAGCGCGGCCCGGCAACGAAAACGAGCCGGGTCTTCGTTCCCTGCAATTCCAGTGCTGGCCTCCGCGCCTCGTGATAGTCTGGAGTTCATCATGAGCAGACGTGCGTTCCTCCGGATGGTGGCCACGGCCGCCGTGGTGCCGGTGCGCGGTCTCGCCCAGCGCCGCGACGCAACTCAACCCGTGACGCTTGATGCGGCAGCGCGTGCCTACCACGTCCATCCCGGCGGCAGCATCCAGGAGGCGCTCGATGCAGCCGCAAAGGATCCCGCCAACAAGACCGTCTACGTTCACGCCGGAACCTATCGGCCTGCGGCGCGCGGCCAGGCGCTGATCTGGTTCAACGGGCGGCACGACGGCATCACGTTGGAAGCGGTCGGAGAGGTGGTGCTGACCGCCGGCAATCCGGCGATTGCCGATAACAAGGCGCCAAGCTTTCCGGCGGTCGTCACCCACGTCGTCTATTTCGGCGACGGCATATCGACGAAGACCGTGCTTCGCGGCTTCCGCATCACCGGCGCGCACAACTACACAAACGGCACCGGCCAGCACTCGCCAATTGAATCCGATGACGTGCCCAAGACGGCGTTCTTCCATCTCGACGGCGGCGGTATCAAGATCTATGCGCGCTCCTATCCGACCGTCGAGCGCGTCGAGGTGGTTGACAATTACACCAGCCCCTGCGGCGGCGGCGTATCCGTGGAGCACCTCGGCCGGCCGCTCGACGCCGCGGTGTTCCGCGACTGCATCTTCCGCAACAACCGCACGCAGATCACTGGCGCGGCGTTCGACCTTTTACACGGCAGCCGCGCCACGCTGGAGAATTGCCTGTTCGTCGGCAACGTCGCGAATCTCGGCGCCGACTACATCGGCCTGCTGACCGGCGGCGAGTATCACCCGGAGAACGGCTCGGGTGCGATGACGGTGTTCGAGGGGTCCCGCGCGGATGTCAGCCGCTGCACCTTTACCGGGAACTGGGCCGGCGTCGACGATAACGGCACCGGCAGCACTTATGTGAAGTCCATCTTCTGGAACAACACGTTGAAGGGCGGGATCTCGACCGGGCCGCGCTACGAGATCGACATCACCAATGGCGGCGGCGTACGGGAGTCATTCATCCACGGCGCGACGAACGACCTGCGGGGCACCATCGATCGAACGGTGAACGCCTTTGATCCGCCGGATCCGCGCTTCGACGCGCAGTTCGTGCCGCAGGCGCCGGAGTACGCGGCGGTGGGCTACCGGCCGCGACATCGCGGGGCCGCACCCGCCGGTGGCCTTGTGACTACTGTTCGCGGACGTTGATTCGCGAATTGGGCATGAACAGGCCAGCCGCGCATCGGTACCCACCACAGGTTCCCGGCCTCGACCTATCCGCTGCCGTCCCGATCTCTGCGAGTCGGTTCACTTCCTGGGATGCCTGCTCGTGGCTCGCAGAGCCAGGCGTGCAGGAAGATCGTTCGAAATAACGGACTTTCCTTTTGGACTTTGACTGTTGCATCCACATCAGCCGCTGCGCATGATGTTACGCCGGTCTCCACTTATCGGCTTCTTGCACTTGTAATTGCCAGTGCGCAGGAGCTGCTTTTCGTATTCAGACTAAGATTGTGCAGGTTCCCGTGAGGGTCACGAACCGGAGCGGGGGAGGGATCCACACGCGGAAGATCACCCGCATCGGGGGAATGATTCAGCCTCTGATTATTGGAGAGCGCAGCGCGCATCGCTGGTATTTGGAATACATTATTCGGCATGTTCCACGGCGATGGTCGCGAAACCCGAAGACTTGCCTGAATCCTCTCCGATGGCGATGTGCGGCGATCCGAATGACTGGCCGCTATCTCCACCCTGAACCTCTTTGCGATTGACGCGGAATGAACGCGGCTGACTAAATCAAACCTGTCGAAGGCTTGACGAAGGTTACCGGCGGCATTGACGAAACATTTACAGAAACCAGCTTCAAATGTTGTCCGCTCAAGCTTTACATGTTACACAGCCTTTGGTATTATCTGTTGCCAAGGGGTCAGTTGGTAAGCTCGCAATTCTGTCTTCACAGCGGTTCTGTGTGGCGCCGGGGCTGCGGAAAACCCTCAGATTGAAATCGCAACTCGGCAGATTCACGCGAAACTCCGCCTTCCGAATGCGGAGAACGGGCTCTACAAAGCTGCACGCTTCGAGTGGTCGGGGGTGATCTTCAGTCTGGAGGTTCAGGGCCACAATTCCCAGGGGACCTGGTCTTCCGCGGATCCGTTATAGACATTGCCGCTGATCCCGGCAAGGAGCGCGTGCAGGTACACCCATGACTACGTTCTTCCAAAGGCTCCGTAGTAGTCCGCCCTATGTTCGATTGATCATCGCCGCGCTGATGCTTACGTATCCCGCGGTGCGTGCCTTTCAGGCCTCGGCCAGTACCGCATCGCCGCCTGAAATCCGCTACCCTGCGCCGGACGCGGGAGTCGATTCGCTGGCACGCCGCGCCCAGGAACAGAAGCAGGCCGCAACCCGGTACCCCGTTGTTCACGATTTCCATTTCGAAGACAAACTCCCGGAAAGTGGCATCACGTTCCGGCAGCGAATTGTGGATGATTCCGGGCTGAGGTACAAGAAGGTTCATTACGATCACGGCAACGGAATAGCCGTGGCGGATGTGGATGGCGACGGTCTTTATGACATCTACTTCGTGAACCAGGCGGGGCCGAGCGAACTATGGAAGAATCTGGGCGGCGGCAAATTCCGCAAAATCGACAGCCCCGCACTCTCCCTTTCCGGGCGCATCGGAGTGGCGGCTTCGTTTGCCGATATCGATAACGATGGCGATGAAGACCTCTATGTCACCACAGTGCGGGGCGGGAACCTGTTATTCGAGAACGACGGTCACGGGAACTTCCGCGATATCACGCGCGAAGCTGGCCTTGTGCATTCAGCGCATTCCTCTGGCAGTGTGTTTTTCGACTACGACCACGATGGCAGGCTCGATCTTCTGGTATGCGACGTGGGGGTGTACACGTCGCAGGAGAAGGGCGCTCAAGGGCAGTTTGCAGGATTGTCGGACGCATTTTCCGGCCATATGTATCCAGAGCGATTCGAGCACCCAATCCTCTATCGCAATCTGGGCAACAATCGATTCAGGGACGTGACCGCGGCGTCCGGGCTCACGCCGCACGGATGGTGCGGAGACGCCGCCGTCGCGGATGTCAATGGCGATGGCTGGCCCGACGTCTACTTTTTGAATATGATGGGCGCGAATCAGTACTACGAGAACCAGGGCGGGAAGAGTTTTGTCGAGAAGACAAAAACGTATTTTCCGAAAACCTCCTGGGGCGCCATGGGGGTCAAGTTCTTCGATTACGATAACGATGGCCGCCTCGATTTATTCGTCACCGATATGCATTCCGACATGGTGACGGATGTGGGGCCGGAGCTGGAGAAAAAAAAGGCTCCGTCGCATGCCCCCGACAGCTTCCTCATGGGTCCGGCCTCCAGCTTCGTGTTTGGCAATTCGATGTATCACAACACGGGAAAGGGCCCGTTTGAAGAAGTTTCCGACGCCATGGGGGTAGAGAACTACTGGCCGTGGGGACCGAGCGTCGGAGACATCAATGCGGATGGGTGGGACGATATCTTCATTGCGTCGTCCATGAATTTCCCTTTTCGATATGGGATTAATTCCATGCTGCTGAACGACCACGGGAAAAAGTTTTTGGACGCCGAATTCCAGTTGGGGATTGAGCCGCGCCGTGGGGGGCGGACGCACACGCCATGGTTCCAGTTGAACTGCTCCGCCATGCCTCCGGATCCGCAGGAGATCATGCACCAGATTTGCGCGAACCGTAAGGACGTGGTCACCGTTATGGCCCCGCTCGGGAGCCGCGCTTCTGTTTTATTCGATCTGGATAATGACGGGGATCTGGATCTCGTGACCAACGATTTTAATTCGGAGCCTCAGGTTCTGGTGAGCGATCTTGCGGCGCGCAGACCGATCCATTGGCTGAAAGTGCTGCTGACCGGAACCGCATCGAACCGCGATGGACTGGGCGCCACGGTACGTGTGATCACCGCGGCCGGCGCGGAGTATTTCAAGTACAACGATGGCAAGTCGGGATATCTTTCGCAAAGCTCTCTGCCCCTTTACTTTGGGCTCGGTGACGAAAATGCGATTTCACGCGTCGAGATTCATTGGCCTTCCGGCCGCGACCAGGTCGTTACACAAAATCTGCGCTCGAACCAGATCCTGCGCGTAACGGAACCAAAGTAGTGCGCGCGGCAAGTGTCAGATTTGCGATCCTTGTCAGTCTTCTGCCGGGTTTGCGGGCTTTCGCGCCGCCTCCGTCCCCCTGGGAACTCGGCGCGCGGCTGGCGGAGGAAGGTAATTGCGCTGCCGTTGTGCAGACGCTGACTTCGGCTTTGGCATCCTCCCCCGCGCCAACTGCTCCTCCCTATGTAATGCTTTCCGATTGCGAAGCAGAGATGAAGCGACCGGCGGATGCCGAGCAGACACTTCGCAAGGGGCTTTTGGCCCATCCCGCCAGTCCTGTCCTCGAAATGGCCCTGGGTGAGTTACTGATGGATGCGCAGTCCAACAACCAGGAAGCTGGGCAGTTACTCGAACATTCGGTTCGTACGGCACCGCGCGACCCGGAAGCAAGGCATTCCTACGCACGCTGGGCCCATATGAATTGGCGCGAACGCACCTGCATAACGCAGGAAAAAGCCGGCATTCTCCTGCCCGGCATCGACGACGTTACGCTGCTGAAGATGAATACTTTGTTGGGAATCTGTGCCGGCCAGGTCGAGGATGCCGCGGAAGCACGAGCCGCTTTTCGAAGGGCCAACGCAATCAATTTACGCCAGAAGACCTACGACCCGGAGATTGCATGGGAGTACGTGCGATTCCTGGGGCGCTTCGGTCAGGATGCCGAGGTTCAGTCGATTGCCGGCGAGATTCTCCAGCGCGTCCCCGGGTTTGGGCCGGCCCTCCTGGAGCGCGCCAAATTCTTCGATCGGGAGGGTCAGCCGGTTAAGGCGGCTGAGGAAGCCCGGCTGGCACTGCAAAGTGCGGGAAACGATTTGAATTTTGAGCGGACAGCTCACGGGATTCTTGCGCGGTCATTTACTGCACTGGGCCAGACGGATAACGCTTCCCGTGAACAGGCGTGGATCGCGGCCCATACTAACCCTGAAACGCCGATTGAGTGATTCCCTGCCGGCCCGGCAGCGCCGAGGCGATGGAACGACAGATACAATAGGACCCCGGCCGTGCAACTCCCGCGCAAAGCTTTCCTGATCTTCGGCGCCAACTTCCTGCTGTTTTTCGCGCCCTTCTCTCTCGACGGCCAGCAGGCCGACAGACCGCACAGTCCCGAAGCTGGCCCGGTGCAGTTCAATAACGTTGCGGCGGAGTCAGGCATTACCTTTCGCCACGAAAGCGGGGCTTCGGCCGATAAGCACATGTTCGAAACCTTCGGGTCCGGCGTGGGTGTGATCGATTTCGATAACGACGGCCATCCGGACCTGTTTTTCGCCAACGGAGCCGATCTGGCCCACGGCAAGCCATCGCCCGGCAATGCGCTCTATCGCAATCTCGGCAACGGAAAATTCGAGGATGTAACCGCCAAAGCAGGTCTCAAAGGCAATGGGATGTTCGCTACCGGCGTGACCGTCGGCGACTACGATAACGACGGCAATCTGGATATCTACGTCACGGGCTATGGTGGTAATCAACTCTTTCGCAACAACGGCGACGGGACCTTCAGTGATGTGACAGCCAGGGCCGGAGTAGCCGGGGGTGGATGGAGCAGCAGCGCCGCCTGGGTGGATTACGACCGCGACGGCTATTTGGATCTGTTTGTGGGACGCTATGTGGATTACGACATCCGCAAGCCGCCTTACTGCGGATATCGAAAGCCGGGCTACCGCATGTACTGCGAACCGCAGCAGTTCGACGGCACGCCGGCATTGCTGTACCACAACAATCGGGATGGCACATTCACGGAGGTCGCCCGCAAAGCCGGCGTGGCGAATCCGGCGGGAAAGACCCTGGGGGTGGCCATCGGCGATATCGATGGCGATGGATGGCCCGATATTTTCGTGGCCAACGATGGTGTCCGCAATTTTCTCTACCGCAACAAAGGCGATGGCACGTTTGATGACATTACTTACGGCGCGGGCGTCGGTTTCGACGTCAACGGTAAAGCTCTGGCCGGCATGGGCGCCGAGATCGCGGATCTCGATGGCGATGGCCTGCCGGACATCTTCTTTACGGCCTTTTCGGACCAATACAATCCCCTCTACCGCAACCTCGGGAAGCTCGTTTTTGAAGACGACACCGTCAAAGCCGGATTGCCACCCAGCGTGAAGACGCTCGGCTTCGGAGCCAAAGTTTTCGATTTCGACAACGACGGTTATCCGGACATCTACGTCACCAACGGACACGTCATCGATAATGTGGCGCTCTACGACCCGCGGCTTTCTTACCGTCAGGCCGACCTGCTTTACCGAAACCTTGGCGGCGGCCGTTTTCGCGAAGTTTCGGCGGAGAGCGGTCCGGGGCTTCGCATCCAGCACGTGGGCCGCGGTCTGGCGGTGGCGGACTTCGACAATGACGGCGACCTGGACATTGTGGTGAGCGATTCCAGTGGGAGCCCGCTGCTGCTGCGCAATGACGGGGGCAATCGCAACCACTGGATCGCGATTCGCGCCCGCGGCCGCGAGAGCAATCGTTTCGGCATCGGCGCGAAGGTGCGGGTGTCGAGCGGCGGCCGGACCCAGTTGCGGGAAATCAATCCCTACGGAAGTTACCTCAGCACCAGCGACGTGCGTTTGTATTTCGGGCTGGGCGATGCAACCGTCGCTCGCATCGAGATCGAGTGGCCCAGTGGGAAGAAGCAGGCGATCGACAGCGTTCACGCCAGCCAGATTTTGCTGCTGGATGAGGGCGATGCTAAACCCTGAGAGCCTCAAGTATAATTTCACCGTGCCGCGGCTCCTGATTGCCGTTATCCTCCTTGGCTCGGGCATGACGTGGGCGCAATCGCCCGCTGCCGATCCACACGGCGCGCAACTGGGCGCGGCCGCGCAACACCTGCAACAGGGAAGAACCGAACAGGCCGTCCGCGAGTGCAAGGCCGTGCTGGCGGCCGATCCGCGCTCAGCGCCCGCACACATGCTTCTCGGCCTCGCGTATGTCGCGGAGAAGTCGAGTGCCATGATCGGCGACGCCAAAGCTGAGTTGCAGCAGGCGATCGATCTCGATCCGGAGCTCGTGTGGGCGCGGTTCTACCTGGCCCGGCTCTACCTCGATCAGGGCTTGAGCGAAAAGGCCCAGGAGCAACTGGAGCGGGGTCTGAAGCAAAGCCCGGGTATACCTTCTTTTCTTTCGCTGCTGGGTGAAGTCCGGCGCAAACTCGGAGATCCTGCTGCCTCTCTGGACTTGAACCGCAAGGCTCTCGCAACAGACCCCACAATGGTCCCGGCGCATTATTTCCTGGCGCTCGCTTATCTGGACCTGAAGCAGGATCAGGCTGCAGTGGCCGAGTTTGAAAAAGTCATTCATACGCCCTACGTCACTCCGGAGATGTACAACGCGCTGGCATCGCTGTATATCCGGAAGCAGCGGTTCGCCGAAGCGGAAGATTTGTGCCGGAAAGCCATCGCAATGGACCCCTCGCAGCCCGACGCATACCTGAACCTGGCGCGAGCCTACAACGCCCGGCACGAGAGTGACAAGGCGCTGGAGGCCCTGCACGCCGCGCTGCCGAAGGGCAAGGAGTTCCCCGCGTCCGAATATTACCAGGGACTGCAGGCGGATATCGCGGTGGCGAGCGGTGTCGCGTATACAGATAAGAAAATGTATGCGAAGGCGATCGATGAGTATGCTCGCGCGCTCGATTTCGATCCGAGCCGCGCCGTCATCCACCGGCGCCTGGCGGAACTCTATCTGCAAAGAGGAGACCCGGCCCGCGCCGCTCTGCATACGAAGGAAGCGGAAAAGCTCGAGAAAGGGCAAAAGTAGTCCAGCCTGGCGAATCACGTCCAGAGGGTGAGCATTTTCTCATCGAAGAATGAGCCTGAAGGCAGAATGAACAGGGACTGAGAGGGGAACTCCTTTCGTCTTCGTTTTTTTGTGGTTCTGTACTGTCGGCATGAGCAGATGTAAGCCGGGATG
>Ga0134125_10003341_pt1 | contig 18609 bp, 15 predicted proteins | sample KB31751_FD_96464 | JGI IMG/M metagenome (GOLD analysis project Ga0134125, IMG submission 96464) | Terrestrial soil microbial communities with excess Nitrogen fertilizer from Kellogg Biological Station, Michigan, USA - KB3-175-1 | ecosystem: Environmental > Terrestrial > Soil > Unclassified ... | reverse complement strand
GCTGCGCGAGTCGTCCGGATAAACCCGGACCGCCTCGTCGTCCCCACGGCGCGGCGCTTAGACTTCCCGAGAACTCGTTGTAAGAAATTCTCTTAGAGAAGCACGCAGAAATACGTCTGCGACCGATGCCATACAGGAGGCGCAGTGGCCACTCACGCCAGCTCGAGGATCTCCAAAGTGCTCGTCGCCAACCGCGGTGAGATCGCTGTTCGGGTGATCCGCGCGGCCCGCGATGCGGGCCTGTCCAGCGTGGCGGTGTACGCCGAGCCCGACGCCGAGGCGCCCCACGTGCGTCTGGCCGACGAGGCGTTCGCCTTGGGCGGTCAGACCTCCGCGGAGTCCTACCTGGACTTCGGCAAGCTCCTCGACGCGGCGGCCAAGTCCGGTGCCAACGCGATCCACCCCGGTTACGGATTCTTGTCGGAGAACGCCGATTTCGCCCAGGCGGTCCTCGACGCGGGCCTGATCTGGATCGGCCCCAGCCCGCAGTCCATCCGCGACCTCGGTGACAAGGTCACCGCCCGCCACATCGCCGCCCGCGCCCAGGCCCCGCTGGTGCCCGGCACCCCCGACCCGGTCAAGGACGCCGACGAGGTGGTGGCCTTCGCCAAGGAGTACGGCGTGCCGATCGCGATCAAGGCGGCCTTCGGCGGCGGCGGCCGGGGCATGAAGGTGGCCCGCACCATCGAAGAGATTCCCGAGCTGTTCGAGTCGGCCACCCGTGAGGCCGTCGCGGCGTTCGGCCGCGGCGAGTGCTTCGTCGAGCGCTACCTGGACAAGCCGCGCCACGTGGAGGCGCAGGTCATCGCCGACGAGCACGGCAACGTCATCGTCGCCGGCACCCGCGACTGCTCGCTGCAGCGCCGGTTCCAGAAGCTGGTGGAAGAGGCGCCGGCGCCGTTCCTGAGCGACGCGCAGCGCAAAGAGATCCACGAGTCGGCCAAGCGAATCTGCAAAGAGGCCCACTACCACGGCGCCGGGACCGTCGAATACCTGGTCGGCCAGGACGGCCTGATCTCGTTCCTGGAGGTCAACACGCGGCTTCAGGTCGAGCACCCGGTCACCGAGGAGACCGCCGGCATCGACCTGGTCCTGCAGCAGTTCAAGATCGCCAACGGCGAGAAGCTGGACCTCACCGAAGACCCCACCCCGCGCGGGCACGCCATCGAGTTCCGGATCAACGGCGAGGACGCCGGGCGCGGCTTTTTGCCCGCACCCGGCCCGGTCACCCGTTACGACATCCCCACCGGGCCCGGTGTCCGGCTGGACTCCGGTGTCGAGGCCGGTTCGGTGATCGGCGGCCAGTTCGACTCCATGCTGTCCAAGCTGATCGTGTACGGCGCCACCCGTGAGGAGGCGCTGGCCCGCTCCCGCCGGGCCCTGGACGAATTCCACGTCGAGGGGCTCGCCACGGTCATCCCGTTCCACCGCGCCGTGGTGCGTGACCCGGCGTTCATCGGGGACGCCGACGGCTTCTCGGTGCACACCCGCTGGATCGAGACCGAGTGGGACAACACCATCGAACCGTTCACCGGCGGCGAGCCGCTCGACGAAGACGATGCCCGGCCCCGCCAGAAGGTGGTCGTGGAGGTCGGCGGCCGCCGGCTCGAGGTGTCGCTGCCCGGTGATCTGGCGCTGGCAAACGGTGCCGGCGGCGGCGAGGCGGGGGTCATCCGCAAGAAGCCCAAGGCGCGCAAGCGTGGGGCGCACGCGGGTGCGGCCGCCTCCGGCGACGCGGTCACCGCGCCCATGCAGGGCACCGTGGTCAAGGTCGCGGTCGAGGAGGGCCAGGAGGTTGCCACGGGCGACCTGGTGGTGGTTCTCGAGGCGATGAAGATGGAGAACCCGGTCACCGCGCACAAGGACGGGGTGATCACCGGGCTCGCGGTCGAGGCCGGCGCGGCCATCACGCAGGGCACGGTGCTGGCCGAGATCAAGTAGCGGCCCCCCGGGAGTTCACAGACGACGTTGTCGCCCTTGGCGACCGCGGGTAGGGTGACGGGCAAGGTTGAGTTCACAGCCGCCCGGGATACGTCGATGACGTGGGGGTAGGCGAAATTCCCCGCTTCTTCGAACTTTTTGCAGTCGGCTGACGTATTCCACAGCAGCAACCTCCTCAACAGGATGGAGTCAGCAATGTCTGTGGCCCAATCTTGGCAACAAAGCCGCACGGCGCAGTTCACCGCCCGGTGGGGCCCGGCGGGCACCCTGATCACGGTCGACGGTGAGCTCGACGCGGCCAACGCCGATCAGCTCGCCGCGTACGTGCAACAGAGCGTCCATCGCTCCCGGCGGGTGATCCTCGACCTGCGCGGCCTGAAATTCATTGGCACCGCTGGCTTTTCGGTGCTGCACCGGATCAACGTGGTGTGCTCGGCCGCCCAGCTGTCGTGGGCCATGGCACCGAGCCCGGCGGTGGCCAGGTTGCTGCGTGTCTGCGACCCGGACGGCACGCTGCCGGTGACGACGCAAAGGGCGGAGCCGCTGCTGGAGCCGCTGTGGGTCGACGAAGGCCAAACCCCCCGGCCGCTACTGCAACTGGTCCCGCAGCCGCGTTAGCGACTTCGCCAGCAGTCGCGACACGTGCATCTGTGAGATGCCGACCCGCTCGGCGATCTGCGTTTGCGTCATCGACTCAAAGAACCTCAGCACCAACACCGTTCGTTCCCGCTCGGGCAGCGCCTCGAGCAACGGGCGTAGCGATTCCTGATCCTCGATCCGGTCCAGGCCGGTGTCCACATCGCCCAGGGTGTCGGCGATCGCGCGAGCTTCCTCCTCCTCGCCCCCGCCGCCGCTGTCGATCGACAGGGTGTTGTAGGAGCTGCCGGCGACCAGACCCTCGACCACCTCTTCGCGGTCCATCTCGAGCTCCGCGGCGAGTTCGGTCGCGGTGGGTGCGCGTCCCAACCGTTGCGACAAGTCGGCGGTCGCGGTGCCGAGCCGCAGGTGCAGTTCCTTCAGGCGCCGCGGCACCTTGACCGACCAGCTGTTGTCGCGGAAGTGCCGGCGGACCTCGCCCATGATCGTGGGCACCGCGAAGGAAACGAAGTCGGAGCCGGCGTCGACGTCGAAGCGGACCACCGCGTTGACCAACCCGACGCGCGCCACCTGGACGAGGTCGTCACGTGGTTCCCCGCGGCCCTCGAAGCGACGCGCGATGTGGTCGGCCAGCGGCAGGCAGCGCTCCACGATCTTGTCCCGTTGGCGCTGGACTTCGATGGAGTCGGGCGCGGCGGTGGCCAACTCACGGAACATGTCCGGAACATCGGCGTATTCGTTCGGACGCGAGACCGAACCGCCGGCGGCTCGCCGTGTCACCTGCTGGAGGCCGCCCGTCGCGCCGTCAGTGTGATGCCGAAAACACCGCCGGTTTCATTGGGTTCGCGACCATCGTGAAAAGTCTGGACGTCGTCGGCCAAAGACGTCAGGACATGCCAACTGAAGCTGCCAGGCGCCACCACGTCGTGGGTGTCGCATGCCGCGGAGGCCTCCACCACCAATTGGTCGTCCTGTGGATCGACCACGACGCTCAGCGTCGCGTCGGGGGTGGCCGAGCGAATCAAGCGGGTGCACACCTCATCGACCGCGAGCCGCAGGTCTGCGACCGCGTCGAAATCCAGGTCCTCGAAGGTGCCGATCGCGCCGACCAGGGTGCGCAGCATCGCAAGGTTCTCCAGCCGCGCCGCGACGTGAAGTTCGACGGCGCGATGGCCGCGCGGACGTTTGTTAGCGTGCAATCCAGCATCGTTCATATGGTCTCCCGGCAATGTTTGACTGACACTACTACTGCTCCGCAGCCCGTCATGGACCGTGCGCTCGAGCCGGTTAGTCATGATCGCCGCCGGGTATTCGGCCCGCTGTGGACGGGCCTGACACGACCGATACATACCGGACGCGCCGGCTTAGGCGCATCGCGGTAATCGCCGGGGTCACGCTGATCCTTTTGCTGGTCGTCGCAGTAGGCATTTATATCGGTGTGTTCGTGATTCTGTCCCCCATGATGGGATGAGCACGCAAACGCAACCGTTCCGGCACTCATCATGGTGCACACCTGATACCCACTCGACGCCGCCCGTAACCTCGCATTCGGGTTTCCGGCCAAATCTCACAGCGGGCCACGTCGTGGCAGGTCACCCGGGAAAAAGCGGAGATTGAACGTTGTTCCGGGGGCAGGGCCCTAACTGGCGGGCCGTTGTCGGCGCACCTCGGGATGTTCGGAGTACCAGCGATCCGCGATCCTGCGTACCCGGCGGTGCTCCACCGCCAGCCAGACCAGCCCCAGCACCGCGGCGATGACGGCGGTGACGCCCGCGGTCATGCCCTCGTGGTGGTGTCCGGTCGCGAAGGCCGCAAGGCTCCCGCAGGAGCCGATCACGCCCGCGACCACCAACAGGTAACCCGGCCAGTGCAAGACGTCGATCAGCGACTCGCCGGCGAGCGGCCGCGTTGTTCTGAGATGGTCGACGGGGTCGTGAAAGGTGTCTCCCATGGCTGCTCCTCACCGCACCATCAACGTTAGATCGCGGGGAGGCAAACCTAAAGGGCCAGTACCGGACCGGCGATCGGGGCAACGCCGATGGCGACCATCAGCGCCATGACGGTCAGCAAAAACCAGCCCGCGCCCTGCCATCCCCACCAGGTCCCCCGCGCCTTCCACACGCGGTAGGTGCGCACGAACGCCCAGAGCCCGGCGGCCAGCGCGATCATCGGGCCCCCGAACGCCAATAGGGTGCGCTGCGGCGCGCCACAGGCCACAGTGTCGACGCCCACTCCCGTGCAGGTGCTCACCCACACCGCGGCGATCACCAGGAAGCCGACGGCGGCCGCCGTCGCCGCGACGGCAAACCGGACGGCGGCGAGCACCTCGCGGTCTTCCTGCCCCAGGCGATCACCGCCTGGTCGCTCGCCTGCTTTCTGCATCGTCCCTCACCTCCCTGGGATTCAGGCCCGGGATTCCGGCCCGCCTGGCCCCGCTTGTAGTTCATCGCTCGCGGCGTCGCTTTGGTTACGCGCTATGACGTTGTTCGACGCCTCGCGCGGCAGGCGGCTCTAAGAAATACCCCCTGACAGACCCTGGCAAACGGGTTCGGCATCAGACCATGGCGCTAGGGCAGGGCCCTCAGAGCGCCGCGAATCGCCCGCATCGCCGCGTCGATCTCCCCGCGCGAGACGGTCAGCGCCGGACGGAACCGGACGCCGTCGTGACCCGACGGCAGCACGATCACCGCGCGTTGCCATAGCCGGCGGATCAGCTCGTCGCGGTCGGCGGTGGTGGGCAGGCTGAACGCACACATCAGGCCGCGGCCGCGGGGGTGCAGGACGACGCCGGGGAACTCGCCGGCGAGTTCGTCGAGGCAGCCCAGCAGGTAGGCGCCCTGCGCGGCGGCATGGTCGAACAGTTCGTCGGTCTCGATCACTTCCAGGATGCGGCGGGCGCGCACCATGTCGGCGAGGTTGCCGCCCCACGTCGAGTTCAGCCGGGCGGGCACCGCGAACACGTTGTCGGCGACCTCGTCGACCCGGCGGCCCGCCATGATGCCGCACACCTGGGTCTTCTTGCCGAACGCGACCACGTCGGGTTGCACGCCGAATTGCCGGTAGGCCCACGCGGTCCCGGTCAAGCCGCAGCCGGTCTGCACCTCGTCGAAGATCAGCAGTGCGTCGTGTTCGTCGCACAGCGCGCGCATCGCCGCGAAGAACTCGGGCCGGAAGTGCCGGTCACCGCCTTCCCCCTGGATGGGTTCGGCCACAAAGCAGGCGATGTCGTGCGGATGGGCGTCGAAGGCCGCCCGTGCCTGGACCAGCGACGCGGCCTCGAGCGCCGCCACATCGGCTCCCGGCCGGAGGTAGGGGGCGTCGATGCGCGGCCAGTCGAACGTGGGGAAGCGATCCACGGTGACCGGATTGGTGTTGGTCAGTGACAGGGTGTAGCCACTGCGGCCGTGGAATGCGCCGCGCAGGTGCAGCACCCGGGTGCCCAGCGCGGGGTCGATACCGTGCGCCTCGTTGAACCTGCTCTTCCAGTCGAACGCCACCTTGAGCGCGTTCTCCACCGCGAGCGCCCCGCCGTCGACGAAAAACAGATGCGGCAGAGTCGGGTCGCCCAGCACCCGCGCGAACGTCTCGACGAAACGGGTCATCGCCACCGAGTACACGTCGGAATTGCTGGGCTTGTTCAGCGCGGCCGTCAGTAGCTCCACCCGGAATTCTTCGTCGTCGGCCAGCGCCGGGTGGTTCATCCCCAGCGCCGAGGAGGCAAAGAACGTGAACATGTCGAGGTAGCGCCGGCCGTCCCGGGCGTCGTAGAGGTAGGACCCGGCCGAGCGGGCCAGATCGAGCACGAAGTCGAAGCCGTCGACCAGCATGCTGCGCGCCAGCACCTCGTGGACACGGTCGGGATCCGTGCGCCGATCGGCGCGAGCGAAGCGTTCCAGGGCGGCCGTCATACGCCCATAATAACGTGTTATTTACGGTATTATGACGTCATTACAGGATAATTTACGGTATATGTTGGCGACCATCGTAAAAGGTATTCAAGATGATGGTGCTTCGCGTCTTGACGTTCGCGGCCGTCCGGATCCGCTGCAGCAGATCCTCGAGCGCCCGGGCGGACGCGACGCGCACCAGCAGGACGTAGCTTTCTTCGCCGGCCACCGAGTGACACGATTCGATCTCCTCGATGTGTTCCAGGCGGGCGGGCGCATCATCGGGTTGAGAGGGATCCAGAGGAGTGATGGCCACGAACGCCGACAGTGGGTGCCCGACCGCCTCCGGGTCGATGCGCGCCGCGTATCCCGCGATGACGCCGCGGGCCTCGAGCCTGCGCACCCTCGACTGGACCGCCGAGACCGACAGCCGGGCGCTGGCCGCCAACTCCGCCAACGTCGCGCGTCCGTCGGCGACCAGCTCGCGCACCAGAATCCGGTCGACATCGTCGAGCGTCTCACTCATGGCCGGAGACTATCGCAGGAACGGCGCGCCGTGACCCGGGCGAAATGGCTGGAGACGTCGCAGCTTCGCGCGCGGTTCGCCGCGGGCCTCTCGGCGATGTACACCGCCGAGGTGCCCGCCTACGGCACCCTGGTGCAGGTGAGCGAGCAGGTCAACGCCGATCACGTGGCGCGCCACCGGCATGGCGAACGGTTCGGCTCGCTGCAGCGCGTCACCGCCGAGCGGCACGGCGCCATCCGGGTGGGCAGCCCGGCCGAACTGGCCGCCGTCGCAGACCTTTTCGCCGCGTTCGGCATGCTGCCGGTCGGTTACTACGACCTGCGCTGCGCGGCCTCTCCGGTCCCGGTGGTATCGACCGCCTTCCGCCCTGTCGATGCAAACGAGCTGTCGCTCAACCCCTTTCGAATGTTCACCTCGATGCTGGCCACCCGCGACGTGCGCTTTTTCGATCGTGACCTGCGCGCCCGCGTCGACACCTTCCTGGGGCGCCGCCGGCTGTTCGATCCCGCATTGCTCGACCGCGCGCGCCTGGTCACCGCCGCGGGTGGCTGCGCCGGCGACCAGGCGCAGGAGTTCGTCGCGGCGGCGGTGGCGGCATTCGCTTTGTCCGGCGAGCCGATCGACAAGTCGTGGTACGACGAGCTGTCGCGGGTGTCCGCGGTGGCCGCCGACATCGCCGGCGTCGGCTCCACCCACCTCAACCACCTGACGCCCCGCGTCCTCGACATCGACGACCTGTACCGGCGGATGACCGGGCGCGGCATCACCATGATCGATGCCATCCAGGGACCGCCGGCCACCGGCGGCCCGGCGGTGTTGTTGCGCCAGACCTCTTTTCGCGCCCTGGCCGAACCCCGCCGGTTCCGCGGCGAGGACGGCCGGATCACCGAAGGGGCGCTGCGGGTGCGCTTCGGCGAAGTGGAGGCTCGGGGCGTCGCGCTGACGCCGAAGGGCCGTGAGCGATACGACGCCGCGATGAGCGCCGCCGATCCGGCCGCGGTGTGGGCGGATCACTTTCCGCCCACCGATGAGCAGATGGCCGCCCAGGGGCTCGGCTATTACCGGGGCGGTGACCCGTCGGCGCCGATCGTCTACGAGGACTTCCTGCCCGCGTCGGCGGCGGGCATTTTCCGGTCCAACCTGGACTCCGACGGCGAAACCGCCGACGCACCAGACGAATCCGGCTACGACGCGCTGTGGCTGGCCGGTGCCCTCGGCCGCGACATCGGTGACCCATACGCCCTCTATGAGGAGGCATGCTCATGACCACCGAACAGTTACGCGCCCGGGTGCGCAAGGCCTTCGACGCCATCGGCGTCGCCACCGGCCTCGGCGAGCCGGACGGGCCGGGGCTGCCCGCCAGCACACCGATCACCGGCGAGGTGCTGTTCACCATCGCGCCCACCACGCCCGAGCGGGCCGAGCGAACGATCACCGAAGCGGCCCAAGCATTTTCGGTATGGCGAAGCACGCCCGCGCCAGTGCGCGGCGCGCTGGTGGCGCGACTGGGCGAGCTGCTGAGGACGCACAAGGACGAGCTGGCCACCCTGGTGACCGTCGAGGTCGGCAAGATCGCCTCGGAGGCGGCGGGCGAGGTGCAGGAGATGATCGACGTCTGCCAGTTCGCCGTCGGCCTGTCGCGTCAGCTCTACGGCCGCACCATCGCATCGGAACGCCCCGGGCACCGGCTGCTGGAGACCTGGCACCCGCTCGGTGTGGTGGGAGTGATCACCGCGTTCAACTTCCCGGTCGCCGTGTGGGCCTGGAACGCCGCGCTGGCCCTGGTGTGTGGGGACCCGGTGGTATGGAAGCCCTCGGAGCTGACGCCGTTGACGGCGCTGGCCGCCCAGGGGCTGATCGCCCGCGCCGCGGCCGACGTCGGCGCCCCGCCCGCGGTGAGCTCGCTGGTGCTGGGCGACCGTGACCTCGGCGGGCTACTGGTGGACGATCCCCGCATCGCCCTGTTGTCCGCGACGGGTTCGGTTCGGATGGGCCGGGACGTCGGCCCGCGCGTCGCCGCGCGCTTCGGCCGGGTGCTGCTGGAATTGGGCGGCAACAACGCCGCCATCGTGACGCCGTCGGCCGACCTGGACCTCGCCGTGCGGGCCGTGGTGTTCGCCGCCGCCGGCACCGCCGGTCAACGCTGCACCAGCCTGCGCCGGCTGATCGTCCACCATTCGGTGGCCGACGAGATGGTCTCCCGCGTCGTGTCCGCCTTCCGGCAACTGCGGATCGGCGACCCGTGCGCGCCGGGCACGCTCGTCGGGCCGCTGATTCACGAGACCGCCTACCGGGACATGGTGGGGGCGCTGGAACAGGCGCGCGCCGACGGCGGGGAGGTCATCGACGGCGACCGCAGGCACCCCGAGGTTCCCGAACGGCCGAGCTCCTACTACGTCGCGCCGGCCGTGGTGCGCATGCCCGCACAGACCTCCATCGTGGCGAGCGAGACGTTCGCACCCATCCTCTACGTGCTGACCTACGACGAGCTGGACGACGCGATAGCGCTTAATAACGCTGTGCCACAGGGCCTTTCGTCGTCCATTTTCACTACGGACCTGCGCGAGGCCGAACGATTCCTGGCCGAATCCGACTGCGGAATCGCCAATGTCAACATCGGCACGTCCGGGGCGGAGATCGGCGGCGCGTTCGGCGGCGAGAAGGAAACCGGCGGCGGACGGGAGTCCGGCACGGACTCGTGGAGGGCCTACATGCGCCAAAGTACCAATACCGTCAATTATTCCGGCGAGTTGCCGCTGGCCCAGGGGGTGGAGTTCGGATGAATCCGTTGTGGCCGGTCTCTCATCTCGTATGAGTACTATCTGACACATGCCAACGGCCCGAAGGCGTCTGTCCCCCGAGGATCGGCGCGCTGAGCTGCTCGCTTTAGGGGCAGAGGTTTTTGGGAAGCGACCGTACGACGAGGTCCGCATCGATGAGATCGCGGAGCGCGCCGGGGTGTCGCGGGCCCTGATGTACCACTACTTCCCCGACAAGCGAGCGTTTTTCGCAGCGGTGGTCAAGGACGAGGCCGACCGCCTCTACGAGAACACCAACATGGACGACGCCACCGGTCTGACCATGTACGAGGAGATCCGGATCGGTGTGCTGGCCTACATGGCCTACCACGAACAGAACCCGGAAGCCGCGTGGGCCGCGTACGTCGGCCTGGGCCGGTCCGACCCGGTTCTGCTGGGCGTCGAGGACGACGCGAAGAACCGCCAGATGGAACACATCATGTCCCGGATCAACCGGCTGATCGCCGAGCTCCCCGCGGCCGCCATGGAACCCGACGTCGAGCGCCACCTGCGGGTGATCCTGAACGGCTGGCTGGCGCTGACCTTCGAGATCTGCCGGCAGCGGATCATCGACCCCGCCACCGACGCCGACAAGCTCGCCGACGCCTGCGCGCACTCGCTGCTGGACGCGATCGCGCGGGTGCCGGAGATTCCGGAGGAGCTCGGCGAGGCGATGTCCACCTCGCGGCTCTGAGCGCGGCGACATCATGTCGGTCCCCGTTGGCACCATGGATGGGTGAGCACTCGCGCTGAGGCCGGGCCGCCCGGCCCCTCCGACCCCCTGGGCCGGTTCAGCGCGGTCACCCGCGAATGGTTCACCAGCACCTTCGCCGCGCCGACCGCCGCGCAGGCCGACGCCTGGAACGCCATCGCCGATGGCCACAACACCCTGGTGATCGCCCCGACCGGGTCCGGCAAGACGCTGGCGGCGTTTCTGTGGGCGCTGGACACTCTCGCCGGCTCGGCCGACCGCCCGTCGGGCACGCGCGTGCTCTACGTGTCCCCGCTCAAGGCGCTGGCCGTCGACGTCGAGCGCAACCTGCGCACCCCCCTGGCCGGGCTCACCCGCATCGCCGAACGGCGGGGCCTGCCGCCACCGGACATCAGCGTGGGCGTGCGCTCCGGCGACACCCCGCCCGCCACCCGTCGCCAACTCATCAACCGGCCCCCCGACGTGCTGATCACCACGCCGGAGTCGCTGTTTCTGATGCTCACCTCCGCGGCGCGCGAAACGCTGGCCGGGGTGCAGACGGTGATCGTCGACGAGATCCACGCCATCGCCGCCGGCAAGCGCGGCGCGCACCTGGCGGTGTCGCTGGAGCGCCTGGACGCGCTGCGGGAGGACAAACCCGCCCAGCGCATCGGGCTGTCGGCGACGGTGCGACCACCCGAGGAGCTCGCCCGCTTCCTGTCCGGCCAGGCACCGACCACCATCGTGGCTCCGCCGTCGGCCAAGACGGTCGAGCTCACCGTGGCTGTGCCGGTGCCCGACATGGCCAACCTGGCGAACAACTCCATCTGGCCCGATGTCGAAAACCGCCTGGTCGACCTGATCGAGGCGCACAATTCGACCATCGTGTTCGCCAATTCGCGGCGGCTGGCCGAACGACTTACCGCTCGCCTCAACGAGATTCACGCCGAACGCAGCGGCATCGGGTTGTCCCCAGATTTTGTGGCGGCCAACCCCGCGGTGGCGGGCGGGGCCCCGGCGCACATCATGGGCTCGGGCCAGACCTACGGCGCCGACGCGATACTGGCGCGCGCCCACCACGGTTCGGTCAGCAAGGAACAACGCGCCCTGGTCGAAGAGGACCTCAAACGCGGGCTGCTCAAGGCGGTGGTGGCCACCTCCAGCCTGGAGCTGGGCATCGACATGGGTGCGGTCGATCTGGTGATCCAGGTCGAGGCGCCGCCGTCGGTGGCCAGCGGGCTGCAACGCATCGGCCGGGCCGGGCATCAGGTCGGCGAGGTCTCGCGGGGGGTGCTGTTCCCCAAGCACCGCACCGACCTGATCGGCTGCGCGGTCAGCGTGCAGCGCATGCTGACCGGTCAGATCGAAACCATGCGGGTGCCCGCCAACCCGCTCGACATCCTGGCACAGCAGACCGTGGCGGCCGCCGCGCTCGAGCCGCTGGACGCCGACCGGTGGTTCGACACGGTGCGCCGGGCCGCCCCGTTCGCGACGCTGCCGCGCAGCGTGTACGAGGCCACCCTGGACCTGTTGAGCGGCAAGTATCCGTCCACCGATTTCGCCGAGCTGCGGCCGCGGCTGGTCTACGACCGCGACACCGGAACGTTGACCGCGCGCCCCGGCGCGCAGCGGCTGGCCGTGACCTCCGGCGGAGCCATCCCCGATCGCGGGCTGTTCACCGTGTATCTGGCGTCTTCTGCTGAAGAGTCCGAAAGGCCTTCGCGGGTAGGCGAACTCGAAGAGGAAATGGTCTACGAGTCACGGCCCGGCGATGTCATCTCGCTGGGCGCCACCAGCTGGCGGATCACCGAGATCACCCACGACCGGGTGCTGGTGATCCCCGCGCCCGGGCAGCCCGCCCGGTTGCCGTTCTGGCGCGGCGACGGCGTGGGCCGCCCGGCCGAGCTGGGCGCCGCGCTCGGCGCGTTCACCGGTGAGCTGGCCGGCCTGACGCGGGAGGATTTCGAACTCCGCTGCGCCGGGCTGGGTTTCGACGCCTACGCCACCGACAACCTGGCGCGCCTGCTCGACGAACAACGGACCGCCGCCGGGGTGGTGCCCACCGACACGACCCTGCTGGTCGAGCGATTCCGTGACGAACTCGGGGACTGGCGGGTGATCCTGCACTCGCCGTATGGGCTTGGAGTCAACGGACCACTGGCGCTGGCGGTGGGCCGGCGGCTGCGGGAACGCTACGGCATCGACGAGAAGCCCACCGCCTCGGACGACGGCGTGGTGGTGCGCTTGCCCGACACGCTTTCGGATACCGGTGAAACACCGCCCGGCGCAGAACTTTTCGTCTTCGACGCCGACGAGATCGAGCCGATCGTCACCGCCGAGGTGGGCGGCTCGGCGCTGTTCGCGTCGCGGTTCCGCGAATGCGCGGCCCGCGCCCTGTTGTTGCCGCGCCGGCACCCCGGGCGCCGCTCGCCGCTGTGGCAGCAGCGCCAGCGTGCGGCCCAGTTACTGGAGGTGGCCCGCAAGTATCCCGATTTTCCGGTGGTGCTGGAGACCGTCCGCGAATGCCTGCAGGACGTCTACGACGTCCCCGCCCTGGTGGCGCTGATGTCCGGCATCGCCCAGCGGCGGGTGCGGGTCCTCGAAGCCGAGACCGCGCGGCCCTCACCGTTCGCCGCCGCACTGCTGTTCGGCTACGTCGGCGCATTCATGTACGAGGGCGACAGCCCGCTGGCCGAGCGGCGGGCCGCCGCGCTCTCGCTGGACAGTACGCTGCTGGCCGAGCTGCTGGGCCGGGTCGAGCTGCGCGACCTGCTCGATCCCGAGATCATCGCCGGCACGGCCCGCCAACTGCAGCACCTCTCGGCCGAACGCGCCGCGCGCGACGCCGAGGGCGTCGCGGACCTGCTGCGGCTGCTGGGCCCGCTCACCGAGGACGAGGTGGCCGCCCGCGCGGCCGGCGCCGGCGTGGGTGGGTGGCTGGAGGGATTGCGCGCGGCCCGGCGCGCGCTGACGGTGTCGTTCGCCGGCCGCAGCTGGTGGGTGGCCATCGAGGACATCGGGCGGCTGCGCGACGGGATCGGCATCCCGGTCCCGCTGGGCGTGCCGGCGGCCTTCACCGAGGAGGTGGCCGACCCGCTCGGCGAATTGCTGGGCCGCTACGCGCGCACCCACACCCCGTTCACCACGGCCGAGGCCGCCGGCCGGTTCGGCCTGGGGCTGCGGGTGACGGCGGACATCCTGGGTCGACTGGCCGGTGACGGCCGGCTGGTGCGCGGCGACTTCGTCGCCGTAGCCGAGGCACCCGGGTCGCCCGGGGCTGGGGGTGAGCAGTGGTGTGACGCCGACGTGTTGCGCATCCTGCGGCGGCGGTCGCTGGCGGCGCTGCGGGCCCAGGTCGAGCCGGTCAGCACCGCCGCGTACGGGCGGTTCCTGCCGGCCTGGCATCACGTGGCGGCGGCCGAATCGTCGCGCACCCCGGGCTATTCCGGGCTGGACGGGCTGATGTCGGTGATCGATCAGCTGGCCGGCGTGCGGATGCCGGCTTCGGCGATCGAGCCGCTGGTGCTAGCACCCCGGGTCCGCGACTACTCCCCCGCGCTGCTCGACGAACTGCTCGCCGCCGGTGAGATCACCTGGTCGGGTGCCGGGTCGATTTCGAGTAGCGACGGCTGGATCGCGTTGCACGCCGGCGAATCCGCGCCGCTGACCTTGGGCGCGCCGGCCGGGCCCGCCGACATCGACCTGGGCGACGCCCACCGCGCCATCCTGGACACGCTGGCCGGGGGCGGCGCCTACTTCTTCCGTCAGCTCGCGCAAAGCGCGTTTTCCGATGCCGAGCTCAAAGCCGCACTGTGGGAACTGATCTGGGCCGGCTGGATCACCGGCGACACGTTCGCCCCGGTACGCGCCATGCTCGGGGGTACCGGAACCCGCAGGCGCGCGCGACCCTCCCAGCCGGCGCACCGGTCGCATCGCCCGCCGCGGCTGAGCCGGTACAGCGTCGCGCACGCGCAGGCCCGGCCCGCCGACCCGACCGTGGCCGGCCGATGGTCGGTCCTGCCCGCCCCCGAGCCGGATTCCACGCTGCGCGCCCACTACCAGGCGGAACTGTTGCTGGGCCGGCACGGCGTGCTGACCAGGGGCGCGGTGACCGCCGAGGGCGTCCCCGGCGGGTTCGCCACCCTGTACAAGGTGCTGAGCACCTTCGAGGACGCGGGCCGTTGCCAGCGCGGCTACTTCATCGAGTCGCTGGGCGGGGCGCAGTTCGCCGTCGCGTCGACCGTCGATCGGCTGCGTAACTTCAGCGACGGGATCGATCCGGAACGGCCGGAGTACCGGGCGATCGCGCTGGCCGCCGCGGACCCGGCCAACCCGTACGGCGCGGCGCTGCCCTGGCCGCCCGCGAGCGGCGAGGGCGCACGCCCGGGCCGCAAGGCCGGTGCGCTCGTCGTGCTGGTCGACGGCGGGCTGGCCTGGTTCTTGGAGCGCGGCGGGCGCTCGCTGCTGACCTTCACCGACGATCCCGCGGCCCATCGGGTGGCGGCGGCGGCGCTGGCCGACCTGGTCGCCTCCCGCCGCGTCGCGGGGATGCTGGTCGAGCGCGTCGACGGGGTGCCGGCCCTCGCGCGCGGCGCGGACGAGCGCGGGCCCCTGAGCGCGCTGTCGGAAGCCGGATTCCACACGACGCCACGCGGAATGCGGCTGCGCTGAGATGCCGGAGGGTGACACCGTATGGCACACCGCCGCCGTGCTGCGCCGGCACCTGCTCGGCGGCACCCTGACCCGCTGCGACGTGCGGGTGCCGCGGTACGCCACCGTCGACCTCACCGGGCAGGTGGTCGACGAGGTCGTCAGCCGCGGGAAGCATCTGTTCATCCGGGTGGGGCAGGCCAGCATTCACTCCCATCTGAAAATGGAGGGCAGCTGGCGGGTCGGCGAGCGCCCGGTGCGGGTCGACCACCGGGCACGCATCGTTTTGGAAACCGATGCCGCCCGGGCCGTCGGCCTCGACCTGGGAGTGCTGGAGATCCTGGATCGCGAGCGTGACGGCGACGCCGTCGCCCACCTGGGACCCGATCTGCTGGGCGCGGATTGGGACCCGGTGCGTGCCGCCGCCAACCTGACGGCGGACCCCGGCCGGCCGGTCGCCGAGGCGCTGTTGGACCAGCGGGTGCTGGCCGGGATCGGCAACGTCTATTGCAACGAACTGTGTTTCGTCAGCGGGCATCTGCCCACCGCCCCGGTGAGCGCCGTCGCGGATCCGCGCCGGCTGGTCTCTCGCGCACGAGAGATGCTGTGGCTCAATCGTTTCCGCTGGAATCGATGCACCACCGGCGACACCCGGCACGGGCGGCAGCTCTGGATCTACGGGCGAGCCGGGCAGCCGTGCCGCCGCTGCGCCAGCGCCATCAACGTCGACGACACGAAAGAACGGGTGGCCTACTGGTGCCCGTCATGTCAGCGCTAGTCCCGTGCGTGCGCGAGGAAAAACTGGGCGATGGCTTCCGACCCGTCGAGCGCGTGCGTGGTGGGCCCGATGACGGCCGCGGGCAGGTATTGCTTGCCGCCCGGCCAGGTGTGGCCGCCCTTGTCGACCTTGTAGAAGACCACCTCGGTGGACGCCGCGCAGGTCGTGGAAACGAACCGCTGGACGACCGTGCCGTCGCGGACGTCGGGCAGCGCCTCCATCGACGCATCGCCGGTGCACCCGTCCACCGAGCGCCACTTCGACACCATGGCATCCGCCGAGATCGAGTGGCTGAGCCCGCCGCGACCGCGCACCGCCCCACCCTTGAACGGCACCAGGGGGTCGGCGGTTCCGTGGGCTTCCCACACCGACACCGGCCGCGACGGGGCGCAGCCGACCCCCACGCCCAGGGTGCCGGCCACCGGCGCCACCGCGGCGAAGACGTCGGCCCGGTCGCAGGCCAGCCGGTTGGACATGAAGCCCCCGTTGGACATCCCGGTGACGAAAACGTGGCCGGGCGCGATGTGGTAGTCGTGTTGCAGCTTGCTGACCAACCCGACGAGGAAGGCCACGTCGTCGATGTGGCGGCGATCCGCGGGCGAGGCGCCGCGCCCGTCGGCCCAGCTCTTGTCGTAACCATCGGGGTAGACGACCAACAGATCGTGGGCGTCAGCAACGGAGTTGAAACCCGTCAGCGCGCGCTGCGCGATCCCGGTTCCGCCGCCACCGTGCAAACTGAGCACCAGGCCGACGGGGTCGCCCGCCGGGACGTGCAACATGTAGGTTCGGTCCATGCCGCCGGATCGAAACGTACCGGAAACATCCCGAGCGCTCGCCGCCGACACGTGCTGTACCCCGCATCCGAGCACACATATCGCCACCACAACGAGCCACAACCATCGCGCGTACGGCATGTCGTCAGATCACCGACGGCGCGGTGACGGACAGCGGCCGGTTACGGGCCGCCGAAGACAGAGCAAACGTTGATGTGGCACATACCGCATTATGGGCGATACCGCATCGGGTAACGCCGCGGCGTGCGAGCATTCGAACTGGCCCCGCCTTCGGCAAGCTACGGCTCTTCTGTTCCACGGGAGTATCACAAATGACGAGCACCCAAATTCGCAAGCCCAACCGGGCGCGGTCGCTCTTGGCTATCGGCGTTGTGCCGGTGGCCGGGCTACTCGGCACCCTGGCCGCATCGGCGACCGCTCACGCGACCTCCGTTGATGATGCGTTCCTCGCCGCGCTGAAGGCCAAGGGAATCAACTACGAGTCCCCCGACGCCGCGGTCAACTCCGGTCACACCGTGTGCCACGAACTCGATTCGGGCCAAACGCCCGAGCAGGTCGCCAACAACGTGGTGTCCAGCAGTTCGCTGGACAGCTATCACGCCGGCTACTTCGTCGGCGTCAGCATCAAGGCGTACTGCCCCAAATACGCGGCGGCGGCAGCCGGCTCCTGAAATTTACAGCCGGTTGACAGGCTCGTGACGAATTCGCGGCTAAAATTGAAACATCCGAAACTAATTCACGAACCACAAGGCCAAAATGATTCCGAAACTTTTGGTCGGTGTTGCGGGTGTTGCCATCGTTCTTGGCGCTTCCGGCTGGACCGCAGCATCGGCCAGCACCGACCCTAATCCCTTCTCTCATCTCAGCTGTGCCTGCACGGAGTCAGATCCGCCAGGCAGCCCGGCCCTGCGGGACAAAATCAATCAGGGCATCCAGCACGGTCTTTCCACCTCACCCACCGCCGCACCCCCGGTCGCGCAGTGACCACCTCGCGGTCTACAGCCAATCGCACCGTTTGAACATCACGTACAGCACCGCCATCAGGACGCGTATCACGCCGGTGCTGGCCGTGAATCCGGCCGCCGTACCGAAGCCCGGGTAGGGAACGTTCTGCCCGTAAAACCCGGTGATCGCCGTCGGGACGGCGATGATGGCCGCCCATCCGGTCAACTTCTTCATGACGGTGTTCAACCGGGCGTCCCGCAGCGACAAATTGAGTCTCGAAAATCGTGGTGACCATGTCACGCAGCGACTCCGTCCATTCGGAGGCCCGCAGCACGTGGTCGTAGAGGTCGGCGTACAGCGGGTCGAGCTGCCGGTCGGTAACATCCGAAATGCGGTGGTGCTGAATCGAATTGACCACTTCGCGCATCGGTAACGCCACCCGTCGCAGGTTCACCAGGTCCCTGCGCAACCCAAAGGTGCGGCGGGCAAAGTTACCCTTGCGCGAGGTGGCGTCGAACAGCTCGTCCTCGATGGCCTCGATGTAGTCGTCGAGGGCCTCCACCGCGGCGAAATGGCTGTCGACCACGACGTCGAGCAGACCGTGCACCAATGCACCGACACCGTAGGCCTGGCCGCCGATCTCCTGCCAGCGCCGGGTCACCTGCGCCATGTCGAGGTCGGGCGTCAGGCGCACGGTGATCAGCCCCTGCGGGAGCACGAAGGCCGAGATGCGATGCATCGACAATTTGCGCGCAGGGGTGTCGACGGGGTCCGTTGCGACGTTCGCGATGTCGGCGGCGTAGACGGTGAAGAAGGTGTGGGTTTCGTACCCGGTGGCTTTGACCCGCTCGGCCGCGGCCACGGCGTCTTCGACCGCCCAGTGGTTCAGGCCGAGTTCGCCGGCCAGGCCGCTCAGCGTGTCGTGGTCGGGATTGCACAGGTCGGCCCACACCAGGGTGTCGCGCTCGGTGAGGTAGTTCGAGACCTGATCGAACGCGAAGT
>Ga0134125_10003337_pt1 | contig 18624 bp, 15 predicted proteins | sample KB31751_FD_96464 | JGI IMG/M metagenome (GOLD analysis project Ga0134125, IMG submission 96464) | Terrestrial soil microbial communities with excess Nitrogen fertilizer from Kellogg Biological Station, Michigan, USA - KB3-175-1 | ecosystem: Environmental > Terrestrial > Soil > Unclassified ... | reverse complement strand
GTGCGAGAGGTCGGTGCAGAGCCAGTTCAGGCCGACGCGCGCCAGATGACGCTCGGCGCTCTCCGGCTCGGCGAGCGCCCGCTCGAGGTGCTCGACGTCGGACTGCGTCTGCTCGTGCGGGTAACGCGGCGCGTCGATCGCGTCGATCCCGTGCAGGCCGCGCGCGATCGCCGTGAAACGCCGGCGCTCGTCGCCCGGCTCGACCGCGGGGAGCTCGAGCCCGTGCCTGCGCAGCTCGCGGGCGCGGGCCCCCAGGTCGAGCGCCGGCTCGTCCCGGAGGAGCCGGGCCGAGAGCTCGGTCAGCTTCGCCAGGTACTCGAAGTCGACCTTGTCGGTCGTGTCGAACTGCGTGTGGTACTCGGTGCGGTCGAAGCCGTCGGTGAAGGTCGAGATGTTGATGCCGGGGATGCCGGCGGCGAGGAACGGCCAGACCTCGGTCCACGTGTTCGGCCGGTCGAGCCGCCAGCCGTGCGGCAACAGGCCGTCGCGCTCGCCGGCGCGGCAGTGGCGTCGGATCCAGGCGGTCAGCTCCGGCGGCACGTCGAGGCTGAAGACGTCCCCGCGACGGCCCGAGCCCTCGACGTTGAGGTAGAAGGGCGACCCGGTCGTCCACTCCCGGTGCTCGGCGACGACCTGGTACCAGGCGCCGTAGCACCAGTCGTACGCCGACTCGGCGATCCCGTACTCCTCGGCGGTGTGAGAGACGAAGGCAATCGTCCGCTCGGGACGCACGCCGGCCTCCGCAAACGCGCGCGCCAGCTCGAGCGTGACCGCGACGCCGGTCGCGTCGTCGAAGGCAGCCTGGAACCAGCCGTCGTGGTGGCCGGCGACGACCGTCGGCGCGCCTCGGCGGCGACCGGGGAGCTCGCCGACGACGTTCCAGCCCGTGCTCGGGGCGCGCGGTGCGCGCAGCACGACCCGCACCTCACCGTCGAGCTTCGGCGCGTCCTCACGGCGGACCGTCACGCACGGCGGGCCTTCCGCATGCCAGATCCCGTCGAACGTGCCGAGCGCCTCGGGGGCCTGGTAGAACGGCCCGCCCTCCGGCGCGTAGAGCACCATCGCCTTCGCGCCGCGCAGGCCGAGCTCGAGCCCGACGTGGTAGGGCCAGAGCCGTTCGACCTGCCACTCGACGAGCGCGACCTTGCCGGCAACGTCGAGCCGGTCGAGCTGCCCGCGGCCGCCGCGGCCGACTCGGACGAGCTGGCCGTGCACGCCCTTCGGCCCCGTCTCCGGGACGCCGCCGAACGACGCAGCCTCGACGCGGGTGCCCGCCGTCTCGACATACGCCTCCTCGAGCCGCCACCCGTCGACCGGCACCGGCTCCTCGACCACGTCCTGCAGGCCGTGCGAGCGCATCTCGGCCGCGATGAAGTCGACCGCCTCGCGCTCCTCGGGTGTGCCGGCGACTCGGAACCCGAGCGGATGCGAGCCGATCGCCGCCAGCCGCGAGACGACGTGCTCCAGGTACTCGGGCGAGAACCTCACGGTCGGCCCTCTTCGAGGCCCAGCAGCGTCTCGCGGACGAGGGCGCCGATCGTCGAGAGGTCGTACCCGCCCTCCTGCACCACGACGGTCGGGAGGCCGAGCGACCCGACTAGCCGCCCGGCCTCGCGAAAGGCGGCGGGCGTTACCTGGAGCGGGCTCTCCGGATCGCCCGCGGCGGCGTCGACACCGAGCGCGACGACAACCGCCTCGGCTCCGTGCCCCCAGCCGACGAGCTCCGCAACTGCCTCGAGCCACGGCCCGTCACGGGAGCCGGGCGCGAGCGGCAGGTTCAGGTTCGACTCGTCGCTCTCGTCCGCGAAGCCGAGGAAGTGCGGGAACCAGCCGTCGGCGGGGTCGACGTGGACGGAGCCGGTGCGGACATCTGGGCGCCCGCGGAAGATCTCCTGCGTCCCGTTGCCGTGGTGCGCGTCGAGGTCGAGCACCGCCACCGGCCCGGCGCCGGCGAGCGCGGCGGCCGCGATCGCGGCGTTGTTCAGGTAGCAAGAGCCGCCGTAGGCGGAGCGTGTGACGTGATGCCCCGGCGGGCGCGTGCACGCGTAGACGGCCGGCTCGCCGCCGAGTACGAGGTCGACCGCGGTCAGCGCCGCGTCCGCCGCCGCCCGCGCGGCCTCCCAGGTCCCCGGCCCGACGAGCGTCATCGTGTCGTACGCGAACCAGCCCGGCTTCGCCCAGACCGCTGCCGGGGCTCGGCGCGCGCCGAGCTCGCGGTGCGCGAAGACGTACGGCACGACCTGCTCCTGCGGCAGGTCGGCACCGCTCCACTCGTCCCAGGCCGAGGCGAGGTAGGCGAGCAGCGCCTCGTCGTGCACCGCGAGCAGCGCCTCGTCGTCGTGGTCCCGCGCGTGGACCACGCGGGCGTCGAGGGCTTCGAGGATGGCGGTCGCGCGCGACGGCGTCTCGGCCGCCGGCGTCGGCGTCCCGACCCAGATCTCGGCGGCGGGCTCGTGGAGCAGGCAGCGATCGCTCCAGACGACCGGCATGGAAAGCTCCACGCGGCGACTCTACAGTCCCCCCGTGGCCGCGTCCGCACCAGACCCACGAGGCCCTCGCCCGCGCGATGCCGGGATCGTGATCGGCGCGCTCGAGCCGGGTCCGAGCAACTCGATCGCCGACGTCGGCGGGATCCGCGTCGGGCACGTGACGATCTGGCGGGACGAGCCCGATCCCCCGGAGGGACGTGGCGTCGGGCGGAGCGGCGTGACCGCCGTGGTGCCGCAGTCGCTGCCGCTGCCCGCCGGCGTGGCCGTGCTGAACGGCGCCGGCGAGCTGACCGGCTCGCACGAGATCCGCGAGTGGGGCCAGCTCGAGACGCCGGTCTACCTGACGGCGACGATGGCGGTCGGCCGGGTCTACGACGGCGCCGTCGAGGTGGCGACGCGCGACGACGCGCGGGTCGGCATCGATGAGGTGCTGATCCCGGTCGTCGGCGAGTGCGACGACAGCTGGCTGAGCGAGGCGCGGGTCGTCCAGGTCGAGGCCGCTGACGTGGCCCGGGCAGTCGACTCTGCGACGGGTTGGCCGTTCCCTGAAGGCGCGGTCGGCGCCGGCACCGGCATGAGCTGCCTCGGCTGGAAGGGCGGCATCGGCTCGGCGAGCCGCGTCGCGGGCGGCCACACGGTCGGCGCGCTCGTGCTCGCGAACTTCGGCTCGGGCCGCCAGCTCACGATCGCCGGTGTCCCGGTAGGGCGACAGCTGCCGAGCCAGGGCCGCTCGAACGACGCGGGAAGCTGCATCGCGGTCGTCGCCACCGACGCTCCGCTGGCACCGGCGTCGCTCGAGCGGATCGCCCGGCGCGCAGGCCTCGGCCTCGCGCGCACCGGCTCGGTGGCCCATCACGGCAGCGGCGAGATCTTCGTGGCCTTCTCGACCTCGCCCAGTTCCGCCCAACTCGGCGGCCGCGACCTCGACCCGCTCTTTGCGGCAACCGTCGAGGCGACCGAAGAAGCCGTCGTGAACGCGCTCTGGGCGGCGCCCGCCGTGACCGGGCGCGAGGGCCGCGTTGAGCGCGGACTCCCACATGACGAGGTGCTCGAGCTCCTCCGCGAGCGTGGAGCACTCGCGTGAAGGTCCTCGTCGTCGGCACCGGCGGCGTCGGCGCGGCTGCAGCTGCGGTCGCGCAGAAACGCGACTTCTTCGAGCGGATGACCTTCGCCGACCTCGATCCAGCCCGGCCGCAGGCGCTGGTCGACCGGCTCGACGACGAGCGTTTCGCGGCAGCACAGGTCGACGCCTCCGACCAGGCGAGCGTCGCGGCGCTCGCGCGCGAGCACGACACGGTCCTGAACGCCACCGACCCGCGCTTCAACATGCCGATCTTCGAGGCCGCCCTCGAGGCGCGGTGCACGTACCTCGACATGGCGATGTCACTGTCGGAGCCGGGCCTGCTGCTCGGCAAGCTCCAGCTCGACCAGCAGGAGCGCTGGGCCGACGCCGGCCTGCTCGCACTCGTCGGCATCGGCGTCGAGCCCGGCCTCTCGGACGTCTTCGCGCGCTACGCCGCCGACCACCTCTTCGCCGAGATCGACGAGGTGGCCGTCCGCGACGGCGCGAACCTCGAGGTCGAGGGCTACGAGTTCGCGCCGACGTTCTCGATCTGGACGACGATCGAGGAGTGCCTCAACCCCCCGCTCGTCTGGGAGCGCGAGCGCGGGTGGTACACGACCGAACCGTTCAGCGAGCCAGAGGTGTTCGACTTCCCCGAGGGGATCGGGCCGCTCGAGTGCGTGAACGTCGAGCACGAGGAGGTCGTGCTCGTCCCGCGCTGGGTCGATTGCCGGCGCGTGACCTTCAAATACGGGCTCGGCGAGGAGTTCATCGACGTGCTGAAGACGCTGCACAAGCTCGGGCTCGACTCCAAGGAACGGATCCGCGTCGGGAACGTCGAGGTCGCTCCGCGCGACGTGCTCGCGGCCGCGCTCCCGGATCCGGCGACGCTCGGCGAGCGCATGCACGGCACGACCTGCGCCGGCACGTTCGTCACGGGCACCGGCAAGGACAGCGAGCCGAGGGCGACGTACCTCTACCACGTGACCGACAACGAGCACGCGATGCGCGAGTACGGCTCGCAGGCGGTCGTGCTCCAGACGGCGCTCAACCCGGTCGTCGCGCTCGAGCTCCTGGCAAATGGCAGCTGGAGCGGCGCGGGCGTGCTCGGACCGGAGGCGTTCGACGCGGTGCCGTTCCTCGAGCTGCTGAACGGCTACGGGGAGCCGTGGAAGCAGAGCGACCGCTAGCCGCGCGGCCCGCGCATCCGCTCTGGCCGCTGTTCGTGCTCGCGCTGGGCGCGGGCGTGCTCGCGCTCGTGCTGGCGCACCCGGCCGCGGACGAGACGTGGGAGAACCACCCGGCGCACTTCTGGCTCGTGCTCGGCGCGGCGGCGGCGGGACGCGCGGCTACTGCTCGTCTCCCTCGCGTTCGTCTCGGCCGCAGCCTTCCTCGGCCTGCATGCACTGGCGACGCCGGGCGTGCTGATCGGCAAGAACGCCGGCTTCGAGCTGGCGACGCCGGTCGGCCTCGCGCTCGCGGGTTTGTTCGCGGCGGCGTCGGGCCTGAGGCTGATGCCGCGCGCGGCCGAGCGCGTGCTCCGGTTCGCGTGGCTGCTCGTCGGCGGCCTTTCCGCGCTGATTGCGGCTTGGGCGATCGTCTCGCTCGCGGAAGTGGCCCCGCTCTCGGGCGAGCTCGGCACCGAGCAGCTCGACGGCTGGCAGACGGCGCTCGCGATCGTCGGCGTCGTCTCCTACGCAGCCGCGGCGATCGGCTACTACCGGCTCTACCGCCGCCGGCAGGCTCAGTTCCTGCTCGTGGTCGCTGTCGCGTTCGCGCTGCTCGCGGAAGCGATGCTGGTGATCGTCTTCGCGCGCAACTGGCGCGTCTCGTGGTGGGAGTGGCACCTGCTGATGCTGGTCGCGTTCGTCGCGATCGCCGTCGCGGCGCGGACGGAGTGGCACGAGGAGCGCTTCAGCCCGCTCTACCTCGACGAGACGCTCGCCGGAACGCGCGAGGTGAGCGTGATGTTCGCCGACCTCGAAGGCTTCACGTCCTTCTCCGAGCGGACGCCCCCGGCGCGCGTGGCGGCGATGCTGAACGGCTACTACCGGCGGCTCGTGCCGCTGCTCGAGGCGGACGGCGGCGTCGTTCACCAGATCATCGGCGACGCCGTGATGGTGATCTTCAACCAGAACGGCGACCAGGACGACCACGCGGCTCGCGCGGCCCGCACCGCGCTCGCCTTCCAGGCGGCGGCCACCGAGGTGGCGGAGTCGCACGCGGACTGGCCCCGTTTCCGCGCCGGGGTGAACAGCGGCGAAGTCCTGGCCGGCGTCGTGGGCGGCCCGAGCGGCCACCGCAAGCACGGCGTCGTGGGCGACACCGTCAACCTCGCGGCGCGGCTCGAGGCCGCGGCGCCGGCCGCCGGCGTCGTCGTGGGAGCCGAGACGGCGGCGGCCCTGCCTCCCGGAGCCGTCCTCGAGCGCCTGCCTCCGCTCGAGGTGAAGGGAAAGGAGGAGCCGGTCGAGGCCTACCTCTTGCACTCGCTCCAGATGGCCTAGGCCTCCGTCACCGGCAGCGCGTATCCTCACGCCTCGCTTGACCGTCGTGGGTCTTCTCCAGATCGTCCTCGCAGGAGTGCTGCTCGTCGCGGCCGCCGCCAAGGCGCGTGCTGGACGGAGCGCCAGAGAGGCGCTTCGCTCGTACGGGCTCGACGACGCGCGCGTTCGGGCCGGTGCCTGGGCGCTTGCCATCGCCGCGGAAGTTGCGTTGGCGGTCGCCGTGCTGGTCGACGTCGACGCCGCGCTCGCCGCCGCCGCGCTGCTCGCCGTCTTCGCCTCGGGGCAGGTCGTCGCAATCGCCCGCGGCCGAGCCGGCGCCCCGTGCGGCTGCTTCGGCGGGCGCGGCCGGATCGGCTGGTGGGGCGTCGCGCGCACGACGGCCCTTGCCGCCGCCTTTGCGGCGCTGCCGTTTCTGCCCGAAACCGGCCTCTCGACCGACGCGTGGCTGGTGCTCGGCCTCGGCGTCGCGCTCCTCGGCGTCGCGGCGCTCGCCATCGCGCTGCTGGCTCTCGCGCGGGAGGTCGGCGAACTGCGCCTGGCGGTCGCGCCGCAAGCCGCGCTTTCACTCGACCACGAAGGTCCGGAGCTCGGCGGCCGCGTCGGGCTCGTCGAGCGCTTCGAGCGCGAGGCGCCGCTCAAGGTCGCCGTCTTCACGTCGAGCGGGTGCTCGCTCTGCGCGGCCCTGGAGCCGTCGCTGCGGCTGCTCGCGAACGACCCCGGCGTCGAGCTTGCGACCTTCGACGAGCATGCAGACGACGACGCATGGGAGTCGCTCGCCGTGCCCGGGAGCCCCTACGCGGTCGTGCTGGCGGCCGACGGCGTGGTCCTCGCCAAGGGCACCTTCAACTCGCTCTACCAGCTCGAGTCGCTCCTCTCCTACGCAATGACCCGTGTTTAGCGAAGCCGTCGCCGGCGCGAGCTCGCGGCGCGGGTTCCTCGCACGCACCGGCCGCGCCATCCTCGCCGTCGCCGGCGGCGGCTTCGTGCTCGAGGCGATGCGCGCGCAGAAGGCGGAGGCCTTCCACTTCTGCGGCCACATCTACACGACCGGCTCGTGCCCGCACCCGACCGGGTTGCCGCGGGTCGACGCGAACGGCTTCCCTCTCCGCGCGGTCGACGGCCACGCGGTCGACGACCTCGGGCGCCCGATCGACAAGCTCGGCCGGCCGGTCGACGCACGCGGCCACGTGCTGATCGACCCGGACGGCAACCCGCTCCCGCCCGCGCCGCGCTCGCGCGTGTGCCAGAAGACCGGCCACGAGTTCGGCTTCCACGGCCAGATCGACGGCGCCTGGTACCGCTGCTGCGGCGGCCATGTCCGCAAGCTGATCGACTGCTGCGGCTACACGCGCACGAGGATCAACGGCGACGCCGCGCTCACCGGCTACTGCTACAGCGGCCGGCACGTGTTCTGCGTCATGTACTACGACACGAAGATCACGTGCTGACACCGGCGCTCGCGCTGACGGCGCTGCTCGTGGGTCTCGCCGGTGCCTGGTCGCCCTGAAGCCTCTCGATGGTCGGCACCGTGCGTGCCGCACGCCATCCGAGAACGGCAGGAGCCGCGTTCGCGGCGGGCCTCGCGCTCGGCGCGGGCGTGGTCTTCGTCGCGCTGGGCGCGATCGGCGCCGCGGTGAGCGGCCACGCCGTCGTTCTCGTCGCCCTCGCGGTCGGCGCGGTGGCTGTCGCCAGCGATGCGCTCGGCCTGCGCGTGCGTCCGCAGATCCGCTTCCAGGTGCCCGAGCCGTGGCGGCGCGAGATGCCGGTCTCCCGCGCGCTGTTCCTCTACGGCCTGTTGCTCGGGACCGGCCTCACGACCTACGTGCCCGCCACAGCGGCCTGGGCGCTGCCCGCGCTGAGCCTCGCGCTCGGCAACGTCCGGCTGTCGGTCGCGATCGCACTCGGGTTCGCCGCCGGACGGGCGCTGCCCGTGCTGGTGCTCGCCGCGCGCGGCGGCGAGAGGGTCCTCGCAGAGCGGCCTCGCGGCCAGCGCCTTCTGCGGGTGCTGGTGGCGGCCTCGCTGCTGCTCGCGCTGCTCGCCGGCACGGTGCAGGCCGCCGGAACGATCGCGTCGCCCGCAGGCGACCCGAGCGTCGAGGGCGCCAACCTCGCGTGGCAGCAGCCTGGCGTGGGCGGCTTCCTCCGCCAGAACGGGACGACCGCGCAGCTGCCGGGGAACAACCCCGCGATCGGCGCCACCTTCGTCGCCTGGCACAACGGCCCGCAGCTCACCGTCGCCGACCGCGCGAGCCTCACGCCGCTGACCGTGGACTCGGTGCCGGGCGTCCAGACGATCGCGGTCTCGCGCAGCTGGCTCGCCTACCGAACGCCCACCGAGATCCACGTCCGGCCCGTCGCGGAGACGGGTCCCGGCACGACGGTCGTGAAGGTGAAGAGCCCGGCGCAACTCGGCCGGCCGGCGCTCGGCGTCGACCTGGTCGTCTTCCACCGCGCGACGTCCGAGGCGAGCTGGATCACGGCCGTGAACATCCGCTCGGGCAAGCGTCTCCAGCTGCGCTACTCACAGGACGCCCTACTGCTGAACCCGTCGCTCGACGGCGGGCAGGTGCTCTACGTCAAAGAGGCGCGCTGCTCGCAGCAGCTCCGGATCGGGCGCCTCGGCGGCGGCGGCGACCACCTGCTCTACGAGATCGGCCCGCTGGCAGGCCAGGACCTAGGGCACGAGCGGCACCACACCAGCCAGGGCGAGCACCTCCCCTGCCCGTTCAAGCCGCGCGTGACCAAGAAGATGCTCTGGACGACGGCGCTGTCGCCGACCACCGCCTACGTGACCGTGCTCACGCCGGGCAACGGCGGCCACACGATTCCGACGCTCCTCGCGGTCGCGCGCAGGTAGCCCGTAACGCTCTTCGCGTTCGCGCGACTGATGAGGGACAATCGAGGGGTCGCGGAGGGAAGCAAATGGACCGGATCTACGTGCAGACCAACGACGCGGAGCGAAACGAGATCGTCGCCTTCGACCGCGCGCTTGATGGGAGCCTCTCGGCGCTCGGGCGCTTTGAGACAGGCGGCCGCGGCAGCGGCACGCCCCACCTCGCCTCGCAGAGCTCCGTCGTCGTGAGCGGCGACCGGCTTCTCGTGACCAACACCGGCAGCGACGAGCTCTCGCTCTTCTCGGTGCAGCCGGACGGGCTGCGGCTCGAGGCGCACATCGCCAGCGGCGGCTCGCACCCGACCAGCGTGGCCGTGGCCGGCAATCTCGCATACGTGCTGAACAACGGCACGCCGTCGATCTTCGGCTTCTCACTCGCGGGAGGAGCGCTCGAGCCGATCGCGGGCTCGGACCGGCCGCTGGCGGCCGACGCCGACCCGGCGCAGATCGCGTTCAGCCCGGACGGCCGCACGCTCGTCGTCACCGAGCGCGGCACGAACAGCATCAGCACGTTCACGGTCGACGGCGATGGGCTGGCCGACGGGCCACGGACGATTCCGTCCTCGGGCGCGACGCCCTACGGGTTCGACTTCGCCGGCGGCTCGCTGGTCGTGACCGAGGCCTTCGGCGGCGAGGTCGGCTCGGCTGCTGCGTCGTCGTACTCGCTCGACGGCGCCGAGCTCGCGCCGGTCAGTGCGTCGGTTGCCAACACGCGCAGCGAGGTCTGCTGGGCCGCCGTCTCGAAGGATGGGCGCTTTGTCTACGTGACGAACTTCGGCGACTGCACGATCTCGAGCTACGCGATCGGCGCCGACGGCTCGCTCGAGCTGCTCGACGCGGTCGCCGCGTCGACGAACCTCGGCTCCAAGGGAGTGCGGGACGAAGCGATCACCGGCGACGGCCGCTTCCTCTACGCGCTCGACGCCGACGCACACCGGATCCACGGCTGGGCGGTCGGCGAGGACGGGACGCTCGAGCCGGTCGGCGACACAGACGGGCTGCCTGAGACGGTCGCAGGGCTGGCGGCGTCGTGACCCCGATCATCTCGCGCGGGTTCCGCGGACGCCGTCAGGACGGCCCACCGGACAGAGTCCCGCCTGGCCAGTACCTGACCGACGACTTCCCGGTGCTCTCGGCCGGGCCGACGCCGCACACGCCGCTCGAGGAGTGGACGTTCACGATCGACGGCGGCGCCGAGCCGGTCCGCTGGACGTGGGACGAGCTCCAGGCGCTGCCGAGCGAGGACGTCACCGTCGACATCCACTGCGTGACGAAGTGGTCGAAGCTCGACACGGCCTGGCAGGGCGTCTCCGTTGACACCCTCCTCGGCGCGGTCGACCACGACAAGGACTACGCACTCGCCTTCAGCGACGGCGGTTACACGACGAACGTTCCCGTCGAGGACTTGAGCGACGGCAAAGCCTGGGTCGCGTACTTGTATGACGGCGAGCCGCTCGAGCCCGAGCACGGCGGTCCAGCAAGGCTGCTCGTGCCGCACCTCTACTTCTGGAAGAGCGCGAAGTGGGTGCGCGGGCTGCGGCTGCTCGACGAGGACGAGCCCGGCTTCTGGGAGCAGAACGGCTACAACATCTACGGCGATCCGTGGAAGGAGCAGCGCTATTGGGGCGACTAGTCGAGCGCAGTCAGCCCGGCACACGGGCAGAGCCCGCGTGCCTCCAACGGCACCGCAAGCGGCGCCTCAGTGGGGACCCTTGGAAGGAACAGCGGTACTGGGGCGCCTGACGTGGCTCGCCGCGACGGTGGCGGCCACGCGTGAGGAGACGCCCCGCGTGCGTACGCTCGAGCTGGACGTCGACGGCTGGGGCGGCCACCGCGCCGGCCAGCATCTCGACGTCCGGCTGACCTCCGAGGACGGCTACCAGGCCGAGCGGTCGTACTCGATCGCGTCGGCGCCCGGCGAGCGGCTCGCGATCACCGTCGAGGTGCTCGAGAACGGCGAGGTCTCGCCCTACCTCGTCGAGGACGTGCACGACGGGGACATGTTCGAGGTGCGCGGCCCGATCGGCGGCTACTTCGTCTGGGAGGTCGGCGAGCCCGAGCCCGTGCTCCTGGTCGGCGGCGGCTCCGGCGTCGTCCCGCTCGCGGCCATGGCGCGGGAGCGGGCGCGCGTCGGGGGGACCGCCCCGATGAAGCTGCTCTACTCGTCGCGCACCTGGGAGGACGCGATCTACCGAGACGAGCTCGCGACGCTGGGGCTCGACGTCGTCTACACGCTGACGCGAGAGCAACCGCCAGGCTGGACCGGGTACGCGCGCCGGATCGACGACGAGCTCCTCCGCGAGGTCGCGTTCCCGGCAAGCGACCGGCCGCGTGTCTACGTCTGCGGCTCGACGCGCTTCGTCGACGCCGCCGCCGACGGGCTCGTGCGCCTCGGCTACGACCCGATGTGGATCCGGACCGAGCGCTTCGGAGCAACCGGATGAGCGAGCCCCGCACCCTCGACGGCAATGCGATAGGCGGACTGCTGCTCGAGCTGTTCGGTGTCGAGCTGACAGCGGCGCCGTGCATCTGCGCCGGCTGCGGCGCACGCGAGGAGGTCGCCCGCCTCGACGTCTACGTCGACTGCCCCGGCGTCGTCGTCCGCTGCCGGCACTGCCACGACGTGATGATCACGATCGTCCGCGGCCCCGAGCGAGCTCGCGTCGACCTGAGCGGGACGCGCGGGCTCGAGCTGTAGGCTCGGGCGATGCGGCGACGCCTGGAACGCGCCTTCCTCGGAATGCTGATGAGCATGGTCGCCTTCCTCGTCGAGCGCCGGCTCGTGAAGGCACTCGCCAAGAGGCGTTAGGAGGGCTTCGCGGGACAGTCCACGTTCTCGGGGCGCGATGGTCGTCCCGAGGCAAGGACGCAGCAGGGAGTGTTCGTAGGCGGAGACTACGGGCGCGACTGAGGACGCAGCGTCGGGGCGAGCGGCGCGTTCCGAGAGCCTCGCGACTGTTTCGTCAGGCCCGCAGAGAGCTGTGAGAGGGCCGCGGCCGAAGCCGCAGCCCTCTCGTCGCTCTCATCTAGCTCTGCCAGATGGGCTGCTGCTCCCGGTTGTGGTCGCTCTTCGCGAGATCACCGGAAGTGCCCTGGTTCCCGACCTGCGAGGCCGGGGCGTCCGAGTAGATCGACCCACCGGAACCGACCGGCGCGTCGCTGCGGATGCCCGAGGGCCCGCACTTGTCGCCGCACGACTTGCCGATGGACTGGTGCTGTCCCTGGTCCTGATCGGTCTTCGCGCGGTTGTCGACGTCGGTGTAGCCGGTCGACGTCGCGTTCTGCGTCGCCGTGCTCGGGCCGGAGGAGATGTTCCCACCGGCGGTCGAGGCGGGCGAGTTGCCGTTGACCGCGTTCTGGTAGCTGAGCGCGATCCCGGCTGCCCACTGGTTCGTCTCGGCGTTCTGCACGCCGAGCTGGAAGCCACCGGGCCCGCCGCAACCGGCCAGGCAGGACCCGCCGCCGATGTTCTGCGACAGGTGCTGGTCCTGGTCGGTCTTGGCCTTGTTCGAGACGTCAGCGGTCGCGTTCGACGTGGCGTTCTGCGTCGCCGTGCTCGGGCCGGAGGAGATGTTCCCACCGGCGGTCGAGGCGGGCGAGTTGCCGTTGACCGCGTTCTGATCGCTCAGCGCGATCCCGGCGGCCCACTGGTTCGTCTCGGCGTTCTGCAGGCCGACCTGGAAGCCGCCCGCGCCGCCACAACCGGCGACACAGCCGCTGTTGTGGTCGGAGGAGGACGGGTCCGAGCTCTTCGGGTCGTACGAGCCCTTGGAGTCACAGCCGCAGCCGCTGCCGATGTCCTGCTTCAGCGACTGGTCCTGGTCGGTCTTCGCGCGATTCGACACGTCCGTCGTCGCGTTCGACGTCGCGTTCTGCGTCGCCGTGCTCGGGCCGGAGGAGATGTTCCCACCGGCGGTCGAGGCGGGCGAGTTGCCGTTCACCGCGTTCTGGTTGCTCGCGGCGATCCCGAGCGCCCACTGGTTCGTCTCGGCGTTCTGGATCCCGGCCTGGAACCCGCCGGCTCCGCCGCAACCGAACTTGCAGGACCCGCCGCCGATGTTCTGCGACAGATGCTGGTCCTGATCGGTCTTGGCTTTGTTCGAGACGTCGGCGGTTGCCGTCGAGGTCGCGTTCTGCGTCGCCGTGCTCGGGCCGGAGGAGATGTTCCCACCGGCGGTCGAGGCGGGCGAGTTGCCGTTGACCGCGTTCTGGTCGCTCGCGGCGATCCCGGCAGCCCACTGGTTCGTCTCGGCGTTCTGGATCCCGAGCTGGAAGCCGCCCGCGCCACCACAACCGGCGACACAGCCGCTCGAGTGGTCGGAGGACGAGCCGTAGCCCTTCGGGTCGTGACCCTTCGAGTCACAGCCGCAGTCGCTGCCGATGTTCTGCTTCAGCGACTGATCCTGATCCGTCTTCGCCTTGTTCGAGACGTCCGTCGTGGCGGTGGACGTCGCGTTCTGCGTCGCCGTGCTCGGGCCGGAGGAGACGTTCCCACCGGCGATCGAGACGGGCGTGTTCGAGTTGACAGCGTTCTGCTTGCTGAACGCCGCCCCGGCGGCCCACTGGTTGGTGTCGGCCTTCTGGACACCCAGCTGGAAGCCACCTGCGCCGCCGCAACCGGCCACGCAGGACCCGCCGCCGATGTTCTGCGACAGGCGCTGGTCCTGGTCGGTCTTGGCCTTGTTCGAGACGTCCGTCGTAGCGGTTGACGTCGCGTTCTGCGTGGCCGTGCTCGGGCCGGACGAGACGTTGCCGCCGGCGATCGAGACGGGCACGTTGGCGTTGACCGCGTTCTGGTCGCTCTTCGAGAGGCCCGCGGCGAACTGGTTCGTCTCAGCGTTCTGGACGCCCAGCTGGAAGCCGCCCGCTCCGCCGTTGCCCGCGGAGGACGAGCCGGAGCTCTTCGGGTCGTACGAACCCTTCGAGTCCTTCGAGTCGCAACCACAGCCGCTGCCGATGTTCTGCGACAGGTGCTGATCCTGGTCGGTCTTCGCCTTGTTCGAGACGTCGGTCGTGGCCGTCGAGGTCGCGTTCTGCGTCGCGGTGCTCGGGCCGGAGGAAACGTTGCCGCCCGCGATCGAAACCGGGACGTTGGCGTTCACTGCGTTCTGCTTGCTGACTGCGGCACCCAGCGCGGCCTGGTTGGTCTCGGCGTTCTGGACTCCGGCCTGGAATCCGCCGTCGCCGCCACTGCCCGCGGAGCTGCCGCTGTTGTGGTCGGAACCCTTGGAGTCGCAACCACAACCGCTGTCGATGTTCTGCTTGAGCCCTTGGTCCTGATCGGTCTTCGCCTTGTTCGAGACGTCCGTCGTAGCAGTGGACGTCGCGTTCTGGGTGGCCGTGCTCGGGCCGGAGGAAACGTTGCCGCCGGCGATCGAGACGGGCACGTTGGCGTTGACCGCGTTCTGCTTGCTGATGGCCGCCCCAATCGCGAGCTGGTTGGTCCCGGCGTTCTGGACTCCGGCCTGGAATCCACCCGAACCACCGCAGCCGGCGTAACAGCCGGAGGGGCCACCGACGTTCTGGGTCAGGTACTGGTCCTGATCCGTCTTTGCCTTGTTGGAGACGTCCGCTGTCGCATTGGACGTCGCGTTCTGGGTGGCCGTGCTCGGACCGGCGGAGACATTGCCTCCGGCGATCGAGACGGGCACGTTCGCGTTGACCGCGTTCTGGTTACTCGCCGCGATGCCCACGGCTCCCTGGTTGGTACTCGCGTTCTGGGCGCCGGCTTGGAAGCCGCCGGAACCTCCCGATCCTGCATCCGCGAGCGCCGGGGAAGCCGTCGCAAGGGCGACGAGTGCCACGGCCACGCTAAGTAGCTTGGCTTTCATCCCTTTCGACTCCTTCGTTGGCGTAAGGACAACTGCTGCGCGCCGCGCAGACGGCGCGCTACGTAGGCCGGTGAAGGAGGCTCAGCCGGGGTGCCAGACCGCTAGCACGACCCGCCTCGGCCTCCGGAAGGCCGATCGCGGAAGGAGGCGGGTCCGGAACGGGAATCTGGCGAACACGAGGGCCGCTGCGAGCGCCGCCACCAGGAGCGGCGCGAGCTGGCCCTGCCCGCCGGACTGGGCGGGCGCGGTCAGATCTTGGCTGGGGCCGGGTGGTGCCGGCGGGAGCGGTCTGGGCGGCAGTACCGCCCCCGCCGGTGCGGCCCCGGACGAGCGCCCGCGCTCGGAGCTGCGGTCGCTCGATGGTTCCCCGGCGGGCGCCGCCGCCCGCGGCGTCATGAGGGCGGCAGCCCGAGGGGCGGCGCCGGCGGCCGTCGGGGTCACGCTCGCGACACGCGCGCTGCCGACTGCGGCAGGAGCGGCAGGCGACGGTGTCGCGAGCGAGATCGGTGCATGTGTGCGCGGAGGCGACTCGTCGACCGCGGGTCCCACCGAAACGATCACCGGAACGGGTGGCAGAGCGCCGAGCGACGTCATCACGGGCGCGACGGCGTTGCTGACGATCTCCGCCGGCGCCGGCGCCGGAGGCGCGGCCGGGGGGGCCGGCGGTGCGGGCGGAGGCCCAACCGGAGCGGGCTCGGGCGGCGGAGCGGGAGCCTGCGGCTGCGGCGCAGCGGCCGTCGCGGCGCCGGCCATCGCGAACGCCTGGTTGACGGCCGGCCGCACCGCCGCGCCCGCCCCCGGCGCGACGGCATCGACCTGCGCAAGCGCGGACTCGACCTGCGCCTGCGCGTCCGCGAGCCCAGGCGGAGAGCTCGCCGCGCGGGCGAGAGCAGGCCCCGCGAGCGCGCCGCAGACGGCTGCGGCCAGCACACACATCCAACGTGAAAACGGCTTGGCTACGCGGTTTGCGGCCGGAATCGTCCAGCCCCTCATCGCCCCGCCCACGCCCGAACCGACGGGACGTAGGTGGACCCGACGCCGAGCAGGAGGGCGATGAGCACGGCGAGGAGCGTCACGACGACGACGGTCGAGACCTGATCGGCCCTGCCGGCCGAGATGCTCGGGAGCGCCGGCGGCCGGCTGAAGCTGCTGAGGAGGTGCGCCGCGCCGGCGCCGGCCCGTGCTGCGGCCCTGTGTGCACGGGCGGGCGCCCAGGTCACGGACGTCGTCGTGCGCTCGCCGGCGCGGGGCGCGCTGGTCGAGCGCGGGACGGCCGAAGCGGCCTCTCGCGGCGCAAACTGCTGGCCGGGACCGGCGCCGGACTTCCCGCTGGACGCCGCGGCCGAACGCGTCGAATTCGTAGGCGCCGCCGCGGTGCTCGAGGGGTGCGGGCGGCCGCCGGAAGAGCGAGGCGCAGCTGCGAAGGCTCGTGGGCGCGCGCGCTCGTGACCCGGCGCTGCAGCCTTGTTCGCAGGGGGTGCGGCGGTGACCGGAGGTGCCGTCGCGGCCGGAGGAGCCGCCGGAGCGGACTCCCCTTGAGCCGGCAACGCCGTCGGGGGGGTTGAAGACGGTGCCGACGTGTCTGCCGTTCCATCGGGCTGGCCTGTGTCGGAATCCGCCGAGCCCCCGCCGCTTCCCTGGTTCTGGTTCGTCGTCGACGTGTTGGCGGCGATCGCGTTCGCGATCGCCGTGTTGCTCTGGTTGATCACGTCGTCTCCCGGACTGTTGATCCGGATGATCACGACGATGTTCTGCGCGTTCTGGTTCGCGTTCGCGACTGCCGTCGCCGTCTGCTGCGCCGCTGCGTTGAGCGCCGCCTGTGCTGCAGACGCCGGATCCTGCGAGTCGGCCGGCGTTGCGGACGTCCCCTGATCCGTCGTCGCAGCCCCGTTTGGAAGCCCGGCAAACGGGTCTGAAGAGGGGTCAGACCCGCTTGCCCAAGCCGAATCGGCCAGCGCGAGTGCACACAGCGCGACGACCGAGAGCACGAACAGCGTGGCAACCCGCCGGCGGAGCCGGCATGAGCGACGTTGGGTCGGTGTCACGTCGAGGGTTGCCATCTGCAGGAAATTGAACGTACCAGATTTGCCGTCGTCAATTCAAGTAGTGATTACCGCTTTGTAGCCAAATCCGTCGAATGTCTGTTAAGCGCAACTGAGGCTGAAGTTTGACATTCAAGTTTTCCACAACCATTTCTTGGACGATTTACCGACATGCGTTGGACGAAGGGCCGCGAAGGCCGGAGCGATGAGGGAACGCAGCTGAAAATCGGCCGTTTTCAGCTGCGCGGATCGGCCGTCGAAAACGTCGCGCGAAGCGTCCGCGACGAACGTCCAGCATCGACTCGCGAGGCTTGCCCTTTCGGTGGACCAGGGCTACAGTCGGGCTACCGATCGCCTATGGGGAGGGCGCGGTGCCGCAGCAACGCTCTACCGACCATTTCGAGCTCAAACCAGCCCAGCAGCGGGTTCTGGGCGTCCTGAAGTCGGAGGGGACGTCCAGACTCACGCGCGCGCGTTACGAAGAGCTCTCGGGCGTCAGCCGCTCGCAGGCCGCCTACGACCTCGCCGAGCTGGTCGAGAACGGCATGCTCGAGCGCCTCGGCAGTGGCCGCGCAACGCGCTACCGAATCGTCCACCAAAGCACGCCGGGCAGGAGCGGGCGGCGCCGCTGGACGCAGGAGCGGATCCGGGCGGCTCTGCAGGAGTTCTGCGCCGGCCGCGACGGCTGGCCTACCGCGGCCGAGTTCAAACGAGCCGGCCGATTCGACCTCTACGTCGCCGCGAGCCGCTACGGCGGGATCCGGTTCTGGACATCCGAGCTCGGGCTCACCCGTGAGCCGCAGGTCGCGACCCCGGCGGCGAAGTCCCGCCGCTGGACGTTCCGGCCGCGGCTCCAGTGGGTCCCCGCCGCCGCCGTCGCCGCGCTCGCACTGGCACTGGCCGGCGGTGGCCACATCAAGCTCTCCCCCGGCGGCGCCGTGCTCCAGGCAGCGCCGCCGCGGGTGCTCGACGGCCTCAGCCTGAAGGCGCCGACGGCCCGCGAGCGCGCGCGTCTGATCATCCAGCCCGCCCGGCAGACCGTGCGGCGCACGAAGCCGGCCGCCCACCAGGCCCGCACGACGCCGGCTCAGCACGCGTCGACCACGACGGCGTCGACCGAGCTGGCCTCCGTGCAGTCGAGCTCGACCACGCCGGCCAAGACGACGACTCCCGCGCACACGACCTCCTCCTCCTCCTCCTCCTCATCGACTCCGGTGAGCTCGTCGAACCCGGCGCCGCTCCCCGCGCCTTCCGGCGGCAACCCCGCCCATCCGCTTCCGCCGCCTCGCCGCTGACCCAAGGAGACCTGACATGCGTCGCCGCCCGATGCGCTCCCCGCTCCGCAGCTTCCCCGCGCTGTGCCTCGTCGCCGCGGCCGCTCTGACGCTCCTCGCCGCGCCGGGATCCGCCGGGATCGTCGCCGACACGACGCCGCCGATCGTCTCCTACACCGTGAACGGGATCGTCGGCGCGAACAACTGGTACCGCGGTAGCAGTCACGGCAACTCCATCTCGGTCAACTGGTCGGTGAGCGACCCGGACGGGCCGATCCTCTCGACCACCGGCTGCGAGCCCGCGGTGAACATCCCCGGACCGAACAAAGGAACAACGCTGACGTGCTCGGCGACCAGCGACGGTGGCACGACCACTATCACGACGAAGCTGCTGAAGATCGATGCCGATCCGCCGACCGCCGTGAGCGCAAGCTTCGCCCGAGCCGCCGACTTCAACGGCTGGTTCAACCACCCGGTCGCAGTGACCTGGCAGGGGACCGACGCAACCTCCGGCATCGCGTCCTGCAG
>Ga0134125_10003335_pt1 | contig 18627 bp, 15 predicted proteins | sample KB31751_FD_96464 | JGI IMG/M metagenome (GOLD analysis project Ga0134125, IMG submission 96464) | Terrestrial soil microbial communities with excess Nitrogen fertilizer from Kellogg Biological Station, Michigan, USA - KB3-175-1 | ecosystem: Environmental > Terrestrial > Soil > Unclassified ... | reverse complement strand
GTCCGACACGCTTGCTTTGGACCAGGCACACCGGCAAAGCCCCGCAATGAATCGAGGCTTTCGCGATGGCGTCTGGAAGATGGGGGAGATCGCGGGGTCGATTCTACGCGATCTCGTTCGCCAGCGCCGTACTGCGTTCCGTGATAAACGCAAGCAAATCGTCCGCTCACTACCGAAGAGCGCTTACGCGGGAATTCAGACTCTGTTTGGCAGAAAGGTCGTGACCAGGACGGACATGTCGCACGAATCGCCGTGAGCTGGCGCCGCTCCAGAATCATGAAGGGAATCTTCATCGTTTGCCGGCGAAATCCGCGATGGTCAGGTCCATCGGAAATTGCTTGTCGCGGGAGCTGGGCGTGTGCAGTAATCCGTCGCTCCAGTCACCTTCGACACCGGGAGCAGCGGCAAACTTCTCTTCCGGAATTTGACCGGCAAAGGCGAATGAGTCGATCACGTATGGTATGCCACTCGAACCCAATACCGACGGCCCGTCCATAAGATGAAAATGCAGGTGAGGGGCCGAACTGTTTCCGGTGTTTCCTAGTTGCCCTAATACCTGGCCGCGTTTCACGCGATCGCCGGGAGCCACGGTGATGGAATGCTTTTGCATGTGCGCATAGAACGCGAAGACACCGTTGCCGAGGTCGAGTACTACGTGATTGCCGTCAACGTTTTCGATGTTGATTGTCTTCGGATCCGGCAACTTCCCGGGAACTTGATCGTCGAGATCATTAAGGGTGCTGACAACCTTCCCATCCGCCACCGCCAGCACATCAGCGCCGTACGAGGCGTAGTTGTGCACATCGGCCGGATCGCCATGCACCATCCGGCCCTTGTCATCCAGCCGCATCCAGTCGATAGCAAAACGTTGCGCGAACGAGATCCGGCCATTTATGGCGAACCCGGTGGAGCGGTGGACGCCCGCAACTCCGCAACAACCATTGATAGCAACCCATCGATCACCGACAAGCGGCGGCCCAATCTCGGGCAATTTCTTCAGAGAGAGTTTGAACGGCGCGATCGTGTAGCTGAGCGGAACGGGCTTCGCCGGGTTATGGCTGGGGGCTGAAGCCCCGAGCAATTGGATGCGATGCGCTAAAACGCTGGGGGGCGCGACGCCCGCGCCAAAGGCCAGATCGATCAGGAAGAGCCGCGTATTGTTGAATTCAATTTCCGGGCTTTCAACGCCGCTATTTCCCGTGCTTCGCAAACGCAACATCAAATCATGATCCGCGTAACTCGCGAAAATCCGAGACGGATTAGCCGCATCCACCACTTCAATTTTCTTTAAGGTGGCGGGAGTAGGACTGGTGTTCGTAAGCACCAACTCGTAAACGACGTGCCGTTTGCCATCCGTTCCGGGAAACGGCTGACAGCCGGAAGTAAGCGTAGAAGCGACTACGGGAGTGAACTGATCCGGCGCCGGAGTTTTCGCGGCACTGGAAAGAACTAAAACAAGTAATGGAGCAAGCCATCGTTCAGCGCGCATCAACAGAGTCATATTCTTCTCCAGATACTACACACGTTCACCTTCCGCCGCCATTCGTATGGCTTTGTATTTAGGCTTTAAAGAGATGACTGCTATGTTAACAGCAGAATCAAAGTTCCCCGCTTGGGCGCCGTGAATGACAGTGCGGCCAAAACGGGCGATCAAGACATCCCTCGTTTCAAACGGGATACAATTCGACTCCGGAGGGTCTCGCTTTGAAACTGAGGACATCACTGTGCCGCGGAGCTATTGTCTGCCTGATCGCGTGCGCTTCGACTGCCGTATTGCCGGCGCAATCGCGGCGTAAAATTGATTTTTCGAAATTGGTGGTCGTGGGCGATTCGCTCGCGGCCGGAGTCGAAAACGACTCGCTGGCCGATTTTCAGCAGATCCACGGATTTGCCAGTGTGGTTGCGCGACACGTGCACGCGCGTCTTACGCTACCGCTAGTTCCTTACCCGGGCGCGCCTAACACGCTCGAATTGGTCAGCGCACAATTCCCGCCAGTAATCAAACAAGTGCCGGGTAAACTGATTTTCCCGCGCCTTAATCCCTTCGAGCAGGTGACCGATCTTGCGGTGCCTCTCCAGACGGTGGCCGACGCTCTTAATCGTAAGCCCGACAACAACCTTAACAGCACCGATGAAACACAGCTCGCGACGGATATTGTGCTGGGTTATCCATGCCCGATCCTGTTCCCTTGTCCGGCACGTAGCCAAGTGGAACAAGCTGTCGCGCTGAATCCTACCGCGATTATCGTCGACATCGGCAACAACGATATCCTCGGAGCCGTAACATCCGGACAACTTGGCTCCTCCCTCTCGTCGCCAGAAGCGATAAGCGCTTTTCTCACCGCCTTCGGCACATCTTATGGCACGCTTCTAAACACCCTGGCGGCAACACACGCGACGCTGATCGTGGCGAACCTGCCCGATGTCACCGAGACGCCCTTCTTCATTCCAGTATCTGCATTGGCTCAGGAAGCCAAAGTTCCTCTCGACGAATTGGATGTGGCTCTGGGAACCAACCCGACCGACTTTGTGACTCTCGATGCGCTGCCGGCGGTCGAGGCGATTTTAACCAATGCGACAAGCGGTCCGCTACCCGCCGCGTGCTCGACTTCGGGCGCTCCGTGCGTTGTGACGGCTGCCGCGGCGGCCGCCATCCGTCAGGTCACCATGCAGATGAACACCATTGTTCAGGGACTAACGGCTGCACAGCCGGGAGCGGTATTCGTAGACGTGTTCTCGTTATTCGATCGGCTCCACACGAACGGATACAAGCTCCGCGGAACGAATTTGACCACGGATTTCCTTGGCGGGCTGTTCTCACTTGACGGCATTCATCCCACGAATACTGGATACGCGATCCTGGCGAATGAATTCATCGAGGACATTAACGCGGCGTTCGATACTCACTTCCGGAAAGCGGATATAGAAGGCATCGCGCAGTTCGATCCGCTTGTGTTGCGGGACGAGCGCTGCCGCGGCTGGCGATGAGGGCACGTCAAGTAAGGAGCCCAATGCCCCTCACGTTAGTTGGGCAGATCTGCGCGCGACGCCCGGCGCGGGCCAAGGGTCTGCCCCACCTTACTTGCGTTCGACGACCAGCACTTTGAAACTGCCGGGTTTGATCGATCGGCGGGGGTGCGGATGATCGGCAGTTGCGGCTGGAGCGGGACCGAACTCGGCATCGGAAAGATAGATTTTGTGCGTTTTTTCGTCGAGCGCCATCGTGCGCGCGCCGGGTTTTGTGGCCACTGTCTCGATACGGCGGTATTTGTCGCTGCCCTGCTCTTGAACGACGGTCAGCGTTCCGGATTCGCCGTTCGAAGAGAACGCCAGCTTCAATTCGGGATCGAACGCCGCTGCATCCGGGCCTTCGCCAATCGCGGGCGTTGCGATTACTTTGCCTGAATCGGCATTCACGATCGCCATCAACTTGTTGTCGCATACAGAGAACAACCGGCGGTTCGCGCGATCGATGGCCAGGCCCGACGGCGATTCGCAGGGCGACAGAGGCCAAGTGCTTTCCACCTTCAACGTTTTGACGTCGATCTTTTGGATTTCGCTCTTGTCCTCAATATTGACGAACACCACGCCTTTGCCGTCGGCGACCGGGAACTCGGGTTTGCCAGCGAGAGCGATGGTATGCGTCATGTCCGTAGCAGCATCGACCACGGTTGCATTTTTGCTGCGGCCATTGAATGCAAGCACCCGATCGTTAACCGGTTCGTACACAATCCCATCCGGGTTGGAGCCGGCAGTAATTGCGTTCAACACTTTAAGCGTTTTCAGGTCGAACACCAGGATTTTATCGTTGCGGCCGGAGCTGATGTAGCCGCGATTCGATTCCGGAGCCAGCGCGATGCCATGGACGCCATCGGCACCCGGGATCTTGCCGACAATCTTTTCTGTGTCGAGATCGAGTATTTCCACTTGGGTGTTATGCGATACGTATAGGCGGCGCGCCTGAGAATCGGCCGCAAGATAGTCCCAACCGCCTGTTCCCCCGATGTGAATGGAATGGGTCAACTTATATTGCTGCGCGGGTGCTGCCAGACAGGTTGCGGCCAACAGCGCCAGCAACGTTGTGAGATTTCGAACAGGCATCTTTGCCTCCTTTGGCCTGAATGGCACGGGGTACTCTTGAGCCACAGTGTAACCGGCAAATCTGAAAGACCGCTGAAGAATTCACGTGAACGCTACTTTTGCGCCACCATGCGGACCATCCAAGCTTCTCCCTGATGCCTTGGCCCTTCGTTCAACAAGACCGTCCCTTCCATCAACTCCAGAATGGAGAATTCTCGAAAGTCCTCCAGAAGTTTGTCGCGTGTAGAAAGCATGTCGCGGTCTTTGGGTCCGCCGGAAGCGCGGCCGCACTGATTTTCGTGAAAGGCCTCGATCAGGTACAGCCCTCGGGGCTTTACGGCTTCCGATAGACTTCGATGTACCTGCCTTCGAACCTCGCCCGGGAAATGAATTGAAATCTCGACCACGACGTCGAACCCAGTGAGCGGTGGAGTCCATGTCGTCAGATCGCAGACCTCGGTCTGCAATGCCACGGAGCGCCGCGCGGCAAGTTCACGCGCGTGTTGCAGACCCGTTTCGGAAATGTCAACCGACAAAACATCCAGCCCCTGGGATGCGAGCCATACGCCGTTGCGGCCCTGCCCGTCCGCGACAGCGAGGGCTTTCATGCCCGGCGTAAATCGAAACGCCTGCTCTCGAAGAAAAAGGCTCGGCTCCTCGCCGAACAGAATCTCGCCTGCGCGGTAGCGCTGGTCCCATCGCATTTGTTCAGATGTGCTGGGCATAGATCCTACTGGAGTGTTATCACTCGATCGCCGGATGATGGTGAAGGGACTTTTCGATTGCTTCCGCAATCACCTTGCCGTGGAAGCGCCCGTTCTCGATGAAGATTTCATTCGTGTGAGTTCCTGCCACAATCACGCCCGCCAGATACATGCCTTTGCGTTCGCTCTCGAGCGTGTCGGGATTGGTAATGGGCTTGTTCGTCGAATTGTCGAGATGAATCCCGTGCTCCGCCATGAACTCAAAATCAGGGCGATAGCCAATCATGGCGAACACAAAGTCATTCTTGATAACGACTTCGCCGTCGGGAGTTTCCAGCACGACATCATACGGGCGAATCTCCTTCACCCGGCTATGAAAGTACGCCTTGACCTCACCGTTCTTGATGCGGTTCTCGATATTCGGCTTGATCCAATACTTTACGCTGTTCGAGATACCCGCGCCGCGGTGAACCAACGTCACTCGCGCCCCTGTCCAGAACAATTCCAGAGCTGCAATGGCCGCCGAGTTCTTAGCGCCCACAACCAGGACATCATGATTGTAATAGGGATGGGCTTCCCGGTAGTAATGGATTACCTTGGGTAAATCCTCTCCGGGAACGTCGAGATAGTTGGGAATATCGTAATAACCCGTGGCAAGAATAATCTTCTTCGCGCGGTAGCAATTAAAATCGGCGCGCACGGTTTCTGTGCGGACCACAAAATCGCCGTTGCCGCCGTCGATGCCGAGCACCCGTTCGTATTGGCGAATATCAAGCCCGTAGTGGTCGGCTACGCGGCGGTAATATTTGAGTCCTTCGGTGCGTCCCGGCTTTTCGTTGAGCGAGGTCATCGGGATATCGCCGATTTCGAGCAGTTCAGGCGTAGTGAAAAAGACCAGGTTCGTCGGATAGTGATACAGCGAGTTAGTAACGCAACCTTTGTCGAACAGAACGTTCGAAATTCCGCGCCGTTTCAGCTCGATGCCACAGGCGAGGCCCGTTGGCCCGGCCCCCACAATCACCACATCGAACTGCTCCATGTATTCGCTCCTTCTATTACGAACAGACGGAAATCCGGCGCTACAGTAAGGCGGCCACGGTTTCGTACACACCCTCAAGCGCTTCGGGCAACGCGGCCCTGTCTTTGCCGGCGCCTTCAGCCATATCGGGCCGCCCGCCGCCTTTACCACCGACCTGCTTCGCTACATCGCCGACGAGCCTACCGGCCTGCACCTTCTTGGTGAGATCTTTGCTGACGGCCGAGACAATCGCGATATCGGAATCGTTAATCGACGCCAAAACAATCACGGCGCTTCGCCACTTATTGCGCAGCGAATCGGCAAGCGTCCGTAACTGCGCGCGATCCATATCTTCAACCTGGTGCGCCAACACAGTCGCTCCATTAAGCGACCGGCCCTGGAGGTGCTCGGTCTGCGACTGGGCAACTTTGTTTTTGAGTTGTTCAACCTGCTTCTCGAGTATCTTCTGTTGCTCCAGCACCTTTTCGACATGTTCGAGGAAAGTCGTATCCGTCGCGTGGAGCAACTGGCCCGCCTTCTGCACGGATGCCGATGTTTGCTGGAAGCGCTCAAGGGCTCCGGTACCGGTTATGGCTTCAATACGCCGTACGCCGGCGGAAATGCTGCCTTCATAAATCACTTTAAACAGGCCGATGTCGCCGGTGCGCTCTACGTGCGTGCCTCCGCATAGCTCTCTGCTGAAACCGGGGATTTGCACGACGCGCACTTTCTCGCCGTATTTTTCACCAAACAGCGCCATGGCCCCAGTTTGCAATGCCTGATCGAGGTCCATCACATCGGTGTGCACGCCGGCGTTTGCCAGAACCTGCTCATTGACCAGACGTTCCACCTCGAGCAACTCATCCTGTGTCAGCGCGGCGTAGTGCGTGAAATCGAAACGCAATCTATTCGGCTCAACGACGCTGCCGGCCTGCTTCACGTGCGTGCCCAGCACCTGGCGTAGCGCGGCATGCAACAGATGTGTTGCCGTGTGATTGCGCATGGTGCCGCCGCGCAACAGCCGGTCCACCTGGCCGATGAGCCGTTGCCCCACCTTAATTGGCCGCAGCACATATATCTTATGGATACTCGTCCCCGGAGTCGGCCGGAAGACGCCTTCGACGATCGCCACTCGTTCGCGCGTCTCGGGATCGAGCAACACACCGGTGTCGCCAACCTGGCCGCCCGATTCCGCATAAAACGGCGTCTTCGGGAAAGCCGCTTCGGCATGGCCCTCGAACACCTCGGAGACGGGCTCCTTCGAACTCGCGATCAGACGCGACACTTCGACTGGAGTTTCCCACGTATCCCGCAAGAATTCCGCAGCTGGCAAATCCTTATAAACTTCTGCAATCTGCGCCTTGTCGGCGCCTCTCCAACTGGCGCGAGCGCGGGTCCGCTGCTTCTCCATCTCGGCGCTGAAGCCTTCGCGATCGATACTCAGACCGAATTCACGAGCCATTTCATCTTGCTCATCGAGCGCGAGGCCATATGTGTCATATAGCTTAAAGGCCGCGGCGCCCGGTAGAACACCGTTGACGGCGGACTTTGCCTCATCATGAAAGAATCGCTCGGCAATCTGGAATGTGGTGGCATAGCGATTCTCTTCGTCGCGCACAATGCGTGCAACACGCTCGATGCTCTCCATCAGTTCCGGATAGGCCGGCTTCATCAACTCGGCGACAAAGGCCGTCAGCTTGTGGAGATACGGCTCCGCTTCGCCGGCCAGACGGGCGTTGCGCATCGCCCGCCTCATAATTTTGCGCAGCACGTAACCGCGGCCGTCGTTAGCCGGCAGAATGCCATCGTGAATCAGAAACGCCGTGGCGCGCGCGTGATCGGCATTGATGCGCAGAACGACGTCCCTTTTCACGTCGACGCCATATTGGATGTTCAGCAACTCGCCCGCGCGCTTGATGATGGGCCGGACCAAATCGGTATCGTAGTTCGACAGCTTGCCCTGCAGGACCGCAGTGATGCGCTCCAACCCCATGCCCGTATCAATGGAAGGATGCGGCAACGGCGTCATTTTGCCGTCTTCAGCGCGATCGAACTGCATGAACACGAGATTCCAGATCTCGACGAATCGACCGCCCGCATCCGATGGAAACTGTTCGTGCTCACGGCCGGCCTCCGCGGCCTCCGGACCAAGATCGTAGTGGATTTCGGAACACGGGCCGCAGGGCCCGGTCTCGCCCATCTGCCAGAAATTGTCGGCCTCGTCGAGGCGGAAAATGCGATCTTTTGAAAGGCCCGCGACGTTTTGCCATAGCTCTTCGGCTTCGTCGTCCTCGCGAAAGATGGTTACGTACAGCTTGTCCTTCGGAATGCCGTACCAATTCGGGCTGGTGACCAGCTCCCAGGCGTAAGCAATCGCTTCTTTCTTGAAGTAGTCGCCAAACGAGAAATTGCCGAGCATTTCGAAAAACGTATGATGCCGGCGCGTGTAGCCCACATTTTCGAGATCGTTGTGCTTGCCGCCCGCGCGGACGCACTTTTGCGAACTCGTGGCCCGCGAGTAATCGCGTTTCTCCAGTCCGAGGAAGACCTCTTTGAACTGGTTCATGCCGGCGTTCGTGAACAACAGCGTCGGATCATTGGCGGGAACCAACGAAGAACTGCGAACGATGCGGTGACCCTGCCCGGCGAAGTAATCGAGAAACTTCGCCCGTATCTCATTTCCTATCATGGGAATCTACTCCTAGTTTCGCATTACGCGCGAACGCGACCGGCAGTTTGCGGAGAGCCGCTCTGGTATCAGAGCCGTACAAAGTTATGAGCCGCTAGGGTGGAGAAATTTAACGACGCGCCAAAGAGCTTTTCAGGAGGCTAACTGCGGTCGTGTTCGGACGCGCTCGCACAGGCGTCACCGGCTTTGGCGAATACACCGAGCCAAAGCGCCTTTCCGGCGGGCAAGGGTCGGGTTTCCTGCTCAATTACCTGGAATCCCTTCTGCTCCAGCAAGCGTTGAAACTCACCGATGTCGATCAGGACGAAATTCTCCTTCAGCGTTAGCATCGACTTGTGCTTCGTGGAAGCAACGCCCTGTTCCTCCTCGCTTGGCAACTGCAGCACTACGGAAAACTTGCCCCCAGGCGCGACAAGCGAAAGTGCATTCTCCAACGCGACGCCAAATCCCACATGTTCAAAGATCAACGCCGCATGCACCAACGCCACCGGAGCCAGACTGACCTCCCGTTCGGCGAGGTCGAGACACTGGAGTTCCAAGCCGGAAAGCGTGCTGAACCGCCGCTGGACCTCATCGAGATACTGATGGTTGATGTCCACTGCAACGATCCTCTTGGTGACTGCGCAATCGACTTGCTCCAGGCCGTTACCGCCCGCTACCCCCAGCACCGCGACACTCTCGGGGCGATAGCGGTCGAGAGCAGCCTTGAAAAGTTCCGCCAAGACAGTCAACTGCCGCACGCCTGCGGAGCACATGTGCCCTTCATAATCCTGAAGAGGTATGGAGAGCCAAGGATTTGACATGGTCTCATTTTAGGCGTGCGGGCATTCGCGCATCGGAACGGCGTGCGCCGTCTGATCGGAGATAACTCTTAGCGCCACGGATTTAGCAAGCCCGGACTAAAGCGTCACCCTGGGATAGGAAAGCGTAACCTGCGGTTCGAAGATAATCGCCTGGCAAGTTAGTCTGTTCTTCCTTTCAGTAACTCCATGTGCTATAGTCAGGCGATTTCGGGGGACAACATGCGATCTAAACTTGCCTGCTTGGCAATCTTCTTTCTCGCGACGTTCGCGGCTGCGCAACAACCCGCCGCGCCGGCGGCGCATCACGGACACGCGGTTCGTCCGGCACAGTCGCCAGATAAGATCTGGTCGGACCTTATGGACGGCAACAAGCGCTTCATTGCCGGCAAACTAAAGTCCCGCGCCGTGGTGAGTGTTCGCGAGTCGCTGACGAAGTCACAGCACCCGAACGCCACGGTGCTGAGTTGCTCCGACAGCCGCGTGCCTCCGGAGTTGGTCTTTGACCAGACATTGGGCGACCTGTTCGTGGTGCGCGCAGCCGGAAACATTGCTGCTCCGTTGGGGCTCGCCAGCATGGAGTATGCCTTCGATCACCTCGGCAGCACCGTGTTGGTGGTGCTGGGCCACACCAAGTGCGGGGCGGTCACCGCCGCCGCTTCTGGCGAAAAGATGCCGACACCGAATCTGCAGGCCATGGTGGACCAAATTGGTCCCGCGGTGGAGAAGGTGAAGGGTTCCGCGACGGGAGACGCGCTGATCGAAGCCGCAATCAAAGAAAATGTGCATCAGAGCGCGATGGATGTGCTGGCGCACAGCGAAGTTTTGCGGCACGCCAAAGAGCAAGGCAAATTGACCGTAATCGAGGCGGAGTATCAGTTGGATACCGGAGAAGTGGTCCGGCTGGACAAGGCCGCGCAGTAGAGACTTCGGCCAGGATTGCCAACTTTGGGTCTATCGATTGCCCGGCCGTAGATGAGAGATAATAGCCCAACGGTTTAACGGCCATCCTGGCGTTTCGCAAACATCCGCCGGAAGAAACCCGGCTTATCGTTTTCCATTCCCCCCGCCAGCGGCAGAGCCTTCGGTATCCGCGGACCTCGCAGCATGTCGCCGAGCGACTTCACAGTCTGGCGGATGATTTTCTCGCTGAAAGCGGCAAAGCCAAATACCACTCCTGGGCGCATAAGGGCGGTTTTCCCAAAGGTCGAGAGCAGCGGCAACTCGATTCCGGCCTGCGCAGCGCTACTGGTGACCCACTCCTCTTCCAGGCCGCGAGCGAGCCAGCCCACCGCGTGCAACCCGCCCTGCGCCGGCTCCAGATCGATAAAGCCGGATAATTCGGATTGCACCGAATCGGCCAACGCTTGCAGGCGCTGGTAATACAGCACGTTCATGCGCCGGACGTGGCGGTCGAAATGGCCTTCGCTCAAAAACGAAGCCAAAGTAGCCTGATCGATAACGCAGGGCTGGCCGCCCATGATTTCTTTGATCTTCGAGAAGTTCTCCATGAGCGATAAGGGCACAACCAGGTAGCCGATTTCCAGCGAAGAGAACAGCGTCCGTCCGGTGGAACCAAGATAAATGACGCGATGATAATTATCTGTTCCTTGCAAGCTGGGCAGCGGGCGCCCGGAGTAGCAGAAGTCACCATCGCAGTCGTCTTCGAGTATCCAGGTGTCCGTCTGGCGGGCAAAATCGAGCAGGGCCAGACGGCGTGGGAGAGATAACGCCGCCCCAAGCGGAAACTGGTTGGTCGGAGTTGTATAGAGGAGCGCGGGAATGTTCTGCCGCCGGGCGTCTGGAACATTCAGGCCCTCCTCATCGACCAGCAGTGGAGCGATGCGCGCTCCGGCCTGCTGGAAAGCGGCTTTGGCTCCGTAGTAGCCGGGCTCCTCCATGCCAACCAAGTCGCCGGGAGAGATGAGCGTACCAATGACCAGATTGAGAGCCTGTTGCGCGCCCGCGCAAACGACAACCTGTTCGGCGGAGCACCGGACGCCCCGCGCGGCCCGGAGGCGGGCGGCGATGGCCTCGCGCAGCGGAAGGTATCCGAACGCTCCGCAGAAGTCGAGAAGCTCAGCCGATTTCTCTTTCAGCAAACGGCTCCGGAGGCCCTCCCAGATATCGAGCGGAAATTCCTGCGTTTCCGGGAAACCGGCTCGAAACGGGCGAAGCGGCCCGGATGCTTGCAGGCGTGAGGCGTCAATCTGCCCGGCGGCCGCAATGCGGCTGAACAAAACGGATGACGGGGCAGAACTGACGGCAACTGACTCCTGAACTGGGGCGGCTACATGTTGAGGCAGCGCTGCTTCTCGAGCCGGGGCGGCGTCGGATGGCGTTTGCTTCCGCGCCTGGCGGCGGCGAGATGAACCGTGGGGCTGCCGGTTGCCGGCCGGCGCGAATGGAGCCACCGTGAAACCCGAACCGGCATTTCCGGCGAGGCGCTCTTCACTCGCGAGCTTTTGGAATGCCCGGCGAACGGTGCTCTCCGAGACTGCGAGTTCAACCGCGAGAGTCTTCAGCTTTGGAAGCGCGGAGCCAATGGGAAAAACGCCGCTTTCGATTAAGCCGCGAAGCGCGTTACAAAGCTGGATGTACAGAGGAGTTTTCGACTCACGGTCGAGAGTAATGGTCGCTTGGGTTGCTGGCGCCTTTGCCGTTGCAGTGGCCATCAGCCGTCAGAGTTCCTTTTCAAGAGCCGTCCGGCGCGTTTGTCACACGCCGCCCGGACAATCTGCATTGCGGATTGGTCTCTTGAAATTGGTTGCGGTTCGGGGTGAGTATTCTCAAGCGTATTTGCTAAATCCCGAACACCCGCGTGGAAGGAGCAATTTAGCGCTCGCCGAGGAGCGGGGGGAAACCGCCCGCCTGCAAGGACGAATCGTGCGACACCGGCGTGTGAATTCCAAACTGGAAATAGGTACGCTTATCGGCTGCGAGGTCCGCCGCGCGCGCCGCCGCCGCCCGCCGGAGCAGCACTTGGGGCGGCAGCAGGCGACGCGCCACTTGCTCCACCGAAGCCGCCGCTGGGAGCGCTGCGTACTCCGCCCATCGGACGGGCGCCGCCGAAATTACCACCGTTGCGCATGGCGCCCGGGTTGCCGTGGAAGCCGCCCCCCATGCTCCGCATCGTCGGATGGGCGATCGCCGGACCTGCCATATTCCGCATTGCCGGACGGGAGATCGCGGAACCGGTCATGTTCCTCATACCGGAGTTGCCGTGAAAGCCGGGATTGGAGGACATAATCCGCGCGTATGGATGCGCCCCCTGAAATAGCTCAACTCGCGGCGGCGCCCCATGGTAACCCGGGCCGACGAAAACCGGAACCGAAGTACCCCGGCTCGCGATGGCCGCATTCGCCGCCTCGGGATGCGCCGTCCCCGGGAGCGGAACACGCCGAGATCCTGGCGTTGAACCGATTCCTCCCGGATGCGCCGCCGGTGTGGCAGCCACGTTAGGGACATTTCCGGCAACCGTGCCGCCTCCACCGCCACCGCCGCCCCGAACGGGCATGCCGATCATTCCCATGGGTGGAACGTAGTAGTTTGGTCCGTTCCAGAGATAACCATAATTCAGGCCCAGCATGTACGCGCCGAAGGGATTTGCAAACATTCCGCTGCACGGCAGATAGGAATACATGCCGACGGAGCTCATCAGATACCAACTGGAAGCGCCACAGTTGTAGCCCGATGAATACAGGCTGCTGGCCGTCACGTTCGTGGCGTAGGCGCTGTCTTCCGCGCGAGCCTGGCTGAAGAGGTAAAGATCGTCCTTCTTATTGAGGTGGAACTTTTGCAGTTGAGGGACCGCTGTATCGAGCGCCAGTTCTTTTCCGTGCTTTACGGTCGTGTTTAACGTGCCCGTAACGAAAGCGTCGCCCTTGATAGCGGCAATCGAAGGCGGATTGGCCTCCAGGCGGAACAGGCCCTTTTTCCGAAACTCAACGACCTGCTTTCCGACCGTGAAGGAAACCGCGTTATCTTCGAGAAGCTCGTCGCACTCTACCATCGCCACGCCGGAAAGCAGCGTGAGCTGCGTGTTGCTCAGCGCATTCGAATCCATCCGGACGGACGCGTCGTTGCCAAGGCGCAGAAACACACCCGGTGTCAATAGAAGCTCGGCATTGCCGTCGCTGCCGGTACGCAGCACCTGCCCATTCTTGACGTCAGGCAGATTTGTCGTGGTCTTATGAACTGGTTTGTCGCCGACGTACACGGAACCGACGGTGAACTGAATGAGACCGGAATGCGTCGAAATGGCAACCTGTGCCGGTAAGCACACGGTGATACCAAGACCGCCCGCCAGTAGCGTGAACACGCGAAACGTCGTCATGCGACACCCCTTTTGTAATTAAAATTCTCTAATCGAATGATCCTCTTCTAGCTCAGTCCTGTCAATGCGCGATGTTGCCGGGACACGGGCCAGGCGGGAAGCACTCCGATGCAAACTGCCCAGCCGTATTGCAGTCTCGGACGCTATAAGGGCCATTTAGCCTAAACTTTGACCCAACCCTCGCGAGCGGCGCTCTCGGCGACTTTTTCCAGGAGGACCATGCCGCGCAGGCCATCCTCGAAGGTCGGATAGTCGATCGGGACCTTCGGATCGGCGACTCTGGCGTAGAAATTCTTGAACACCTGCTTGTGTGAATCGTCGTATCCTTCGCTGTGGCCACCCGGCAGGTCCGCGAATTTGGCGGCGGCGGGATAGAGCAACGAGCCGTCTTTGATAATGATCTGGTTTGGATCGTTGCGGTGTCCGATCCAGAGTGTATCGGGCTGCTCCTGGCTCCACGAAACGCCGGCTTTCGTCCCGAAAATATCAAATGAAAAGCGGTTCTTGCAGCCGGCCGACATCTGGCTGACCGTGAAAGCTCCTTTGGCGCGATCACCCAGGTGAATCAGCACGGCTCCGAAATCGTCAGTCGTAATGGGGAACTCTTCGTAGTCGCCGGGCTGAAGCTTCTTGCCGGAGAAGGTCTCGACCGAGCCTTTCGGGCGCTTGCGGGTCTTGTGAAATGTCGCAAGGTCGGCGCATACGGCGGTAATGGGCAATGCGGTGAGGTGCTGGATCATGTCCATCCAGTGCGATCCGATGTCTCCCATGGCTCGCAGCTTGCCGTTCTCTTCCGTGTCGACCCGCCAGTTCCAGTCGGTATCGTAGAGCAGCCAGTCCTGGGAGTAAGTGCCTTGCGCGATCAGAATGTCGCCGAGATCTCCGTGCGCGATCATTTGCCGGATCTGCTGCACGACCGGGTAGTAGCGCAAATTATGCTGCACACAGTTGATAGCGTTTTTGGCTTTCGCCAGTTCGACCAGTTCGCGGGCTTCGGCGGCGCTCAAGGTCAACGGCTTTTCGCAAAGAACGGCCTTTCCCGCCTCGATGGCCGCCTTGGACATAGGATAGTGGTCTACGTTCGGCGTACAAATGTGGACCGCGGCGATCTCTTTGTCGTCGAGCACTTCTTTCAAGCTCGCCGCCGCTTTCGGAATTCCCATGGCTTCGGCGAATTGTTTCGCTCGCTCCGGCCTGCTTCCCACCACAGCCGCCACTTCCACATTTCCCAAGCGCCGCACGTTTTCCGTATGCACCTTACCCATGAAACCGGTTCCGACGATAGCGGTTTTGATTTTTGCCATAAACTGAATCGTTTCGTCCTTTCGCGCTGAACCCTTCGTTTCAAAGGGTCAATCTGACACTCTATCGCAGAGGCGCTGTTACGCCTGAGATCGAGGGCCGGGACGCCTGTGAAAATGGAATATGCGGATCGACATTTTGGTTTTCGATGGAGCCGATGAGATTGACTTTGTGGGTCCTCAGGAGGTATTTCGCCGGGCCGCAAAGATCGAGAAAGATATCGAAGTTGAACTTGTTACTCTTGAGCCGCAATCCGAAGTAACGGCGCAGTTCGGCTTGCGAGTTCATCCGGACGGCGTGCTCAATACCGCGCCCGATCTCGTCGTCGTGCCGGGTGGCGGTTGGGTTGCCAATTCCAACAACGGCATTCGACGGGAGATCGCGCACGGCGCTTTGACAAAAACTCTATCGTCGCTGCACGAATCCCAAGTCATTTTGGCCGGTGTGTGTACGGGAGCGATGGCGCTGGCTGCCGCGGGGCTGCTGGACGGCCGCGCTGCTGTCACCCATCACGGCGCGCTGGAAGATCTGCGCCGGACGAAGGCGCGCGTTGTCGAAGCCCGCGTCGTCGACGATGGCGATATTCTTACGTGCGGTGGTGTCACGTCGTCAATCGATCTCGCGTTGTGGTTCGTCGAGCGCCAGTGGGGCGGCGAACTTGCGGATAAAATAAGCCGCTCCATGGAACATACCCGCACTGGAATACAGCCGCGCTCCGAAACGCATATCGCCCCCTGGCGTCCTCCCTACAGGAAATAAACCGGCGCCCATCGAAGAACGCAGTTGGGTAAGCCAATTCACCGTAGTTTCCCGGGATGTTGAGGCCGGCGAACAAGAGGGCAAATGACTGCCAAACCAAAGATTTCCGAACGCTCCGTTGAGATTCCGCCGTCCGGCGTTGTCGGCGATCTTACGATTCCCATCGATGCGCGCGGCATTGTCGTCTTTGCCCACGGCAGCGGCAGCAGCCGGCTGAGCTCGCGCAACCGGTATGTCGCCGGCGTTCTCCATCAAGCCAATCTCGCCACACTCCTGCTCGATCTGCTCACGGCACAAGAGGAACAGATCGATCTACAAACGCGCCATCTGCGATTCGACATCGATCTGCTCGCGAACCGGCTTGTTGAAGCGACCGAGTGGCTGGCCGGCGATTCCTTGATCGGCCGTTTGCCGGTGGGCTACTTTGGCGCAAGCACCGGAGCGGCGGCGGCCCTGGTTGCGGCCGCTCAATTACCGGAATCGACACGCTCCGTCGTTTCGCGCGGTGGAAGGCCGGATCTGGCCGGAACGGCGCTGCCACGAGTGAAAGCGCCAACGCTGCTCATCGTGGGGGGCAACGATGGCCAGGTTATTGAGCTAAACCAAGAGGCGTTGGGCAAGCTTCAATGCCCAAAGAAGCTCGAGATTGTTCCCGGCGCCACTCATCTGTTCGAAGAGCCAGGGACTCTCGAACAAGTTGCGAGCTTCGCGAGCGATTGGTTCACCCAGCATCTTTCCACAACTTTTCGTTCCGGGGGCGCGACATGAAACAACCGGCCCGCGGGTCTAATCTCCAACAAGCGCCCATGAATGTGCTGACGCTGAACGCGGGAAGCAATTCCCTGAAATTCGAGATCGTTGCGGCGGAGCCGGACAGCGGTGGTTCGGATGAAGGCGCCCGCTTTGGCTCCAGTCTTGTTGCCGGCGCCTACGATAACATCGGCAAGGCGGATTCTGCATTTGCTCTTTTGGAAAATAAACAAACTCGTCACAAGGAAGAGACTGAAATCCGGGATCATGGACACGCGACCGAGTTGCTTTTCGGCTGGATCGAGCACGGCGGGGCCGGAGCAAACGGAGTCCGCGGTCTTGGGGATATTGACCGGGTGGGCCATCGAGTTGTGCATGGCGCGGATCGCTTCAGTCGACCTGCGCGAATCACCGATCAAGTTGTACGTGAAATCGAGAATCTGGAAGACCTGGCGCCATTACATAACGCATCAGCCCTGAAAGTGATTCGTGCGGCGCAGGCAAGAGGAGGTCCGCGGATTCCGATGATCGCGGTGTTCGATACGGTTTTTCATCAGACGATTCCCGAGAAAGCGGCGTTATACCCGCTTCCGCTCGATCTCTCGAAGCGGCATCGAATCCGGCGCTACGGGTTTCATGGCATATCGCACCGGTACATGATGATTCGCTACGCACAGATTGCGCGTCGTCCACTCGCGGAGCTGAATCTGATCACATTGCATCTGGAAGGCGGCTCGTCCGCCGCTGCCATCCAGCGCGGGAAGTCGATCGATACATCCATGGGGTTCACGCCTCTGGAAGGCCTCATGATGGGAACGCGATCCGGCGACATTGACCCTGCCATCGTGACTTATCTGATGCGAAAGGAAAACATGGATGCGGATCGCGTGGAGAAATTTTTAAACAAGGAGTGCGGACTTTTCGCTGTCTCCGGAATATCGGCGGATACGCGCGAACTGCAGCGGCGTCTTTCCGACCCTTCCGTCGATCTGGCGGTGAACATGTTCTGTTATCGAGTTTGTAAATACATTGGCGCCTATTTGGCGGCCCTGGGCGGAGCGGAGGCTATCGTGGCCGGCGGAGGCATCGGCGAGAATACGCCCGTAATTCGCGAACGGATTTTCGAACAGTTCGGCTGGTGTGGCGCAGTTTTGGACCGGCAGCGGAATAGCGATACGGTAGATCGCGAAGGAGCCATTACGACGGCGGAATCGCGAGTCCAGGTCTGGGTGATACCGACGCAGGAAGGCCTGATGATGGCCAAAGACGTCGCGGATTATGTTGATAGCAACGACACGTGAACGCGAGCGTGGATTGGCGATTATTCGAAAAACCCGCTCGCTGACGCGATGCGGCTCCGTGTCAAGGCAACCTACAGTCAAGAGCCGCCGCTTGTTAGTGCGCGCCAAACACTTCTTTCTCAGGGCCGTATGAGGGCCAGGCCCGATTCCGGATCGTGTACTTTCCGCAATTCTTCGGGAGCTTCCGTCAAAATTACCTCGAGTGTCGGCCGGACATGGGCCTCAACAAGGTGACCGCCGTGAGCAGTGCCATCTTTCTTGCCCACAACCATATGCGCGTGTACTTCCGGGCTTCCGTCGTGGAGCGCGATATCGCCAATTAGCGAGAGTACTTCAATCTGTTCGCGAATATCCGCGGCGGTCTCATACTTCTTCGTTTGCCAATTAAACCAGTCTACTTTCGCGTCCGACAATGCGCCAATTGCTTTAAAGCTGCTTCCGGCGAGCCCATGATCTTTTGCGAATCGCTTCAGAGTGCTTGCGATCTCGTCGCCTGTTTCAAGAATGAGCACGTACGTGCGGGGCTGTTCCTGGATAAGCTTTGCGGTCACAGCGGTTGTCCTCCCGCGAGTTGGATGCAAAGGACATCGGATTTAGTACGGAACGGTGCAGCGTGGCGCTAGCGGTTTCGTGCGACCGCTCACAAGCGCTCGAAGCGCGATTTGGAAGCAGAGGGATAAGCGACTGCGCTGCAAGCTACCGTAATTTTAAAGCCTTTGATTTTCGAATGCGAGCGTCTCGGGTTAGTAGCGGAATGCCGTGGGTCAAACTTGTGGCCGCGATGATTTCGTCCGCAGGATCGGAACGAAAATCCAGAGATCGCAAATTCAAGCATACTTGTCGAGTTATGGGCCAAACATATAGTTGATCCAACGCCGTGGCGAGAGG
>Ga0134125_10003334_pt1 | contig 18627 bp, 10 predicted proteins | sample KB31751_FD_96464 | JGI IMG/M metagenome (GOLD analysis project Ga0134125, IMG submission 96464) | Terrestrial soil microbial communities with excess Nitrogen fertilizer from Kellogg Biological Station, Michigan, USA - KB3-175-1 | ecosystem: Environmental > Terrestrial > Soil > Unclassified ... | reverse complement strand
GCCAGCTTGCTTTTGATAATGGTTTCAGTAATGTCCTGGTTGATTCGGGCATTCTCAATATCGGGATTATGTTGTATCGCATATTGAATGCAGTTTTGTAAAGTTGCCTCCTGAAGCGTGGGAAGGGAATCATTTTGTTGCGCCTGAGCGCATGATGTTGAAAACAAAACAAAAACAAAAATTACGACCTTAATCAATCTTCCTTTCTTTTCTTTAATTCTATAATGCATTCCCTTTTCCCTTTTATTTTTTTTGAAAAATAAGGATGCAAAGCTAGGAAGAAAATAAGCAATCTGTTTTATGTCAATCCGGCTATTTTACCAGTTAAAAAATTTGATGGTACTGTGACAGTGAAAGTTTTTTATAAAAAATACTCCTATGTAGAAAACATGAGCTTTTTATGAGATGAAGAAACCAGTAACAATAGAAACTTTATAAACAAGAAAGCGAAAATATTTATCAGAGCAATGATTGCTTCATTAAATACCAGGAATAAAACAATTTAAAAAACAATTGTAGAAGAGAATTTGATTACAATAAGTGTTGTGCGAGGCAATAATTCAGAAGAATAGAAAGCTTACGCCTGCGCAGTAGGTCCTCCAAAATTTAAAGGCAATTCAACCGCTTCAATATCCTGGATCGTTCCGTTTACTGCTTCAAATTTTTTCACGTTTTCAATCATCGCCTTCATAAAGCGTTTGGCATGTGTAGGAGTAAGAATGATCCTGCTTTTTACTTTACTTTTGGGTGTTCCCGGCATCACGTTTACAAAGTCAACCACAAACTCTGCATGGCTATGGGTAATAATGGCAAGGTTCGCATAACTTCCTTCTGAAACTTCTTCTGAAATTTCTATATTCAACTGATTCTGTGCTGGAGTTTGATCTGGCATATTCTTTTTCTTTTTTCAAAATTAAAACAAAGAAATTGGGTAATAAAATAAAAAGAGAAGAGGGGGGTTTTCTTGTTAAAGAGAATAGATTTCATTCTTACTGAGTATTAAAAATAAAAGAGGCATTCTCAAAAGGAATGCCTCTTCTTGAACATCAATTAATTGAATTTTTATCTTGGTTTTACATAAACCAAAGTAGCATGATATTTCCTTGTACTGTAAGCACCGCTTACATAAAATGTGCGCGTATCCGGATCATAATGATCATTATTCGGAGTAACGGTTGGCACACCATTGAAAACTTCAGAAAGAGTGTTATCAGATTTAATAGTAATATCTAATTCTGCTCCGAAATTTGCAAGAGGTGTTTTCGTTGGATACATCGAAACACTGTTAACACCGGTTGTAACCAATTCCTGCGTAATTCCGGCAGATGCATCAAAAATCTGGTCACCAAAAGAAGGATGATAAAATTCTGCAGATACTACCTTATATACGCCATCCCATTTATTTTTAGCACCTATATTTAGCATAAGATGGTTCCAATTGCTGATAGGTAAAGAGGACTTTACAATTGTAAAAGGCAAAACATAAATATGACCAGCATCTAGTTTGCTTGTGAATACTTGAATAGGAATAGAATCTTCACGATGACCTGCTGCAATAGTTACATCTAATGATCCAATAGAGTAAGTACTGTCTGGCATTAATTCATATGGAACATAGTTATCAGGGTCAGCAGCAGCTTGGGCTGTATTAAAACTGTCAAGATATGCCTTATCAATTGCCAGAGTAGCAGTTACCGGAGAAGTTGGTTTATTTACTGATGCCACATTTACCACTACATAATACTGAGTAGGTGTAGTTGATACATCAAAAGATACAGCAAAAGGATCATTTGTGTGAGTTGCTGCTAATGGAAGTTCAATAGCAGGCTTCCCCTTAGAGAAATCCGTATAAAAGCTGTTATTTTTCAGACATGATTGCAGTGAGAAAACCATTGCTGCAATTATGAGAAGCCTGAGATATTTATTTTTATTTTGTTTCATTTTATTCAATTTTAAGTTTTTAGAGGTGATTCCTTAAGATTATTTCATCCAGAAGACCTTGGTACTTTGAGGATCATTACCTTGAGCAACTGCAGCTTTATAATTATCCTGGTTAGTGTTTTGTTCAGAAGTTGGATACATTAATTTTGTAGGAATATGCCTTGTGTTACCGGGAAATTTCGTTAAAGGAAGAACGGAAGTATTTGGATAACCAGTCCGGCGGTATTCAGTCCATGCCTCAAAGTTATTAACTCCTGCAAGAGCAGCCCATTTCTGGGTAATAATTTCCTGCACAGATGCAGATGTAGCGTGACTTGAAAGATATATTGTAGCTGCAGCATCAGCATCAGAAGCGCTGGAACCAGCCTGTGTATAATAAAATTCAAATGAAGAAGTAATCGCTTGTCTTAATAAAGCCAATGCATCCCCACTCATCCAACCACGTAAAGCAGCCTCCGATTGCAGGAAATAACTTTCTGCGGCAGTCATGACAGGTGCTGAGGCTGCAAATCCGGCGAGGATTCCATGTCCAAGGCCAACAGTTCCTTTATTGTTTTGTGCAGAAGCGGCAGCACGATCACCGTAATAAACACCATGATAATGATCAGGATTAGCATCTGTCTGGAAAAACGCAGCAGTATTAGGCGCCGAATTATCTGGTGCATATACATAGAACAAACGTGAATCAGAGCTGTCTTTATAGAAATTAACAGCTGCTCCACCGCCACGTAAATAGTTATAACCATCAGAATACAAACTTCCGCCCGGGTCAACACCATAAGAAGCCCAGAAAGGGTTTTGTTTACCTGCTGTATTCAGATATCCTGGATTTACCATCGCATCAGTAGTTAAGTATCCAACTGCAGCCGTCTTTGCAATTTCAGCCTGGGCAGCAGAAGCAGTGATGATATTTGACTGGCGGATCAGGTAGCGCAGTTTTAAAGTATTCGCAAATTTAGCCCATTGCGTCATATCGCCACCAAACATAATGTCATTGTTACCAAGATTGGTTGTTGTACTTGGAGCATTCTGGATCAAATTGATCGCATTATCCAATTGTGCGATGGAGGAATCATAAATATCCTGTCCATTATCATATTTTGGAAAGAAATTGCCCGACCCTTTGAAAGCCTGGGAGTAAGGTACATTCCCATATCCATCTACTAAGATTTGAAAACCGAATGCTTTCAAAATCTTAGCAGCAGCAACAGAATACGCACCGTTAGGATCAGAAGCAGAAGTTGTTTCAATGTACGCTGCGTTCTTTAAAATGTTGTACAAGTTATCCCAATTGCTTGGGCCGGCAGCGCTTACGTAATAAGTCATAGAGTTATTATCGGTAGAATAGCCCCCGCTAATAGAATAATATCCCATCCATAGACCTATAGTAGCAGATGAGAAGTACGAATTAGATGCATAACCGGTAAGAATCGGTGGTAAAATAAGAGAAGCCGGAGCCTGTGATGGCTGATTCGGATTTACCGCCAGATCAGTCAGAAAGCCCTTTTTGCACCCTGTTGAAAAAAGCAGGGTGGCAAAAATCAAGTTGATATAAATTAGTTTTTTCATGTTTTTATTTTTTAAATGGTACAAGCCTGTTGAATGGTTCAAAATAAATTTAAAATTTGTTACTTAAAATTTAATATTTACACTGGCACCATATTGGCGTGTTGGAGGCAACTGATCGTAGTTAGTAATACCCTGAGCGTTACCTGTTGTGTAACTGAACTCCGGATCTGTCCAAACGTTTTGTGATGGACGGAACATTAAGAGATTTTTACCGATAACAGAGAACGTAAGACCGTGAATCCAATGTACATTCTGGATCAAATCTTTGAAATCATAGCTTAAGCTCACATTCCTGATCTTCCAGAAAGAGGCATTTTCTATGTAAGAAGTACCAGCGCTTGCATAAGCGGAATTGGTCCAGAAATTAGCGTTTCCATCCTGTGTGTAGTATTTATCATTAGGAACGTATTTACCATTCTCGAGATAAACAGAGTTAGGATAAATAAAACGTTGTCTTCCATTTTGAGTAGTGAACTCAGAAGCACCTGTAAAGTTTAATTGTGATCCTACATATGCATAGAATACGTTGCCACCACGGTAAGAGGCCTGAATATTAATTGAGAAGTTTTTCCAGCTTAAGGTTGTATTCAGGTTCAACATATATTTGGGATTAACCTGTCCGACATTCTGAAGGGTATCGCCTAAAATAGGATAGCCACTTGCCGGATCAATGATCGGACGACCTTGTGGATCACGTCTGATATCAACTGTTTCTAAAACCGGGAAAGGTTGTCCAACTACAGCATGTACTGAACCGGTAAGTCCACCATATCCACCAATGTTGAAGTCTTTAACTCCCTGGTAAAGTGATTGAACGTTTGAACCGTTCCAGGTGAAGTTACCACCTACATCCCATTTCAATCTGCTGGCATTGTTTTGAATAACTGTTGCATTAATTCCAACTTCAACCCCCTGGCTTAATACAGTACCTGCATTTACAAAAGCACTGGTGTAACCGGTTGTACCTGAAACGTTAACAGGGAAGGTTTGTCCACTCGTAAGAGAAGTATAATAGTCAGCATCCAAATTAATCCGTCCATTAAATAAACCCAATTCAAGACCAACTTCTTTTTCCACCGTTTTTTCAGGAACCAAATTTGGATTGCGATAAGCGCCATTCAAGCTGATACCTGCCTGGCCACCATAAGGGAAACCACCTCCTACGTCAAATACATTTTGAATATTGTAGGGAGTCAAAGTGATATCACCTGTATTACTATAGGCAACTCTTAATTTACCATAAGAGATCAGATCCTGGTTTTGAAGAGATTTGATCGCATCTGTGAACACCCATGATGCATCAGCAGACCAGAAGTTATACGCATTCTTTCCTTTTGGTAGTAAAGAAGACCAGTCACGACGGAAACTTCCGTGAACAAATAAGGAATTTTTATATCCTAAAGTAAGATCGCCATATCCGCTCATCAGGCGGGTTTGCTCAACATAATGGCTTCCTGTAAGTTCACCAATACGATAATCAGTATTGTAGAAATTGTCAATGAAAAGCTGACCTGAACTCACATTAGTCTGAGATGAATAATCATTTCCGTAAGGTTTTTCAGCGATTACATTACCTAAAATTAAATTAGCATCAATATCACCAAACTTTTTGTGAAGAGTAGCAATTACATCCTGGGAGATGTTACGTGCATTTGCATTGGTGTATGCAGCAGAACCATTTTTGTGAAGCCCCACACTGGATGCAGTGTTACCAGCTCCCCATGGATCACTTACAGCCCATGGTGAAAAGTTAACGGCTGCTACATAACTACTATTATCAAAAGAAGTATATTGTGTTCCAGCACGATATGTTAAGTTAAGCCAGTTGGTAGCTTCCAGGTTCAATTGTAACACACCTGTAAAATAATTGGTTTTTGAAATTACACGTGAGTTATAGATCTGCCACCATGGGTTTGGATAATAACCATTATAATAACGATCAAGGAAATAAGGACTGTTAGGGTCCTTTAATCTTGGGTCATTTAAAGGTACGTTAGCTCCCTGGTTTAATAAATTCCAGTAAACAGGACGTCCCTGGTTGAAATCACCACCTACGGTATTTGAATATTTTTGAGCATAACTCAAATTGTAATTAGCTGAGAATTTACCGTAAGTTTTTCTTCCTGATATATATAAGCTTGTACGACGTCCCTGGTCATGAGGAACAACACCTTTGGTGCTTACGTCCTGTACAGACAGAAAGTAAGAATTTTTATTATCACCACCTGAGTAAGACAAATTGTTTTGAATTCTATATCCTGTCTGGAAGAAGGCTCTTCTTGGATCAGGGCTGATTCCTTTAAAAGGAGTTTTAAAATAAGTGCTGTCAGGGCCTGGGCCACCAATATAACCTAAATTAGGATCTCCGTTAAATTCCATACCAAAGTTTTGATTTTCGTAGGGAACATAAAGGATTTCTCCTGTATATGGGTTTTGGAAATTGTAATTTGGATCCCATGGATAAGGGCCTGTTTCTCCACTTCCCGGAGCATATTTATTTTGCAATGGTGGCATATAAGAAACTCTTTCAAGCATGGTAGTGTTATTGAATTCAATAACCGGTTTTCCACGCTCTCCACCTCTTTTTGTCGTAATTACTAATACACCGTTTGTTGCATCCACACCATAAAGAGCAGCAGCACTGGCACCTTTCAATACAGTGATACTCTCAACATCGTTAGGATTGATAGTGCTTAAGAAGTTACTACGAACAGCAATTCCATCCACTACGATCAATGCTTGGTTATCAGCGTTTAAGTGACGATAACCACGAAGCACAACTCGGATACCCGGATCAACACCGTTATTTACTGTATTGATCTGAAGGCCTGCTACTTTACCAGTTAAACCTTCTCCAATGGTCACCGGTTTAGAAACAGTCAGTTCAGAATTGCCTACCGTTTTGGTACCGTAACCTAATGCCCTTTCCTGCCTTTTAATACCGAGCGCTGTAACAACTACCTCGTTCAGTCTTTTTGTGCTGGCAGACAGGGTTACATCTAAATTGGCTTTGTTGCCTACTTTTATGCTTTGTGATTCAAAACCAACACCTGTAAAATCCAAAGTGGAGTTAGCAGGAACAGCTAGTTCAAATTGTCCGTTGGCATTTGTGGCAGTAGCAGTATTACTTCCCTTTACCTGTACCGTAATACCGGGAAGAGGATTACCATCCGGGCCGGTTACATGCCCCTTCACAGAATGGTCTTGGGCAGATGCCAATACTCCGGTGAGCATCAACACTGCAAATAATGCAAGAAATCTTCTCATGTGTGTAGTTTAAATTTTTAAGTTGCAAATATATGGTTCTAATTGATTTGACCAAAAAATGTTAAAAAAATTTTTTTACATCAAAATGATTCTATTTTAACATTTCAATGACATAAAACAATACCATGACAATAAATAAACTCGTTTCGCTGCTTAAGCAAAATAATATTTTTAGCAAAGTCATTAAACAGTTTCTCCCTTTTTAAAATCAACAGCACAAAAAGGGTCAGGCGATGAATATTGCAAAAAGTATCTATATAGCAATTCGTGCTTCAGCGGAATTAGCAAAATGATGAGCTGTTTGTAAAACAAGGTGGTATTTTATAATCAAAGCTGGACAAGGTAGTCACCATTGTTCTCTATATGGAATTATGTCAGTTTTTTTTCCAGATGCATGTATTCACCTATTCAGTGCCAACTTAAGTAGCTTTAATTTATAACAAAAGCAACGCCCCCAAGGAGGCATTGCTTAGAAATAATTACTTGGCTAATAAGTTATCTTGGGCCTTTATAAACTAAAGTATCATATATATACTGGTTGGGCCTTCCATTTTGATTCATAATATAGGCGGCATATATAGTTTTGGTTGCAGGATCATAGCGGCTATCAGTTACTGCTGGGTTAAGATGAAAAGCTCTGCCTCTTCCATCATCTGGTGTAAGATTTTGAACCGCAATCAATTTATTAGTAGAAAGATCAAAAGTAAACTGTGGTTTAGTAGCGCCAAAACCAGTTATTGATCCACCTGCAAAGGCTGGTTGCAATACGCCTTCCTCTGTATTAAATATTACACTTGAAAGGCCAGTTGTAACTATTGCAACTTTGGTCGGCCATGTTTCAGGAACACCATCATCTATTCCATAAGCGCCCCATCCTACAGTTTCAATTCTCAAACTATACTTACCGTCATATTGATTTTTTGGTCCCAGTGCAACAATTCCAGTACTTAAGTTACCACTAATCGTATAACCCTTTTCAGCAATGCTTGCTATTTTAAAGCCTAAAGCGTAATTTCCTGTTAGCAAATCGCTGATTTTAAATTTTACCTGCAGATAACCTGTACGTGATCCCTTTGGAATGACCACCACATTGCTTACAGGAGTAATTACTGACCCTGGACTAGTATAATTTGTCCCATTTGCATCATTGTAATCACTAATTAATGAATCATCTTCAGCCAAAGTAACATGTATATCCTGAGTGGCGTCAGATGAGCCACCAAGTTCGACAGGAACAAGATTTACAGTAGTATCATTATCAGAAAGATTATAGGCTGTCTGTAGAAACTGAGGAGACACACCGCTAACTGTAATGCCAAGGCTTATAACTTTAATATCTTCCCCCGATCCTGTTGAGCCGGATTGAATAGTACCATTTTCATAAGCTTTATCTTTGAGGCAACTTGAGGCTACAATCGAAAATGTAAGCATTAAGACGATGGATGATTTTATAAAATGTACTTTCATATTTAAAGTTTCTTTTTTAATAAATATTGATAAATTTTATTTAAGGTTCCCAAAATAATTTTTTGGTAAATTCATCTCCTGCCACTTCCTTAGGAGTATTCTTCCCGTTGGTAGTATATTCACTTTGAGCATACAGTAACCTATATGGCAGCTTATCTGATATTTTAGTGGAAAGAGTAGAAATATAGCTATTATCAGTCAAGAAATGTAACCTGTTTTGGTCAAAAAAAGATTCTTGTGGATCAATTCCGGTATTTGCAATATATTTTTGAAAGGCAATAATCTTTGCATTGGCTAATATTGAATTTCCCGATTTTAATGTTGCAATATTCGGATTAGCAGCAATATATGCTGCTGCTGCATTAACGGCATCAGGAACCCCACTCCACACAAATGATTCGGTAATTGCTGCTTTTAAGGCGTCGTTCGCATCCCCTGGTATCCACCCCCTTGCCACAGCCTCAGCGTATAAAAATAAACTTTCATAACTAGGAAAAATAAATTGGTCTTTATTATAACCCGTACCAACACCATTTGCATCCAGCTCTCCATTCAAGGCCGGACCAAAATAAGAACTTTGATTTGCCGGAGCTAAAGTATTGAGGGGATCACCAAACACATTACCTACAAAACCATTCGAGTTATCAAACCCACCCGGAAAAAAGAATCTTCCAATCCTTGGGTCATTTGTGCTGCTAAGTATATTAATAATATAGGCATTTGCATCTGTTGCCTGATCTGATTGAACCCCTGTTGGAGTCCACCCATGAGCTGCATAAAAAGGATTTTGTTTATTTACATCATTGCTATATCCAGGATTTACGCTTATTGACTCTCCAGCCCCCAATACACCTCCATTAGCCTGAATTTTTGCTATTTCCGTAGCAGGGTTAAATCCGGAAACTTCAGATTGGCGTATTAGCAATCTTAGTTTAAGCGTATTTGCAAATTTTATCCATTTACCTACATCTCCATGATTAATTATATCGGCTTTACTGAAAGCACCTGACGGAGCATTGTTCTGTAATATATTAATTGCAGTGTCAAGTCTGATCTGCAAAGAATCATAGATGCTTTCCGCCGGATCATAAACAGGGGTTGTATATTTACCAGTTTGAAAGGCTTGCGAATAGGGCACATCACCGAAAAGGTCAACCACTTCCTGATATATTTTAGCTGACAAAACAATTGATGCAGCTGCTAAGTCAAGATCACCACTGGCTTTGGCCTTAACTTCCGCCTGATGAAGGTCAAACAATATGTTATATCTGTTTTGAAATAAGCCATCAGCGAAAGTAAAATCAATATTATAACTTATAACATTTTGCTGAGGCACGAAACCTCCATTGGGTGCCCAGTAACCCACCCACTCCTGTAGGAAAGTGCTTCCAACTGCAGCCTGTCCAACTTCATTAGCAGCTGCAGGAAATATTAATTCTGCAGTTACGGTTGCATCTGTTACCCGGTTAGGATCGGTGTTAACATCGAGCCACGTTTTTTTGCAACTGAATAACGCAATTACTCCAATAAAGGCACCTATAAAAATTAGTTGTTTATTTATGTGTTTCATTAATATTATTTTAGTAATTAAAATTGTACGGTTATAGAGCCTCCAAATAATCTTGAGGCAGGTGACTGAAAGCCACTTGCTAACCCGAAAGTATTACCGGTAGCAGAATAGTTAAATTCAGGATCACCCCATATATTCGATTTAGGTACGAAGAGGAACAGATTCTTTCCAACGAGGCTCACTGTAATTTGTTTTATGAATTTGCCGTTTGAAAATACTTTTCCAGGAATAGTATAAGAAATATCCAATTCTCTTAACCTCCAGGCAGCAGCACTTCCGAAAAAGTTGGTGGCTATTCCGGTATAAGTATTAGCACCATTAAAAAATGCGTAGTTGCCATCAGCAACCTGGATATTTGTATTATCAACATATTTACCATCTTTCAAATAAACTGAATTAGGAAATACGAATCTTTTGCGGCCATATAATGTAGTTGCAGCACCAATTCCAGCAAATGCTTCATCCGGGCCTAATCCTGAATAAAAATCATTGCCCCCTTTATATTCCCAAGTCATACTAAAACCAAAATTGCCTATAGTTAAAGTAGGAGTTGCTCCGACTATCCAGGTGGGTAATGTTCTACCTGTTATAAGCAAATTTGGAGACTGGGTAGGATTCCCGGTAACAGGATCTACGATCACCTTTCCTGTTGCAGAATCACGTAGATAATCGCTTAACTGAAACTCAAATGCAGGCTTTCCTACTACTGCAATATTATTTACAGTCGGGTAACCTGTTGCCTGTGCAAGAAATCCATTATTACCACCTATTACTACAGGTACATTTCCCAAAGTACTGGTAACTTTATTATTGTTATAACTTGCATTTATTTTTATATCAAGGTGTCCCCTTTTTCCTATTTTTACTAAGGGTGTTAATCCTAAATCCAATTCCACGCCATAGTTATTAAAAGAGGCTGCGTTTGCTAAGCCAGTTGTATAACCCGTAGTTACAGATTGAGATACATTCAGAATTTGATTTGTATTGTTCTGATAATAATAAGTTGCATCCAAGCTAATACGATTTTTCAAAAATCCTAATTCGATACCCGCCTCTGTAGTATTTACAAACTCTGGTTTCAAATTTGCACTTGGTATAGTGCCATTAGCGGTAAAACCCGCCGTGCTTCCGAAAGGAAAACCAGCAGGTTGAGAGTAAGTAGCTGATAAAGAATAAGGATTGAGATTTACATTACCAGATTTTGAAACGGCGCCTCTCAATTTTAAGTAAGTAAGAAAATCGCTGTTTTGTATTGCTGGGATAGCATCAGATAAAACCAAAGAGGCATTAGCAGCAGGATAGAAGAATGAACGGTTTTGCTTTAATAACCGGCTGTCCCAATCATTTCTACCAGTAAACTCAATATTTGCCCAGCGCTTATAACTAAACCCTACGGTTCCATACGCGGAATATAACCTGGACTCTATATTGAAATTATCCCCTGGATAAAGAGGAACACTAGCATCTCCACTCCGAACAGAAACATTAAATAAATAAGGTACGACAAGATTGTTTCCACCCACTGCAACGTCTTTTGAACGGCTATCACTAAGTGATCCTCCAACAACATACCTAACACTGAAATCATTTACAATATTATGATCTCCACTTAAAAAATAATCAAAATTAAGTCTGGAAGAATAAAATTGATCCGTAAAAACCTGGCCTGCCTTATTTGAATACTGAACGGCATTCCTGTTAGCAGCTGCCCAGTCTGAAACTATTACAGGGGCATCATTATTCTGGGTATTATCAAAGGATAGTTCATTACTTACTTTTACAGTAGCTTTCATCCAGGGAAAAAGTTGATAATTTAACCCAATATTCCCTAATAAATTATCATTTCTTCCTTTAGATCGTAGATTTGCAATTACCCAATAAGGATTAATAGCATATTCATTATAATAATTCGAATATTGCCCATATTTACTGTTTAAATTTTTATAGCTTAATAAAGGAACATTGCTTGCAGTTTGTTCCACCAATAAAAAGATTCCTCCATCATAAGCACCTGGAAATTCAGTCTGGAAACCATTTTCATCCACAACGTTTGAGTTTTGCAGAATATAATTGAGGCCATAATTTACTGAAAACTTACCAATAGTTTTTCCTCCATTGAACCTAAGGCTCGTACGTCGATTTACATCATCAGGTACTAAACCTTTTATTTTAGCATCCTCAACACTTAAATAGAAATCCTCTCCTGCCACACTCAATGAATTCTGAACAGTTATGCCGGTATTAAAGAACTTAATTCTATCTTTAAAATGGCTATTATTATATGGCAGCATTTGTTGCGAACCATCCTCCAACACAGGACCTACAGGTTGAATTGAATTATCAAACTTTGGTCCATATTGTTGGTTTTCATAAGGCACATATCCATAATTTCCATATTGATCCACTATTTCTCCACCTCCATCTCCAAATTCTTTTTGCATTTTAGGAAAGAAAGAAACCTTTGTAGCCTGAACAGTTGAATTAAATGTTACAGTAGGGGTTTTACCTCCTCTTTTAGTGGTTATAACTATTACCCCATTAACCGCTTGTGGGCCATAGATCGCGGCAGAGGCACCACTTTTCAGAACAGTTAAACTCTGAACATCATCTGGCGGGATAGTGGAAAGATAGCCCAAAGGGGTAGGTGCACCATCTACGACAAGCATAGGAGAGTTATCACCTGTAAGAGAACGAATACCCCTTATGTTAATCTTTGCATTTTCAAATACTCCACTATTTACAGTTGAAATATTTAAACCTGATACTTTACCATTTAAAGCCTGTTGAATATTTACCGATTTGCCAGCAGTAAGTGTCTTGTTGTTAATTGTTGTTTGCGCATATCCTAATTCTTTAGCTTCCCTTTGTTGTCCAAGGGCAGTTGTTACAATAACGGTAGATAATTCTAAGTTGTTTCTTTTTAAAGTAACAGCAACAGTTTTTCCTTCTGGTGTAGCGGTAGCGGCATTAAACCCGGTTGCACTAAAAGTTAATGTCCCATTTTCTTTCATTTTAATAGTGAAATTACCATTGGCATCTGCAGTAGTGCCATTTTTGGTACCTGTTTCGGTAACTGTGGCAAAAGGAACAGGAGATCCTGTATCATCTTTAACTATTCCTGTTACTACCCTATTTTGTGCGGATGCCCAAAAGCCACTTAGCATCAGCACTGTAAAAAGTACTAATATTCTTTTCATGTGTTATAGTTTAAATTTTCTGATTGTTCCAGTTTTTTGTTTTTTGTTAGCCTTTTGTTTTTTCAGTTAGTTTTTCCTTTAACAATTCTTTATGCAAAGAGGCAACTTTTTTTTAAAATTGCTGCAAGAGAATTTTTAATTTACACCTATATGACAAATGGATTTTTTGTTCAATTTTGTGTTAAAATATTCTTGTAATTTATAGTTTGTGGAACTAAAAATTTAAACTTTTAAAGTAATAATTTAGAAACGAAAGAAATACTCAATCACGATAAAACCCTTGTCTTTATTGGATAATTTTCATTTCAAAGTCAATGATTCATTGAAAAAAAAGTTTGGAATTTTAAAGTTCTTGTTTGCCCTTTTAAACAGAAGGAGTAAAGAAACTTTTTTAAAAAATTGAAATTTGTTAGTCAACAAATTACGTTCCTATGACAAAGAATATCCACTGATCCGGGTTTTCTTAAAAAGAAATTAATAAAAAGATGGTTCTGTAAATAAAAAATAAAAAAATAGAGAAATCAGAAGCTATATTTGAAAAAAATCTAGATCTGGCGCGAAAAAAACAAAAACTAATTAGTGCCAGAGCCTTTAAACAATAAAATTTATGAGCCAATTGTGAGAATTCGTTTAAATCCTAAATTCTAAAAACTATACATTCCCTGGACTTTGATCTGCGATTTTTTATTCCCTTTGATCAAATCAAGCCCGCTTCCAACCTGGTTTTTATCAGAATAAACGGTTTGAGAAAACTTTGTCCAGAATGAAAATTTCTTTGAAAGCTTATAATGAACATTAACATAATAATGATACCCTTTGTCAAAAAAAGACGGAATGGAATATCCGTATAAAACATCATTTTCAAAAGTATAGATCCGGCTGTCATATCCGTCGGTTTCAAAAAATAATAATCGTACATTTCCCGAAAATGGTTTTAAAACCGGCTTGTAAAGTAGGTCCGCGAAAGTCAGGAATCCTTTTTGTGGTTCTACTCCTCTTTTATCAAACCACAACAATTCAACCCGCGATCTGAATGTGAATCTGCTGTCAATTTTGTAATTAAACTGAGTTCTTAATGCTTGTTTCGGACGCCCCACAAGCGGGTTTAGGTTTGCATTTTCCGGGTTATAGTTGATGGGTTTATTCTGATAACGAAATCTTGAGGAGATCTCTGCCTGCTTATTGGGTTTATATTTCAGTTGTATCATATATTCAGCTCCTGAAGTTGGAGCATCTGTTCTGTATTTCAGCCAGGGAAAATGAAAAAAATCGGCATAAGCATCAATTCTTAAAAAATCAGAAGCATTGACAGTGACGCCGGAATAAAACCCGCTTTCGTTGGTCGGAGATGTATTTTCCGTAAATGCATTTCCGTAAATAGTTTGGTATCCTTTTGAGATATTTCTGTATAAAAAACTCATGGCTACTTTTGAATCAGTATTAATCAGAAGGCCGTTTACAAAAGCTGTCTGGCGGTTTTTATCAAAAGCTGCTTCTCCAAAAAAATGCATGTTTTGATGCGAAAAGCTGTAATCAAAACTATTGTTGGAAAAACATCTTCCTGCTAAAGCGAACCTATTATATAAGTAATCGGCTTTGGAAATAACATCTTCAAATACGTATTGAACAGTATTAGCCCCAAGATGAAACTTTTCAGTAGAATAAGAAACATTGCCACCGAAGCTTAATTGCCCTTCACTGCCTTTGCCTGCAATTTCGTTCGCAGTTCGGTGATAACCTGAGATCTGTAGCGCCGTTACTACACCTTCTTCATTAATGGAAGCATCTGTTTTACGGTGACTAACAAAACCGGTGACTTCCCATTTTTTCTTTTGAAGTGTAATTCCTGCACCCCGGTTAAAAATAATTTCACCTGAAGAATTATAAGGTCGTAAAACATCTGATTGTCTCTTGATATTGATCATTTCGCCTCCCTTTCCAAATGCAAGGCTTTGCCATTGGATCAACCCCTGTCCAAGATTTACAGAAAAATCGCCCAAAGCCAATGATTTTAAAATACCTGTTTTTCTGACAAACAAGTGCACCGAATAAAAATCAAAGCCATATTTCTGGGCTCCTTTAAAAAATTGTTCGCCTGCGTCTTTTTCTGCAGTAAAACCATATTGAAGATTGTTTCCGGATTTATATTTATAGCGCAATAATATTTTTTGGCCATTGCCGGGGTAATAATTTTTTCCACTGCTGCTGTCCAAAAGAAATCCTTTCGATTTCTCAATTGTTTGTGCTAATCTTAATAAGATCGTATGACTGCCATTTTTCAATCTCTTGCGTAATGATTGAAAAACCGCTGTTTTTTCATCAATCGAAATATAAGGGACAATTTTTTTGATCAATAGTAAATCCCATCCGGGTATTGCCTGAAGTTCGTAAATACTCAAAAAATTACCGAAAAGCTTTCGATAAGAAAGCAGGTTAGCAATTTGTATGGGACTCAATAAATTCAATTGTTCTAAAAGTCCTGCATCAGCATAATTTAGATTTAAAGGTTCTTTTAAAAAATGATGCATTTGCTGTAAGTATGCATCATCTTCTGTTTCCGTTTCTTCATTTGCCGACGAAATATCTTCCAATTGTTGCTCCATCATTTCTGCCGGCTCATCATCTGTTATCTGAGCTTTGATATCAGCAGAAAGCCCTGTGAGCAACACAAACAGGCTATACGATATTACATTTTTTATGGCTTTACGGGTTTTCAACAGAAGGTTTTTTGAAATAAATAAGCAGCATTAAACCAGGGCTTACTCCCAGTTGTGGATGATAACTGGCACTAATATCGATCCTGAATTGATTCCATGCGATTCCTGCTCCTGCAAACGGGGATTCATTTTGTGAAGCAATCCCAAAACGTACAAAAAATTGTTGGGCAAAATGATACTGAACGCCTGCATTTATATTCACAGGCAAATCTTCCTGTTTTACAATTTCAGCACTTATCAAAAAATTGTTTGACACCTCATAGCCAATTCCAAAAGAATAAATCGAGCCCAATTTATCATTTTCGGTTTTTGATAATTGTCCTCCGACAGGATTATAAAAATGTATTCCGGCATTTAGTTTTTCGGTCAGATGTGCAATGGCGCCAATTTCGAAATTGATCGTTGAAGGACTTTCAAAGCCAGGAATCCGGAAAGAATAATAATTGAATTTGATGCCCAGATCGAGCTTATTTCCTGCACTCCTTGCATAAGCAATTCCTACCTGCGATTCATTGTAATTTTTAAATCCAAAATAATCAGCCTCAAAAGCAAAATTTCCATGTTTTGTTGGTACCGCCACTACTGCTGAAAAAAAATTTGTTTCCGCCAGTAAAAACCGCCTTTCTCCATAAACTCCCGCGACCGCCTCTTTGATTTGTGATAATGAAGCCTGATTAGAACTAATTGAAAATACATCAGATTGGTTGCTGCTATAAGCACCTAAACCGATATAAGCGGCAGACACAGGCGTTCTGACAGATTGTGCCTTTCCAAAATTTATACAAATCAGAAAAAAATACAGAAAGAAAATTTTTCTCAAAGCGTCAATTTTAGGAATCAAATAAATATATAAAATAAATTTAAGGTTTTATTTGATAAACAAAAAATAAATTATAGTATTATTTGCGTTATTTCAGTGTAAAACAACCTTTATTTAAAAATGGAAATAAAAAATTAACGCTGTAAAGTCTTATCCGGTATTATTGCAAAGACTGTAAAGTTCATGCAGTATTATCATCCTAACCTGCAAAGTTTTTCAGTATAAGACAGACGTATCATTAATCTAATTCCTTCGATACACCTTCGATATCCCTTCGATACATCTTCGATCCATATATCGAAGATAGAACGGAATTTATTCGCAGAAATAAGGTAGAAAAATATAGACTGGCAGGGATACGTTCACCCAGAAATAGTGCTGAAATAGCTTATACGATATATTTATTTTTAATATAATACTTTCCGTGAACGATTCGTTTTGTAAATTTTCAGGGAATGCGTACATACAGATGTAGAACTATCCTTCAATTTGTTCACTCAAGTGCAAGAAGTTGTATGCTGCAAAAGTTATCATGTCCTCTTATTCCGGCTTATTGGGCTTTCTTCAAAAATCAAAAGTTGGATCGAAAATATGCAAAGTAGATTTTAGTAAGGAATCGAAAAACAATTACCAAAATCCTTCTATCTGATTTAATTTTGCGCAATGCAATTATTAGAAGGAAAAGTAGCCTCATCAGCCATAAAAGATGATCTGAAAAATAAAATTTCCACTTTAGCTTCTGAAGGAAAAAAGATTCCACATCTCGCTGCCATCCTGGTAGGCAACGATCCGGCAAGCGAAACTTATGTAGCTTCCAAGGTCAAAAATTGTAAAGAAGTTGGCATTGCATCTTCCTTGTTCAAATATGAAACTTCCATTACGGAAGAAGAACTTCTTGAAAAGATCAAAGAATTAAACAACGATACAGAAATAGATGGAATCCTCGTACAGGTTCCTTTGCCGAAGCATATTTCAGAAAAGAAAGTAATTAATACCATTTCTGCTAAAAAAGATGTTGATGGCTTTCATCCCCTGAATATTGGAAATATGGTTCTCGGTTTTCCGGCATTCATTTCAGCAACGCCTTATGGAATTTTGTTATTGCTGGAGCATTACAAAATTGAAATTCCGGGTAAGAATATTGTAATCATTGGAAGAAGCAATAATGTTGGCACACCCTTAAGTATTTTATTCAGCAGAAATAATAACGATTATGGAAATGCCACTGTTACACTTTGCCATTCGAGAACCAAAAACCTGCCTGACATTTGCCGGCAGGCAGACATTTTGGTTGCAGCAATTGGAAAACCAAAGTTTGTAACCGCTGATATGGTAAAAGAAAATGCGGTAGTAATTGATGTGGGAATCAATCGTATAAAAGATGAAACAAAGAAAAGCGGATTTGCTTTAAAAGGTGACGTCGATTTTGAAAATGTAGCGCCAAAATGCAGTTACATCACTCCTGTTCCCGGTGGCGTAGGATTAATGACAATTGCTGCTTTGCTGATGAACACGTTTAAAGCTTCCGAATTTAACTAATCTTCAACTTTCAATCTTCAATTTGGAAACTATAATTAAAACCACCTCATTGCCCATTATGGAAGCCTTCTATACTATACAGGGAGAAGGTTTTCACCAGGGGAAAGCGGCATATTTTATCCGGCTTGCAGGTTGTGATGTCGGTTGTGTTTGGTGTGATGTAAAAGAAAGCTGGGACGAAAATTTATATCCTTTGCAAGCCATTGATAAGATTGTAAATAAAGCAAAGGAATATCCGGCAAGATTAGCAGTGATAACCGGCGGAGAACCGACCTTACATAATTTGGAAACATTAACGACTACTTTGAAAAAGGAAGGTTTTTCAACTAATATTGAAACTTCAGGCTCATCTCCATTAACAGGAACCTGGGATTGGATATGCCTTTCACCAAAGAAATTTAAAGCCCCCCTTGAAGAAATTCCGGATAAAGCCAACGAACTGAAAATTATTATTTTTAATAAATCCGATTTTCTTTGGGCAGAAAAATATGCATCTAAAGTTAGTTCATCCTGCAAACTTTATCTTCAACCTGAATGGGG
>Ga0134125_10003329_pt1 | contig 18640 bp, 20 predicted proteins | sample KB31751_FD_96464 | JGI IMG/M metagenome (GOLD analysis project Ga0134125, IMG submission 96464) | Terrestrial soil microbial communities with excess Nitrogen fertilizer from Kellogg Biological Station, Michigan, USA - KB3-175-1 | ecosystem: Environmental > Terrestrial > Soil > Unclassified ... | reverse complement strand
CGGCCGGTCGGCTTTTGGTCGTCGATGCCGATCCGGCGATCAATGACGCAGCAGCTTTGAGAAATCTCCTGGCAACGACCCAGGCCGATATCCTGTTCTTGCGATGAATTGTTGTCCGCTGCCCTTTGGCCGTTCGGAAAAGCCTTCCAACTTGATCCACGTCAACAGGACTCCGCCGAATACAGCGACAATCGAGGCATTCGGGTGGGGGTGATCATGATGGACTTTATTCTCGTCTACACAATGCTGGTGGCGGCATCGTTCATCGCTGCGACTGCGGCAGTGAAAGAGGCCATGGCGCCTCCGGCTGCCAAGCGCGGGCACGTCGCGCCTGGCGATAGCGCTTGGCGGCCTCCCGGCTCGGATCAACATTAGCGATCGGATCACGCCTTCATGGCTGCATGGAGCATTGTCTCGGCGCCCGCCGTCAGCCCGAAGGTCGATCGCTGGCTCGCAACCGCCGCGCCGCCGACGCCTTGCGTGGTCGTCGATCTCGATCACGTGCGCCGGCAGCATGCGCACCTCGCCGCCGCTTTTCCCTTCGCTGAGATATTCTACGCGGTGAAAGCAAATCCTGCGACCGAGGTGATCCACACGCTCGCCGGGCTGGGCGTCGGCTTCGACCTTGCCAGTGATGGCGAGATCGAGCGCTGCTGGAGCGAGAGCATACCGGCATCGCGCTTCTCCTTCGGCAATACAATCAAGCGCCCACAGGACATTGCCCGCGCTTACGCGCTCGGCGTGCGGCTCTACGCCTTCGATAGCGACGGCGAGCTTTGCAAGCTGGCCGCCCACGCGCCGGGTGCAGAGGTTTTCTGCCGTCTTCTCGTTCCGGGCAATGGCGCCGAATGGCCGTTGACGCGGAAATTCGGCTGCCATGCCGAAATGGGAATCGATCTGTTGCTCAAGGCCCGCCGTCTCGGGCTCCGGCCGGCAGGAGTTTCTTTTCATGTGGGTTCGCAACAGATCGATCCACATGCTTGGGACAAGCCGATTGCCACGGCGGGAGAGATCTTCCGTGCCTGCGCGGCCCGCAATCTGGCGCTTCATCTCCTTAATCTCGGCGGCGGTTTTCCGGCGCAGTATCGCACGCCCATACCATCGATTGCTCAGTACGCAGACGCCATCGAGAACGCCTTGCGCGCGACGTTCGGACATGCGCGGCCGCGCGTGATCATCGAACCCGGCCGCCACATGGTCGCCGACGCGGGGCGCCTGCGGGCGCAGGTCCTGCTCGTCACGCAAAAATCCCGTCATAGTCACTATCGCTGGGTCTATCTCGATGCGGGTCGCTACAACGGCTTGGCCGAAACGCTCGGGGAACGAATCCATTACCGCTTGAGCACATCGCGCGACGATCGGCCGGTCGGTCCGGTTATTCTCGCAGGCCCGACCTGCGACAGCACCGACATACTTTACGAGAAAGCGGGCTATGAATTGCCGCTCGACCTCGAGCCCGGCGATGCTGTCGATTTCCTATCGGCCGGCGCCTACACCGCCAGCTACGCCTCGGTGGAATTCAATGGCTTCACACCGATCAAAACCTATTGCATCTGACACAGCAGGACAGCGCCAACGGCGACGCTTGCTGATCCTCGGCGCCGCCGGGCGCGACTTTCACAATTTCAACGTCGTCTATCGCGACAATCCGGCGGTGGAAGTCGTCGCCTTCACCGCCGCCCAGATTCCGGGCATCGCGGGGCGGCGATATCCCGGATCGCTCGCCGGTCCCCTCTATGCCGAGGGCATTCCGATTGCAGACGAAGCCGCACTCGAGACGCTCTGCCACGACGGCGCGATCGACGAGGTGGTCTTCGCCTACAGCGACGTCTCACATGAACAGGTCATGCATCTAGCCTCGCGCGCTTTGGCCTGCGGCGCCGATTTCACACTGCTCGGTCCGAAAAGCACGATGCTGCGTGCCGAGAAGCCCGTCATCGCGGTCTCGGCCGTGCGCACCGGTTGCGGCAAATCGCAGGTCGCCCGTTTCGTCGCTGGCCATCTGCGCAAGAACGGTAAGCGCGTCGCCGTGTTGCGGCATCCGATGCCCTATGGAGATCTCGCCACCGAGCGGGTGCAGCGTTTCGCGACGCGCGCCGATCTCGATCGTGCCCATTGCACGATCGAGGAGCGGGAGGAATATGAGCCGCATCTTGCGGCCGGCAATCTCGTTTTCGCCGGGACGGATTACGCTGCGATCTTGCCTGCCGCCGAGGCGGAATCGGACGTCATTGTATGGGATGGCGGCAACAACGATTTTCCCTTCGTCAGGCCCGACCTTCACCTCGTAATCATCGACGCATTGCGTCCCGATCAGATCGCGACGCATCACCCGGGCGAAGCCGTCGCGCGCATGGCCGACATTGCCATCGTCAACAAGGTCGATGCTGCCGCCCCGGGAGACGTTAGCCGAGCAATCGCGAATTTTCGAAGCGTGAATCGGCGCGCGCCCATCCTTCGTGCGGCGTCACCCGTGCGGCTTGAGCAATCTGCGCTCGTCACCGGGAAACGAGTTCTCGTCATCGAAGACGGGCCGACCATCACGCATGGCGGGATGGCTTACGGAGCCGGCTACGTCGCCGCAAAAGCGGCAGGTGCCGACATCGTCGATCCGCGCGTCGCGGCGGCGCCAGCCCTCGCTGAAATTTATCGGCGCTATCCGCATATCGGGCCGGTCTTGCCGGCGATCGGTTATGCTGCGGGGCAGATCGCGACGCTTTCGGCCGCGATAGCGGCCACATCGGCGGATTTCGTGGTTTGCGCAACGCCCGTCAATCTGAGCCACTTGTTGCATATTGAAAAGCCGATCTTGCGGGCGCGATACGAGTTTGCCGAAGCGGGAACGCCGACGCTTGCCGAGACCATCGAGCGGTTCATTGAAACGGCCCGCCGGGCCGGTTCTCATCGGAGCGCATGATGGCCGATGCCAGCGCTCCCATGACACTCGCCGCTTCGCTTGGCACGCAGCGCCCCATCTCGGTGCGCGCGCTGCTGCTCGGCGAACGCTTGAGTGTTCACCGCTTCGAGCACGAAACGGCGCTCGCCCAGTTGCCGCTTATGATCGGGGTACGCGAAGGCGGGATCGCCGTGTTGTTTCGCTATGGCGTTATCGTGCTGATGAATGTACGGCCTGACGCGGAAGCGGCGCTGCTCGATCGGCTTTCCTCGGCGGTCAGCGAACCGTTTTCGCCGCAAGAGAGCGATGAGGTCCGGATCGACCTCCGCGCCGATACCGACGATCAGATCGACATGAACGGTACGATCCTTCTTAAAGAACTTTCCCTCGAGCGCCTCCAACTGATCGCGGATGTCTTGGCCAAGAGCCTGATCTTGAGCCATTACGAGACCCGAATCGCCATCGGCTTCGACCGTGTCGAGCCGATGGCTGAATCGCTGCGCCGCCGCGGCCGGATCGGCATCGCCCTCGCGCCGCTGTTGCGCCAGATCGGGAACGCGCTGCTTGTCCAGCACAAGATGGTCGGCCGGGTCGAGACCAGTGAAAAGCCGGAATTGCTTTGGAACCACGCCGAGCTCGAGCGGTTCTACGCGCGACTTGCTGAGGAATACGAGCTACGCGACCGGTCGCGCGCGCTCGATCACAAGCAGGACGTGATCCTGCGCAGCAGCGAGATGCTCCTTGGCTTGGTACAAGAGCGCGGCAATACGCGCCTCGAGTGGTACATCCTGGTGCTGATCCTGGCCGAATTGGCGGTCGCTATCTATTCTATCCTGCGGCTGGGCGGTTCCTGAGGGCGTTCCGACAAGAGCAGACCAACCGGCGGCCTCCGGCGGTCCGCCTATGAACATGCCGGTTGATCCTGGGGCGTTTCGGTTTCGTCCATTGCCGTCAGCGAGATCGCCGTATGCGCATAAGCGCCGCCGGCGCGCATCTCCGCGGCGACCCAGACGGCCTCCATGATTTCCTGGCGCGTCGCGCCATGACGCAGCGCAGCCTTGGTATGACCGCGAATGCAATAGGGGCATTGCGTCACATGCGCCACCGCAACGGCAATCAGCTGCTTGGTCTTCGCCGGCAGCGCCCCATCTGCGAAAACCTGCCTGCTGAAGTCCTGAAACGCTTTTTCGGTCTCGGGCGCCAGAGCCCGCCGCTTCTCCGCGAGCTCACGGGACAGGGGAGGGTATACGTCTCGAGCCATGCCGTCCTCCTTATTCTATTCGATGCCGATCCGGTGCTGCCGGAGGCAGCCCCATGCTCATGAGATTGGTGGCGAGGCTTGCTTTCCAAGCGTTGCGCTATAAGATATATGTAACATACATCTTATATGCGTCAACCGTGTCGCCGGGACGACAGTGACGCGTTTTTGCCGGGAGCGAGCTATGCCCTATGTCGTGAACGAAGCCTGCATCAAGTGCAAATACATGGATTGCGTCGAGGTCTGCCCCGTCGATTGCTTCTACGAGGGCGAGAACATGCTGGTCATTCATCCGGACGAATGCATCGATTGCGGCGTCTGCGAGCCCGAATGCCCGGCCGAAGCAATCGTGCCCGATAGCGCTCCTGGAGCCGAGAGTTGGCTCGAGCATAATCGCACCTACGCGACCCAATGGCCGAATATCACCCGCAAGGGCACGCCGCCCGAGGATGCCGATCAATGGAAGGGCGAGGCCGAAAAATTCTCCCGCTTCTTCTCGCCCAAACCCGGCGGATCAAAATAGAGGCGCATCATGCCAGCGGATTTCGCGGTGCTGGTTGCGACCGCTTGGATCGGCATGCTGATCGGCATCTCCTTCATTGCGACGCCGGTGAAGTTCCGGGTGACGAGCCTGACCCGTCCCATCGCGCTTGAGGTTGGGCGCATGACGTTCCACGTCTTTTCGCGGATCGAATGGCTCCTCGCTGCCCTGCTTCTCGGCGCCGAGGCGATGGCGAACGGCGCGGCTTGGCGCTGGCCGATCGCGGCGCTCGCGGCCGCGATCGTCTTTCTGCAATCGATATGGCTTCTCCCCGCGCTCGACCGCCGCGTCGCCGGGGTCATCAGCGGCGAGACATTGGCGCCCTCATACGCCCATCAGGTCTATGGCGCGTTGGAGGGATTGAAGCTCCTGGCGCTCATCGCCGCGGGTTTTGCGCATTGAGATCAGCCCCCGGCCGCGCTCAGGCCCTCGGAGCCTCTCGATCGCCGAGCGCCAAGGATCGGATCAGAAGCCGCCGCGGCTTGATCAAATCGGCAAGCGTGTAGCGGTCGAGCGCGGCAAGGAAGGCATTCGTCGCATCGCGCAGCGCGCTGCGCAGAACGCAGCATTGCTCGATCCGGCAATAGCCTTCCTCTCCCTGCAGACAGCCGAGCACGGCCAGCTCCTCCTCCATATCGCGAACCACGGCACCCACATTGATCTGCGAAGGCTTCCGCGCAAGACGTAATCCGCCGCCTTTGCCGCGGATGGTCTCGAGATAGCCGAGCTGTCCGAGGTGATGCACCACCTTCATGACATGGCCGCGCGAGATATCGAAATGCTCGACGATCTCGGGAATCGTCGAAAGCGTGTCCCCTTTGACGCCGACATACATCAGCACGCGCAGCGCATAATCGGTGTGGAGGGTGAGGCGCATGGGATCCTTTCGCGGCCGTAAACTGCTTGGGTAAAGGTACACTATACATATATGATATAGCAGGCCCGCCCCGCAACCTGGAGGACCCGAGCTCGATGGTTTCGCCGCCTGACGCGACGACGTCTCCGCCCCAAAAGCCCAAGACTGCTATTCCGCGCTATCGGCCGCACACCGGTCCGGCGATCCTCTCCGCCGGGTTTCGGCCCTTCTTTCTCGGCTCCTCCCTCTGGGCCGCGGCCGCGATCCCGCTCTGGCTCGCCGCCTACGCCGCGGGGCTGGCCGTTCCGACCCTTTTGCCGCCGGTCGTCTGGCACGCCCATGAGATGGTCTTCGGTTACGCCGCGGCGACCGTCGCCGGCTTCCTTCTGACCGCCATTCCCAACTGGACCGGGCGCATGCCGCTCCAGGGCATGCCGCTCGCGGCGCTGGTCGGGCTTTGGGCGATCGGGCGGCTCGCGGTCCTGATCTCCGCTACCATCGGCGCTCCCCTCGCCGCCATCGCGGATCTGGGCTTCCCTCTGGTCTTCCTCCTGGTCGTCGCGCGGGAAATCCTCGCCGGCCGGAACTGGCGCAATCTGCCAATGCTCGTGGCTTTGTCGCTGCTTTTGGCCGGCAATTTGCTCGTTCATCTCGCGGCGCTCGGCATTGCCGACACGGCCGAGCTCGGCAACCGGATCGGCCTCGTCACCTTGTTCATGCTGATCTCGATCGTCGGCGGCCGCATCATTCCGAGCTTTACGCGCAACTGGCTCGTGAAGACGCGGCCCGGCTTGGCAAGGCTGCCCGCACCGCCGGAGACGCGTCTCGATCTCGCCGTGCTGGCGGTGACGGTGCTCGCACTGGCGAGCTGGGCGGCGGCGCCAGATGCCGCGGCCACCGCCGCGGCGGCCTTGATTGCCGGTGTCGCCATGGCGCTTCGCCTGTCGCGCTGGCGCGGGCTCAAGACCTGGCGCGAGCCGCTGCTGCTGATTCTCCATATCGGCTATGGCTGGCTCGCCCTTGGCTTGCTGCTGCTCGGCCTCGACGACTTCGTTCCAGTTCTCCCCACCACCGCCGCGCTGCACGCTCTGACCGTCGGCGCGGTCGGCACCATGACGCTCGCGGTGATGACCCGCGCCTCGCTCGGCCATACCGGCCGCCCCCTGACGGCGGGGCCGGGCACCCGGGTGATCTATCTCTTGATCACGCTGGCGGCCGCTCTGCGCGTCCTCTCGCCGCTCGCCGGCGATCAAGAGGTTCTCGCCCTGACGCTGGCTGGCGCCGCCTGGAGCACGGCCTTCGGTCTTTTCGCGATCCTTTACGGAAGAGCGCTCGCAAGCCCGCGCGCCGAGGGCGGCACGGCAAAACCGATCTGAGCGCGACCGCGCCGGCGTGATCGCAAGCCAGGCACGGCGCCTCTCGGTGCCGAAGCATCGCTACTTGATCACCGGAATCTCGGCATAGCTGTGGAAAGCCGGCGGCGATGACAGCGTCCATTCGAGCGTGGTCGCGCCCTCGCCCCAAGGATTGGCCGCGGCTCGTTTCCCTGCAAAGAGCGTGTAAAGGATGGTCACGACAAAGAACAGGGTTCCGGCAAAGGCGATAAAGGCCCCGATCGAGGATACGAAATTCCATCCGGCGAAAGCATCGGGATAATCGCTGACGCGCCGTGGCATGCCCGCCAAGCCGAGAAAGTGCATCGGGAAGAATGCCAGATTGACGCCGATGAACGTCAGCCAGAAATGGATCTTGCCGCAGGTCTCGTTGTATTGCCGCCCGCTCATCTTGCCGAGCCAATAGTAGAAGCCGGCGAAGATCGCGAATACCGAGCCCAAGGACAGTACGTAGTGAAAATGCGCGACGACATAGTAGGTGTTGTGCAGGTAGTGATCGACGCCTGCATTCGCCAGGACGACGCCCGTGACGCCGCCGACCGTGAAGACGAAAAGGAACCCCGTGGCGAACAGCATCGGCGTTTTGAATTCGATCGATCCTTCCCACATGGTCGCGATCCAGGAGAAGATTTTGATGCCGGTCGGCACGGCGATGACCATGCTGGCGGTCGTGAAATACGCCTGGGCGTCGGCGCTGATTCCCGTCGTGAACATGTGGTGAGCCCAAACGACCGTGCCGATCACGCCGATCGCAACCATCGCGTAGACCATTCCCAAATAGCCGAACACTGGCTTCTTCGAGAAGGTCGAAACGACCTGGCTGATAATGCCGAATCCCGGCAGAATCATGATGTAGACCTCGGGATGGCCGAAGAACCAGAACAGGTTGAGGAACAGCAAGGGATCGCCGCCGCCGGCGGGATCGAAGAAGGTGGTGCCGAAATTCCGGTCGGTGAGCAGCATCGTGATCGCGCCGGCGAGGACCGGAACCGTGATCAGCAGCATGAAGGCGGTTACGAGCTCCGACCAGACGAAGAGCGGCATCTTGAACAACGTCATGCCCGGCGCGCGCATGTTGAAGATGGTGGTGATGAAATTGATCGCGCCGAGAACCGACGAAGCGCCGGCCAGATGGATGGCGAAGATGACCATGTCGACGGAAGGCCCGGGCTGCCCGGTTGTCGAAAGCGGAGGATAAAGCGTCCAGCCGGTGCCGGCGCCATCGCCGATAAAGACGGAGCCGACGAGCAACCCAAATGACGGGACCAGCAGCCAGAAGCTGATGTTGTTCATGCGCGGGAACGCCATGTCGGGCGCGCCGATCATCAAGGGAATGAACCAATTGCCGAAGCCGCCGATCAGCGCCGGCATCAGCGTGAAAAAAATCATGATCAGGCCGTGCGCGGTGATGATCACGTTGTAGAGCTGATGATCGCTGCCGAACAGCACATCGCCCGGGCGCATCAGGTTGTAACGCATCGCGACGGACAACGCCCCGGCGGTCACGCCGGCGCATATCGAGAAAAGAAGATAGAGGGTGCCGATATCCTTATGATTGGTGGAGAAAAGCCACCGCCTCCAAAACGGCATGCCGCGAGGGGAATGAGTGGACGTTCCTGCATCCGCGAGATTCATTCGCCAAATCTCCACTGCTGCGCTGAGCGCGATTGAAATCGAGTTGTGGCTTGCAAAATCGGCAGCCGTTCCGCGCGTTCTGCCGCTGCTTGGCGGCAACCGCGCCGGCGGTTCGCCCGGCGCGGTCGCGCCTTCGGCCTACGCCGCGTTCTTGCGCGTGATGCGCACGCGCCAGACCTCCGGGCCCGATTCGACGTAATCCCAGCCGAACCGCCCCGGCTGCTCGGCTTCGAATTGATAGTAGAGCGGCTTCGGGTCGTGATCGTTGATGAGGATCACCGCCTCGCCGGCCGAGAGCTTGCCGCAAGTGGCGAAGATCAGGGTGTGGCGCTGCGGCGGCGGCAGGTTGCGGACATCGAGTTGTTGGGGGTTCGCCATGTGAGTCTCCTTTCGCTGGCTCGACGTGGGACGGGTGAGATAGTGGAGCGCGCCATTGAGCCTCTCGGCTTCGTCCGGCCGTTCGTTGCGCAATGCCGCCCATGCCTCGGCGGCAAGGCGGCAAGCGGCATCGGTTTCGCCGGCATCGCCGAGCGCTTTCAGCGCGCGGATCAGCAGGCGATTGAGCATTTTGAGATCGTCGGTCTCCGTTCGGCGCGCGTCAGGCATCGCGGCTTTGTGATTTCGCGCTGGCGCCTCGGCGGCGACGTTGCGATCGCCCTCAGCATGCGAGCGGTCGTTCGGCGTCAATGGGACGTCGCTCCGCCATGGATGGTGCGCCACCAGGTTTCGACTGACTCGGCCTCAGCTGGGAGGATCTCGAAATGCGGCGCCGCGAAATCGCGCCACGCCGCCTCGAATGCCGGGGAAACGGAGGTCAGCAGAGGCAGATTGGCGGCGAGCACCGTCGTGAACGCTTCGGTAAGTCCCTGCCCGGCCGCCTCGAGCTTGCCGAATTTGCTCAGCAGCACGAGATCGCATCCGGCGACGATGTCCTTCTCCACGGCCGCAGCGGCGGCGAGCGCGCCCTCTTCCTTGAGGTGGCACGCCTCTGCTCCAGGTCCGAAATCCTGAAAGATCGGATAGAGCGTTCCGCTGACGATGCTCCGCAGATATCCGGCGCGACACTTGCGGTCGGGAAGGCCATGGTCTTCCGCGACAACGCCGGCGATGCGCACCGTCGGCCGCCAACGCTCGACAAGCGCGTGAAACATCTCTTGGACCGCCGCGCTCGGCGCTCCTTGGACAACAGCAATCCGTTTGACGCTCGTGTCCATCATGGTTCCCTAAATATCAGGCGACGATCCCGAAATGCGCCTTGGCTTCCGCGCTCATGCGCTCGGGCGACCAGCGCGGCGTCCAAGTCATGACGACATCGACGGCGGCGATGCCGGGCACCGCGGCGGCGCGCTCCTCGGCGGCTTGGCGGATGTAGTCCGTCGCGGGGCAGCCCGGCGTCGTGGTGGTGAGCAGAATGCGCGCGCGGCCATCCTCGGCCTCGATGTCGTAGACGAGGCCGATATCGACGATGTTGTAGCCGAGTTCTGGGTCGATCACGGCCTTCAGCGCCTCGGCCAAGGTCTCGAGGAGGTTGTCTGTCATGCTGCACCTCTCTTTTGAGAGCGGCGGATCGTGGTGAAGAAGCCCTCCGGTCGCTTCTCGGCAACATAGAAATGGCCGCGCCGGCCGAGCTCGCGATAAAGCAGCAGGGGCTCGCGATCGGTGACGATCTCCAAGGCCTCTCCAGTGGCGAGCGCCTCGGCCGCTTCGAGCGCCCGGCGCATCGGTTCGGGCGGATCGAGCCCGCGCAGATCGAACCGCTGGGGCATTTGGGTGCGCTCCTTCATCGCTTCACACTCATCGCGCCGGTGGCCTTGGTCGTCGGGGTGAAGATCACCTCCCAATCGCCGCCGCCGATCTCGCGCTCGGCATGGCCGAAGCCGCGCTGCGTCATGACGTTGAACAGGGGGACGGGCTTGAACGTCGCCAACAGGCGCAGACCCTGGCCGGGAGCCAACGTCTCCACCGCCTGCATGATCTGCGAGAAGGGCTCGCCGCCGGCCTTGAGGATGTCGCGAACGTCGAGCGTCGAGAGATCTTGTGTCGTCATGGCTTGCGCTCCGATGATGGTTTCACGTGGCGAAAGGCGGCGGCGCGGCAACGGGCAGGCCCGCGGGGGCGGCCGGCGATGAGCGCGGCATGCCGTGACGGACGAGCCATAGGGCGCGAAGAATCATGAGCGTCGCGAGAAGGTGCCCGAGCACAGCGACGCGCCAGAGCATCGGCCATCCAAGCAGGATGAAGAGCGTGCCGGCTGCGACGGCGACGAAGTAAAGGATGAACCAGGGCCGATCGCGGCGTTCGTCGACGAGGTCCTGAACGCGCGGCACGGCCTGCTTGCCGAGCATGCTGCCATAGCGCTCGAGCCAGGTGAGGAACGGCACGATCTTGTAGAGCTGGCTCAGGCCAAGTCCGGAAAGCCAGCCGAAAAGGAAGAGATAGCCCAAAGCGCCGATCGCGGTCTCGGTGATGCCATGGAAGCAGAGATAGGCGGCGAGCAGCATCGCGAGGGCGAGAGCGGCCAAGGCCGGAAGCGCCATGCTGGTATTGAGCTCGAGCTTGTGCCGCCGCCGCGCGCGATAGAGCCGCGCCATGTCGATGAGATAAAGCGCGAGGCCGAGACCGGTCGCGGCACCGGCGAGGATGAAAGCGATATTCGGGATCTGCGCGCCCAGCGTTGCGCCGAGATCGAGGAGCCAGGTCGCCGCCAAGCCGCCGGCACTGAGGACCAGAACCGCGGCGCCAAGCGGGCCCCGTTCCTCGGGCGCGAGCGTGAACATGCTGAGCAAGCGATAGCTGACACCGATCGCGGTGAGCGTGAACCAGCCGACGAGACCCGCGAGAAGATGCAGCCTCAACCCGTCCGTGGCGTCGGCCGGCCACGAAACGAGCTCCGGCGAGGAGAAGGCGCAGCCGAGAACGATGCCCATGCCGAGGGCGACGAAGAGAAAGACGAGACCCGCCGTGACGAAGCAGGCGGAGAAAGGAAGCGGCCGGGCCTGCCACAAGGTCCGCGACAGGGACGCGGCTGCGATCGCCACGCCGATCAGCACGAGAACGCCGCCCAGCGGCAGCGCGACGAGAATCGGCGCCGGCAAATCCCCATCGAGGGTGAGGAAGCCGGCCTCCATTCCGCCAAGGCCCAGAATGACCGCGATCAGGGAAACGAGCGCCGAGACGCCCGCGACCTCGCCTTGCGCCGTGATCACGGGGATGAACTGGTGCAGCGCGCCCAGCATCAGCACCGTCATCCAGCCGATGGTGAGGAGATGAACGCTGGCAAGTGTCGTCGGCGCACCGAGCGGCATCGCCGGGAAGGCGACGCCCGCGGCCATGGCGAGCTGGGCAAGGAGGAAGAAGGTCAGCGCGACGCCGAAATGGAGCATCGTCCAGCGTGAGATTGCCGAGCCAAACATCCGCAGCTCTCCCGTCCATCAGGGTCGCGATATAAGATATACTTGTTTTATATCTTATTGCGCTGCGTCATGTCGTCACGGCAGGCCGACGCAGCGGCGTCGCGAGCGCGCGAGGAATTTGCGCACTGATCCGCCTTCTGCATTGATGTTCTCTTTGAGCATTCTTATTTCCTTTTGTACCGGGAGGCAGCAGAGGATTCTTTCATGAGGAAAGCGCCGTGAAATCCGACAGCATCACGGAAGAGGCGGTCGGCGCGCTGGTGGAGCGCTTCTACGCCAAGATCCGCGGCGATGCCGTGCTCGCGCCGATCTTCGACAAGGCTCTCGCCGGGCGCTGGGACGATCACATCGCCACAATGCGCGAATTCTGGTGTTCGGCTTTGCGCGTAAGACGCGACTATCGCGGCGACATGCTCACGGCGCACCAAAAGATCGGAAAGCTGCCGCGATCGCTTTTCCCGCGCTGGCTTACGCTCTTTCGCGAGACGGTGGCCGAATGCTTCATGGAAGCGCCGGCCAAGATCATCTGCGAGCGCGCGCTCAAGACGGCGCGCAATCTCGACAGCGCGCTTGCTCACGGCGGCGCGACTTCGGGTCCGCCGCGTGAGCCTTGACCAGGCGATCTACAATATGGAAGCGACGATCGCGCAGAGGGCGACGCCGAACAGGAGAAGCCGCAAGGTCGCTTGCTGAAGGTCGCGCCCAAGGAGGACGCCCAAGACGCGATCGCTGCGCTGGCAGGAGGCAAATTCTTCATCCGTGGTCATGGGCATGATGTCGGATGTAAGCGCGCCCGCCTCGTCTTTGCGCTGCGGCAAACTCGACGCCGATCGCTCGCGGAAAAATCTCGCATGAACCGAAGGAGGCGACCATATAATGGCCATGGACAGTGGATGTGACCTCGCAACGCCGGCTTCGATCGCATCGCGCGACGTGCTCGATACTATGACGATGCTGCGCGGCCGACGCGAGCCCTTTGCCGTCGCAACCGTCATCGAAACACGGGGATCGGTGTCGGCAAAGACCGGCTCCAAGGCGATTATCGGCGGCGATGGACGCGTCGCCGCCGGCTGGGTCGGCGGCGGATGCGCCGAGGGCACGGTCTGCCATGCGGCGCTGGACGCTCTTGAGACCGGCGAGAGCACGATCGTCGATCTCGACCTCGACGATGAAGTCCTCGGCACCGGCATGCCTTGCGGCGGAACGATGCGCGTTTTTGTCGAGCCGGTCCACCCCAAGCCGTGCCTCTGGATCCTGGGCCACGGGAAAGTCTCCGAGACGCTGTGCGCGATCGGCACGACGATCGGTTTCGAGGTGGTGGTCGACGATCCCATGGCCGACCGCGGGCATTATCCGCAGGCCGCGCGGCTGCTCACCGACGATTTCGATTACAGCCGCCTCGCTCCGCAGGCCGAAGACTGCGTCGTCGTCGCAACGCAGCACAAGGGCGATCATGAATCGATGGCGCGCTGCCTGCGCTCGCCCGTGGCCTATATCGCGCTCATCGCCAGCCGGAAGCGCTCCAAGCTCGTGCTCGACTATCTGCGCGAGCAAGGCTTCAGCGAGACGGAGCTCGCACGGGTCTACGCGCCGGCAGGGCTCGACCTCGGCGCGCGCACGCCCGAGGAAATCGCCCTCTCGGTCCTCAGCGAGATGGTCATGCTGCGCCACAAAGCGAGCGGCGCGCCACGGCGCGAGGAGATGGCGCGAGAGGAGCAATCGCCGTGACATTTATCGATCCCTCCGCAACCGTCACGGAGCTCCGGGATCGATATTCCGCGGCCATGCGTCCCTTTATCGACCGGCATGTCTTGCGTCGGCTGCGCGATCGCGCCTTATCATACGATCGATAAGGACAACATCGCACGCTTCGTCGTTGCGGCGCGCGCGGCCAGCTTTCCCGGGCGATCGCCGACCTGACCGACGCCGGGATGATAACCGTGTTCGGCGATGAGGTTACGGTGCTGGACCGCGACGCCTAGAACCCGTGCCGCAGCGCGGCCAGCACGATCATCAGCATGCCGCGATGACACCGCCCACGAACGACGGCCAGTCCCAATCAGGATTTGGCATATCTGCCGCGACCTCCCTGCAACCCGTACCTAAAGTAACAGGTCATAATAGAGCGGCTAAGTGATGGTTAGCATGCAGTCCAATGCAAACCCGTCTCTGCTGACGATTCCCTGTTAAACAGCGAATTTACAGCGAAGGTCGACCGAGTTTTGGCCAGTTCACGATCGAATAACCCGGTAAACCGCAGGAAAACCCCTCAGTTCGCCACTTTCACGTTGCTCCGGAACAGGGAACTTTTGAGCGGGTATCAGGGACTACCAGATCCGGTTCTGGGAACTCAAGGGTAAGCGTCCGCGTCGTTGCACGCTTGTTCTCTGTGGTGGGGCTGCGATTCTGATGAATCGCGCATGATGCTCGATGAGGAGGGATCGATTGCCGTTACGGTTGGAGGAGCGGGCGCCGACACGAGCATTCTGGCGGAGCCATTTTGAGGTCTGGGCGCTTAGCGGTCTGACGCAGCGCGAGTATTGCGAGCGACACGGGCTCGGTTTGAAGAGCACCCTGCAGCCGATCACAACACAAACTTCCGCACCGCCTTGGCGAAGCCTTCGTTCTCGTTGCTGTCGGTCACGGCGCTCGCCTGCGCCTTGACCGCGGCGCTGGCATTGCCCATCGCGATTGAAAAGCCGCTCTTGCGGAACATGAAGACATCGCTCGGCATGTCCCCCATGGTGGCGATTTGCGTATTCGGGATGTTCAAGAGTCTGGACAGCGTTTCGACGACCGTTCCCTTATTGGCGTGCGGGTGTGTCACATCGAGATAATAGGGCTGCGAGCGGGCCGCGCTCGCCTTCTCGCCTAGTGTCTCCAGCGCCGTCTTCTCGCAAGCGGCGACAAGGGCGAGATCGTCGGAAATTCCGACGACCTTCACCGCGTGCGTCAAATGCGAATCGGTGAACGCCGTTACGACCTTGGCGTCGAATTTCACCGTCCAGGCCTCGCGCGCCACATGCGGCGCGTCCTTGTCCCGGATCAACCATTCGTCCTCGGTGTAGACCCAGGCATCCAGTCCCTGATCGAGAATCAGCTTCACGGCCTGCTCGGCTACGGCGGGATCGAGCCTGTGGCTTTCGATCACGGAGAGATCGGGATTGACCAGGACGCCGCCATTGAAGCCGGCGATTGCGCCTTGCGGAGCGAGGGGACCGGTCAGCATGGCCATGCCGCGCGGCGGCCGTCCGCTGGTGATGGCGAGAATAATGCCGGCGCGGTGCAGTTCGTGGGCCGCCGCCTGAGCCGCCTGGGTCAGCACCTTGTCGTCGGTCACCAGCGTGCCGTCCACATCGGTCAGGAGAAGGCGGATGTTCTCGTGGCTGGTCACGGCGTCCGCTCCGGCGGCGGGCTTATCGGCCGCCAGACCCGATTTCCGTCGCGGGCCAAGAGATCGTCGGCGGCCTTCGGGCCATCGCTGCCGGACTCGTAACCTGGCACTTCCCCTTTCTCCTCTGCCCAGGCATCGAGCACCGGCTGCACGATGCGCCAGGCCTGCTCCACCATGTCGGCGCGCATGAACAGCGTCGGGTCGCCGATCATGACGTCGTAGATTAGGGTCTCATAGCCGACATTCGGCTCCTTCGGGAACCAGTCGTCGTAGCGGAAGTCCATCTTCACAGCGGCGAGGTCGACCATCGGCCCGCGCTGCTTAACCTCGAACTGCAGGGAGATGCCCTCGTCCGGCGCGATGCTCAGGACCAGCCAGTTGGGCCGCAAGGTATCGACGGCAGTGTCCCGGAACGCCGTGTAGGGCGCCTGCTTGAAGCGGATCGCGATCTCGGTCAGACGCTGCGACATGTGCTTGCCGGTACGGACGTAGAAGGGCACGCCGGCCCAGCGCCAATTGTCGATCTCGAGCGCCATGGCGACATAGGTCTCGGTGTTCGAATCCGGTGCCACGTTCGGCTCGTTCCGGTAAGCATTCACCGGTTTGCCCAGGACCGTGCCGGCCCCGTATTGGCCGCGCACCGCCCATCCCGGTTTGACCGTTGGCATGGCGGCGAATACCTCGGCCTTCTTCGTTCGGATCGACGCGGCGTCGAAACCCGTAGGCGGCTCCATGGCCACCATCGAGAGAAGCGTGAACACGTGGTTGGGCACCATATCGCGGAGCGCACCGGTTTGCTCGTAGAACTTGCCGCGCTCCTCCACGCCCACCGTCTCCGCCACGGTGATCTGCACGTGATCGATCCGGTCGCGATTCCAGATCGGCTCGAACACTCCGTTGGCGAAACGGAACGCCATGATGCTTTGGACCGTGCTCTTTCCCAGAAAGTGATCGATCCGAAAGATCTGGTCCTCGTGCAACGTGCGCAGAATGCGGGCGTTCAGCTCGCGAGCCGAGTCCAGGCTATGGCCGAACGGCTTTTCGATCACCACACGACGCCAGAATTGAATTTTCCCGTTCTTGTCCTCGCTCTGATCGGTGAGCTTCGCCCTGCCGAGCTGTTCGACCGCGACGCCAAAGAAGCGATCCGCGACGGCGAGGTAAAAGATGGCGTTGCCCTCCGTGCCATGGGTCTTTTCTGCGTCATCCAATGCGCCATGGATCTTCTCGTAGAGCTCGGGCTTGGTCAGATCGCCATGGAGGTAGGACATTTTCGCCGCGAGCCGCTGCCACGCCACCTCGTCGATCCGGTCGATGTCGAACTCCGCGGCCGCATTCCCGACGAAGGTTTTCAGCATGTCGTAGAGATGGTCGCGCCAGGTTTCCGCCGTACCCTCGGCCAGGTCCACACCAATCAGCGCAAACTTTTCGGGCAGAACCTTGGTACGCGAGAGATTGTAGAGAGCCGGTATCAGCAGGCGCTTGGCCATGTCGCCACCCGCGCCGAAGACCACCATGGCGCAGGGATCGGCCGGAGGAACCTGTCGTCGCGGCGACGGTTCCAGGGGCCGCGCGCTCGGCGGCGCTCCGGTCGACCGATTGCCCGGCATGGCGCTACTCTGCGGCGTTCTGCGCCGCCGGATGGTCCTGCGGTTCTTTGGGATTCGGTTTCGGATCGATGGACTCGCTCCCCTCGATGTGGCCGCCGAAGCCGAAACGCATCGCCGAGAGCATCTTTTCGCCAAAATTGTGTTCCTGCCGCGAACGGAACCGGGCGTAAAGGGCGGTGGTCAGCACGTCTGCCGGGACAGCTTCCTCGATCGCGGCCTCGATGGTCCAGCGTCCCTCGCCGGAATCCTGAACATAGCCGGAGAATTCCTTGAGCTGCGGATCCTTCACCAGCGCGGCGGCGCCGAGATCGAGCAGCCAGGATGAGATGACGCTGCCGCGCCGCCAGACCTCGGCGATATCCGGCATGTTCAGAACGAAGCGCTCATCCGCGGGCAGGTCCGTCGAATCCTTGTTGCGCAGGATGTCGAAACCCTCGGCGTAAGCCTGCATCATTCCGTATTCGATGCCGTTATGCACCATCTTGACGAAGTGGCCGGCGCCGGACGGACCGGCGTGAATGTAGCCGCGCTCGGCGCGGGATGCGGCCTTTTCACGGCCCGGCGTGCGCGGAATATCGCCCTGGCCGGGGGCGAGCGCCGCGAAAATCGGGTCGAGATGATCCACGGCCTCCTTCGGGCCGCCGATCATCAGGCAATAGCCGCGCTCGATACCCCAGACGCCGCCGGACGTGCCGCAGTCGATATAGCGGATGTGCTTCTCGGCCAATTTCTTGGCGCGGCGAAGGTCGTCTTTATAAAAGGAATTTCCGCCATCGATGACGATGTCGCCCGCCTCCAGCAGGTCGCCGAGATTCGCGACTGTCTCTTCGGTGATCTTGCCGGCGGGCAACATCACCCAGATGGCCCGCGGCTTTTCCGCAAGCGCCTTCACCGCCTCCGCCAGCGATCCGGCCGCTGTGGCCCCTTCTTTCGCCAGCGCATCGCGCTGCTGGGCGTTGGCATCGAATACCACGCAACGATGCCCCGCCTTCATCAAGCGGCGAGAGATATTGCCGCCCATGCGGCCGAGGCCGATCACGCCGATCTGCATTTGCTGCACTCCTTAAAAAACTGCGTTACTCAAGCGCTTCATTCATGGCGCGGGCCAGTGCCGCGAGCCCGGCATCAACATCCTTCACGTGGATGCGCAGCGCGCGACGACCGCGCTCTACCAGAACGTCGAGATCGCTGCGCGCCTGCGCCGCTTTCACCACGCCGAAGCTATAGGAATGGCCGGGTACATCGAGATCGATCGGATCATCGCAGGTGATCTGGAGGAACACGCCGGAATTCGGGCCGCCCTTGTAGGCTTGCCCGGTCGAATGCTGGAAGCGCGGTCCGAAGCCGAGGCAGGTCGCGCCACGGGTCTTGTCGCGGATGCGCGCGCGCATCTCGATCAGCACTCGTGTGTTTTTGCTGTTTCGCTCGATATAGGCCAGCAGCGCTACGTAATCGCCCGACTCCGTGCCGGCATGCACGCGGCCAAAATGGCTCTTCAGGTAACCGGCGAGCGTGTTGTGCCGGCCGAGCTCGCCCGCGTTGCGCGGATCGGCGTAGAGAGCGACGCCATTCTCGCGAAATATCGGCGCGTCTTCGGGCAGGCGATGCGATTTCTCATAGGCATCGGTCAGCGCGCGCGTCTT
>Ga0134125_10003328_pt1 | contig 18643 bp, 18 predicted proteins | sample KB31751_FD_96464 | JGI IMG/M metagenome (GOLD analysis project Ga0134125, IMG submission 96464) | Terrestrial soil microbial communities with excess Nitrogen fertilizer from Kellogg Biological Station, Michigan, USA - KB3-175-1 | ecosystem: Environmental > Terrestrial > Soil > Unclassified ... | reverse complement strand
GCCGAGCACGGGAGCGCCGTCGAGCATGATCGAGCCGGACGAGTACTCCATGAAGCCGGCGATGCACGACAGGAGCGTCGTCTTGCCGCATCCCGAGGCGCCGAGGGCGACGACGAAGTCGCCCGGGTCCATCGCCAGGTCGACGTCGGCGAGCGCGTGCACCGTCTTGCCGTGGCGCCCGGCATAGTGAACGGAGAGATTGCGGATTTCGAGCTTGCTCAAGGAATCATCTTGTCATTCCCGCGAAAGCGGGGATCCAGCCGTGACGTCACGGCTGGATCCCCGCTTTCGCGGGGATGACCATGAGGCGCCGCAGGCGCCTCATGGTCACTTCATCGCGTCGCGCGCGTACGAGTCGTTGACCGCCACCGAGTAGTCGGGCAGCGTCTTCTCGATCTGCTTCTGCGACTTCTGGAACTCGGCGGTCGCGGTGAGCGCCTTGGCGGCGAGACCGCCCTTCGACAGCCATTGATCGACCTGCTCCTTGAGCGTCGGGAAGTGATAGAGCGCCATGCCGGCCGGAACGTTCTCGGCCTTGGCACCCGACCACTTCGCGACCGCCTTGACCTCGGGCGACGACTCAGTCCACTTCGCCTTGTTGTCGCGGTAGTGGGCGTCGGCGGAGGCGAGCACCTTGACGAACGCGACGACGAAGTCGTGATGGTCCTTCGCCCAGTTGCTGTTGACGACGTAGCCGTCGAACGTCGCCTTGCCGGTCTCGCGGGCGATCTTGCCGGAGCTCGTGATCACCTTGCCGTCCTTCTTGACCTCGGAGAGCACCGGGTCCCAGATGAAGGTCGCCTGGATGTCGCCGCGCTGCCATGCCGCGCGCACTTCGGGCGGCCGCATGTTGAGGATCTGCACGTCGGCCGGGTTCACCTTGGCCTGCTCGAGCGCGATGATCGTGTCGAAGTGGCTGGTGGAATTGAACGGCGTCGCGATCTTCTTGCCCTTCAAGTCGGCGACCGAGTTGATGCCCGAGTTGTTCTTGACGACCAGCGCCTCGGCGTCGCCGATGTCGTCGAGGATCCAGAAAAGCTGCAGCGGCTCGCCGCGCGACACCGCGGCGGCGATGCCGGCGGAGCCGACCTCGCCGAGCTGCACGCTGCCCGACGCCAGCGCCTTGATCACCTCGCCGCCGCCGCCGAACTGCTTCCACGTGATCTTGTAGCCGGTGGCCTTCTCGAGCGCCTTGGAGTCCTGCATCACCCGGTACGGGTCGAGCATGTCCTGGTAGGCGATCGTCACTTCCTTTTGCGCCAGCGCCGACGACGCGGCGGCAACGCCGATCGCGGCGATGCCCGCGGCGGCGACGGACTTCAGCATGTCACGGACGTTCATTGGCGGTACTCCCCTTGGATGGACCGGTTGCGGATCGACGCGCGTCAGAGCGCGCGCAGCGTGCTGCGAAGGAGGTCGGCGATCGAGTCGACGTGCGACTTCTCGGCGATGAGCGGCGGGGCGATCAGCGCGCTGTCGCCGGTGGGCTTGAGGTGCAGGCCGTTGTCGAAGAGCTTTTTCTGGAGCGCATGGCCGCGCTTGCCGGGCGCGCCGTCGGGTGCGAGGTCGATCGTCGCGAAGAGGCCGTAGCCGCGGATGTCCTTGATGATCGGGATGTCGCGCAGCGACCAGATCGCGTCGAGGAAGTACGGCGACAGCTCACGTCCGCGCGCGAAGAGGTCGTCGCGCTCGTAGATGTCGAGGGTCGCGAGCCCCGCGGCGCACGCCGCCGGATGCGCGGAATACGTGTAGCCGTGGAAGAGCTCGATCGCGCCTTCCTGCGCGGCATTCATCACCGCGTCGTGGACGTGGGTCGCGACCGCGACCGCGCCCATCGGCTGCGCGGCGTTGGTAAGGCCCTTGGCCATCGTCATGAGGTCGGGCGTGACGCCGAAGCTCTGCGCGGCGAACGGCTGGCCGGTGCGGCCGAAGCCGGTGATCACCTCGTCGAACACGAGCAGGATGCCGTGCTCGGAGCAGATCGCGCGCAGCCGGTCGAGGTATCCCTTCGGCGGCACGAGGCAGCCGCTCGACCCCGCGATCGGCTCGACGAAGCACGCGGCGATGTTCTCGGCCCCGTACAGGTTGACGAAGCGCGCGAGGTCCTCGGCCAGGTCGGCGCCGTGCTCGCCCTGGCCGCGCACGTAGTAGTTCTCCTTGACGTGCGTGTGGCGCATGTGCGCGACGTGCAGCCCGGGGCCGAACTTGCGGCGGTTGTTGACGATGCCGGACAGCGCGACACCGCCGAAGTTGACGCCGTGGTACGCACGCTCGCGCGACACGAACATCGTGCGGCCCGCCTGGCCGCGCGCCTGGTGGTAGGCGAGCGCGATCTTCATCGCGGTGTCGATCGCCTCCGACCCCGAGTTGACGAAGAAGATGCGCTTCAGGTCGCCCGGCGTCAGCTGCGCGACGCGCTCGGCGAGCGCGAAGCTCTTCGGGTGGCCGCGCATGAACGGCGGCACGAAGTCGAGCTCGGCGAGCTGCTTCGCCACCGCCTCCGTGATCTCCTTGCGCGCATGGCCCGCGTTGACGCAAAAGAGGCCGGACGACGCATCGATGATCTTGCGGCCGCTTTCGGTGAAGTAATACATGCCCTCCGCGCGCACGACCATCTTCGGGTCGGCCTTGAAGTCGCGGTTGGACGTGAACGGCATCCAGAACTCAGCCGTCGAGCCCGTGACGGCGGTCGGCGCGGCATGTACTTGAGGTTCGTTGTGTCCCATGAAGGTCCTCCGATGCGCGCGGCGTCGCGTGGTCGTCCCGCCGGCGGAATCAAGCATCTTACGCGCGAAATGTAGACACTGATCCGGGCATTGGCAATACTTGCGTCCGGATTCTGCGACTCGATATTCCGGAAATTGATAAGAACATATCCCATGACCGCGCAGCGCCGCGCGGCGCCGCGATGAGCGCGCAGGACACCCGGGCCGCCGCGTTCGATTACGTGATCGTCGGCGGTGGCACCGCCGGCTGCGTGCTGGCCAACCGGTTGAGCGCCGACGCGCGCCGCCGCGTGCTCGTGCTCGAGGCCGGGCCGCGCGACAACTACCTGTGGATCCACATTCCGATCGGCTACGGCAAGACGATGTTCCATCCCCGGTACAACTGGGGGTTCTACACCGAGCCGGAGCCGTCGATGCACGGCCGGCGCATTTACTGGCCGCGCGGCCGTGGTCTTGGCGGCTCGTCGTCGATCAACGGCCTCATCTACGTGCGCGGCCAGCCCGCCGACTACGATCGCTGGGCCGCCGCCGGCAATGCCGGATGGGGATGGCGCGACGTGCTGCCGTACTTCATCCGCAGCGAGGACAACTCGCGCGGCGCATCGCCGATGCACGGCGCCGGCGGGCCGCTTGCCTGCACCGACATCGGCGCGCGCCATGAGCTGATCGACGCGATCATCGAAGGCGCCGTCGAGATGGGCGTGCCGCGCACCGACGACTTCAACGCCGGCCACCAGGAAGGCGTCGGCTACTACCAGCTCTTCACGCGCCACGGCTGGCGATGCAGCACCGCCGTCGGCTACCTGAAACCCGCGCGGGGGCGCGCCAATCTCGCCGTCGAGACGAACGCGCAGGCGATGCGCGTTCTCTTCGACGGCCGGCGCGCGGTGGGCGTCGAGTATCGACAGGACGGCGAGACGAAGACCGTGCGCGCCGGGCGCGAGGTGATCCTCGCCGCCGGCGCGCTGCAAAGCCCGCAGCTCCTGCAGCTGTCGGGGGTCGGCGACCCCGCGCACCTCAACGCGTTCGACATCCCTGTCGTGCACGCGCTGCCGGGCGTGGGCTCGAACCTGCAGGACCACCTGCAGCTCCGGTTGCTGTTTCGCTGCACCAAGCCGATCACCACCAATGACGACCTCAACTCGTGGTGGCGCTCGCTCGCGATCGGCGCGCAGTGGCTGTTTGCGCGCAGCGGCCCGCTCGCGGTCGGCATCAACCAGGGCGGTCTTTTCACGCGCGTGCTGCCGGAGTCGGCGACGCCCGACGTGCAGTTCCATTTCGCCACGCTGTCGGCCGACTTGGCGGGTGCGAAGCCGCATCCGTTTCCCGGCTTCACGTTCAGCGTCTGCCAGCTCCGGCCATCGTCGCGTGGCCGCGTGTCGCTCACGTCGGCCGATCCGCTCGACGCGCCGGCGATGCAGCCCAACTACCTGACGGCGCCCGACGACCGGCGCTGCGCGATCGCCGCGGTGCGCTTTGCAAGGAAGCTCGCCGCGACCCGTGCGCTGCGTCCGTACATCGCGGAGGAGGTGCGGCCGGGCAAGGCGATGGACGACGCCGACGACTCGTCGGTGCTCGAGTTCTGCCGCGAATACGGCGCGACGATCTTCCATCCGTCCGGCACCTGCAGGATGGGACCGGACGACGACGACACCGCGGTCGTCGACGCGCGGCTGCGCGTGCGCGGCGTCGACGCGTTGCGCGTGGTCGACTGCTCGATCATGCCGACGCTGGTCTCGGGCAACACCAACGCGCCGGTGGTGATGATCGCCGAGAAGGCGAGCGACATGATCGCCGCCGACGCGCGCTGACGGCGCTTTGCCCGTCATCCCCGCCAAAGCGGGATCCAGTGGTGACGCATCGATCAACGACGTTCATGTCGACGTCGCGTCACGTCTGGATCACCACTTTCGCGGGGATGACGAGCTCACTATCCGCCGCGTGCCGTGTGCCGGGGCGCGACGAGATCGACGGCGAACGACGCGGCGAGCGCGTCGGCGGCGCGCTTCAACGCGGGCGCGAGGCCGAGCGCCTGCACGAGCGAAAGCCGCGCGACCGGTGCGTGAACGGCCACCGACGCGGCGACGCGGCCGCGCGCGATGACGACCGGTACCGCGACGCACACGAGCCCCGCGAGGTACTCCTCGTTGTCGGTGGCGAAGCCTGCGCGGCGGATCGCGGCGAGCTCGGCCTCGAGCTTGCGGCGGTCGATGATCGTATGGTCGGTGTAGCGCGTCAGCGCGAGCTCGGCGACGACGCGCCGGCGGCGCGCCGTCTGCAGGTGCGCGAGCAGCAGCTTGCCGCTCGCCGTGCAGTGCAGCGGCACGCGCGAGCCCGGCTGCAGCGTCATCCGCAGCGGCCATGCGCTCTCGACGCGGTCGAGGTAGACGACCTCGCCCTTCTCGAGGATCGTCAGGTTGACCGTCTCGCCGACCTCGGCGACGAGGCGTTGCAGGATCGCGTGCCGCGGCGCGCGCGCCGACTCGTTCATCAGCACGCCGAGCGCCAGGCGCTCGAGGCGGGGCCCGGCGACGACGCGCCGCCCGTCGGGCTCGCGCATCACGAGGCCCGCCGCTTCGAGCACGTTGAGCATCCGGTACACGGTGGGCTTCGGCAGCGCGACCGCTTCCGTCAGGTCCTGCAGCGACACCGCGGCGCTGGCGCGCGCGACGTGCTCGAGCAGCGCGAAAGCGCGCAGCAGCGGCGGCTCGCGGTCGACCTTGTGACCCATGGGTTGACGGTATCGCAAAATCTGGAACGACACAAGCCAGATTTCGATTGATACGCTTGCCCTGCCCGTGCGGTTATGGAACACTTGCAGGCCGCGAAACCGGGAGGAAAGCCGCGATGAACAAGCCCGTCGAAATGCCCCAGGCCGTCCAGGGCCGGATGACGATGACGCCGTCGGAGGCGTTTGTCGAGACGCTCGTTGCGCACGGCGTGCGCGACGTGTTCGGCATCGTCGGCTCGGCGTACATGGACGCGCTCGACCTCTTCCCGCTCGCCGGCATCCGCTTCATCTCGGTCGCGCACGAGCAGGGTGGCGGCCACATGGCCGACGGCTATGCGCGCGTGTCGGGGCGCCATGGCGTGTGCATCGCGCAGAACGGCCCTGGCATCACCAACTTCGTGACGTCGACGGCGGCCGCGTTCTGGGCGCACTCGCCGGTCGTCGTCATCACGCCGGAGACGGGCTCGATGACGCTCGGTCTCGGCGGCTTCCAGGAGACCGAGCAGCTGCCGATCTTCTCGAAGATCACCAAGTACCAGGCGCACGTCAACAACAAGGCGCGGATGGCCGAGCTCACGAGCCGCGCGTTCGATCGCGCGCAGCTCGAGATGGGGCCGACGCAGCTCAACATCCCGCGCGACTTCTTCTACGGCGACATCGAGTGCGAGATCCCGCGGCCGATCGTCATCGAGCGCGGCGCCGGCGGCGAGGCGAGCCTCGCCAAGGCGGCCGAGCTCCTCGCTTCCGCCAAGTTCCCGGTGATCCTCGCCGGCGGCGGCATCGTCATGGGCGACGGCGCGAAGGAAGCGGTCGCGCTCGCCGAGCGCCTCAACGCGCCGGTCGCGAACTCGTACCTGCACAACGACACGTTCCCGTCGAAGCATCCGCTGTGGTGCGGCCCGCTCGGCTACCAGGGCAGCAAGGCGGCGATGAAGCTCATCAGCCAAGCCGACGTGGTGCTCGCGCTCGGCACGCGCCTCGGGCCGTTCGGCACGCTGCCGCAGCACGGCATCGACTACTGGCCGAAGGACGCGAAGATCATCCAGGTCGACGCGGATTCGAAGATGCTGGGGCTCGTCAAGCCGATCGCCGTGGGCATCTGCGGCGACGCGCGCGCCGCCGCCGCGTCGCTGCTCGCGCGCCTCGCGGGCAAGCAGCTCGCCTGCGACGCCAACCGCGACGAGCGCGGCAAGCGCATCGCCGCCGAGAAGAAGGCGTGGGAGGACGAGCTCGCCGGCTGGACGCACGAGAAGGACAAGTGGTCGATCGAGGTGAGCGCCGGCAGCGGCGCGATGCACCCGCGGCAGATGCTGCGCGAGCTCGAGAAGGCGATGCCCGAAGGGGCGATGGTGTCGACCGACATCGGCAACATCTGCTCGGTGTCGAACTCGTACCTGCGCTTCGAGCGGCCGCGCTCGATGTTCGCTGCGATGAGCTTCGGCAACTGCGGCTACGCGTTCCCGACGATCGTCGGCGCCAAGGTCGCCTCGCCCGACCGGCCGGCGATCGCCTACGTCGGCGACGGCGCCTGGGGCATGAGCTTCGGCGAATTGCAGACCTGCGTGCGCGAGAAGATCCCGGTGACCGCGGTCGTGTTCAACAACGGCCAGTGGGGCGCCGAGAAGAAGAATCACGTCGACTTCTACGACAACCGCTTCCTGGGCGTGAACCTCGACGGCCAGCCGTCGTGGGCGGCGGTCGCCAAGGCGATGGGCGCCGAGGGCCACCGGATCGACAAGGTGTCGGACGTAGGCGCCGCGCTGCGCGCGGCGGCGGCGGCCCAGCGCGACGGCAAGACGACGGTGCTCGAGATGATGGTGACGCGCGAGCTCGGCGATCCGTTCCGCCGCGACGCGCTGTCGCTGCCGAAGCGGCACCTCGCCAAGTACAAGTCGACGCAGGCGTAGCGCGCTTGCGGCGCCGGCCGCGCCCCGCGAGCGCCGTTACGGCTTGCGGGGCGTCGTGTAGGTGACTTCCTTCTGCAGCGGCTTCCAGACGGTTTCGTAGCCGACGAAGCCTTTGTCGCTGGGCGCCTTCTGGCGCGTCGTGTAGTAGCGCGTCTTGCCTTCGGGCACCTTGGTGATCGGCTTCTGCTCGCTCATCGGTCACTCCCTTTCGTTTGATCCGCACGACGGCGGCGCGCGCCGCGCGTCCGCCTCGACGTTGCTCATCCGGCCACGCCGTTGTCGACCGCTCGCAACAGCGACGGGTCGACGTTGGCGGCCTCGAGGATCGCCCCGCCGATGCGCGTCTCTTCCGGCGTCGCATCGCGCACCGCCAGCACCTCGAGCCTGAACACGACCTCGCGGCCGCACAGTGGATTGTTGCCGTCCAGCGTCAGCGTGCCGTCGCCGATGCGCGTGACGATGAAGCTGCGCGTGCGGCCGCTGGCGCTTTCCATCAGGATGGAGACGCCGAGCTGCCGGTATTCCTCGGGCACGTTGTCGAGGCGATCGGTGAAGACCAGCGACTCGTCTCGCGACCCGAAGATCCGGTTGCCGTCGAGCGGCACCTCGATCACGTCGCCCGCGCGCCGGCTCTCGAGCGCCTGGTGGACGGAAGGCGCGAGGATCTCGTTGTGGCCGTGGACGTAGCCCAGCGGGAACTCGACGCACGAAAGCACCTGATCCGATTTCGCATCGGTCACCTTGTACGTGAGCTCGACGAACTTGCCGTCGCGGATGGCTTCACTCATGTCGCGCATCGCACCGCTTCAGAAGATGGACGCCGCGAAGATCCTGACCTCGCCGTCCTCGTAGCCCAGCACCAGCCGGCCGAGCCATTCGCCCGGCTTCTTCGAGCTGCGCTGCCGGTAGAGCACCGTCACGTGCTCGCCGCGGCGGATGATGCCGAGGTAATCGGCGTCCTCCGACAGGTTGCGCGCGAGCTCGCTGTTGGCGAACTGGTGATTCGCCACGACCTGGTTCATCGCCAGCGCCAGCGAGCGCGCGAAGCCCTTGACGAAGTCTCCGTACTTTGCCTCGTTCGAATGCCTGAGCAGATCGCGCCACAGGGGATCGGCCAGCGCACGGATCTCGTCGTCGGACTTGTCGATGATGTTCAAGCCGACAGCTTCTGCGCCGGCGCCGTGCCGGCCGGCGCTTCCCCGTCCGCGACGAGGTGGTAGCACGGCGCGCGCTCCATCGTGTACTCGCCGGACTGCGGATCGCGTCGCGACACGGTCAGCACGTGCCAGTTCGCGTCGTCGACCTTCATCGCGTCGCCGCGGTAGTAATAGCCCGGCCAGCGCGTCTCCTTGCGGAACAGCGTGTGGTGCGTCACGCACTCCGCGGCGCGATGACGGTGCTTGAGCTCCCAGGCGCGCAGCAGCTCGTGCAGGTCCTTGGCCGCGATGCTCTCGAGGTCCTCCTCCATGATCGCGAGCTTCTTGAGGCAGATGCTGAGGAGCTTCTCGTTGGTCATGTAGCCGACCGTATAGCCGCCGCAATATTCGTCCATCAGCTTCTGCAGGCGGTCGAGGCCCTGCTGAGGATTGATGTAGTGCGGGTTGACGGTGCCCGCGACGACCGCATTGCGATAGATCCGGTAGTGCTCGAGCGGCTTGAAGATCTCCTGCTTGCGGCGCTCGACCTGCGCGTCCGAGACGACGATGCCCTCGGCCTTGCCGTCGTCGATGTACTTGCAGGCGGCCTTCGCCGCGAGGCGGCCCTCGGTGAACGAGCCGGACGAGAACGCGTGCGGCGTGCCGCCGACCGCATCGCCGGCGCCGAACAGGCCCTCGATCGTCGTCATCCGGTTGTAGCCCCAGAAATACTCGGGCGGCGAGATGTCCTCCGGGCCCGAGCACCACGCGCCCGAGCACGTCGCATGCGAGCCCATGACGTACGGCTCGGACGTCGTCAGCTCGGGATTCTCGTTCTTGGGATCGACGTCGGTGGCGGCCCACAGCACCGCCTGGCCGACCGTCATGCCGAGGAAGTTTTCCCAGCCCACCTCCTCGAGATGCGGATCCTGGAACGCCTGCATCGTCACCATGTGGATCGGGCCGCGGCCCGCCGCCACCTCGCTGATGATGCAATGGTTGCGCAGGCACGTCGGGATCGGCCGGTGCGTCAGGTGCGACGCTTCCGGATCGAGATACTCCTTGCCGACCATCTTCTGCAGCGCCGGGAACCACTTCGACTCGTACTCCTCGCCGAGCGCGTTCTGCGTATACGTCTTGAGATGGAGGAAGTAGGCGCCGACCGGGCCGTAGCCGTCCTTGAAGCGCGCCAGGACGATGCGGTTTTCCATCTGCGTCATCTTCGCGCCGGCGTTGATCATCAGGCCGTAGGCCGACGCCGACGACCACGGCGCGTACCACGTGCGGCCGGCACCTTCGCCGGTCGAGCGCGGCTTGAAGATGTTCGACGCGCCGCCCGCGCCGCAGACCACCGTCTTGGACTTGAAGACGTGGTAGTTGCCGGTGCGGACGTTGAAGCCTACGGCGCCCGCGATGCGATTCGGCTTGCTCTCGTCCATCAGGAGATGCGTGACGCAGATCCGGTTGAACACCTTGTCCGCCGATTTCTTCGCGGCCTCGGCGACGATCGGCTTGTACGACTCGCCGTGGATCATGATCTGCCAGCGGCCCTCGCGAAGATAGCGCCCGGTCTTAGGGTTCTTCATGATGGGCAGGCCCCACTCCTCGAACTGGTGCACGGTCGAGTCGACGTGGCGCGCCATGTCGAACAAGAGGTCCTCGCGCACCAATCCCATCAGGTCGATGCGCGCGTAGCGGACGTGGTCCTCCGGGTTGTTCTCGCCCCAGCGCGTGCCCATGTAGCAGTTGATGGCGTAAAGCCCCTGCGCCACGGCGCCGGAGCGATCGATGTTCGCCTTCTCGGCGATGACGATCTTCTTGTCCTGGCCCCAGAAGCGGGCTTCCCACGCGGCACCGGTGCCGCCGAGCCCCGCGCCGACAACCAGGATATCGATGCCGTCTTCGACGATCGTGTGATGGGCCATCAGTAGTACACGCCTTTCTCGAGCTTGAGCCCGGCATCCGCGAGCGTGCGCAGGCCGCCTTCGTCGAGGCGGATGTACTTCGGCTCGTTGTACAGCAGCTGGCCGTCGCGCATTGCCTTGCTCGGCGCGGGAACGTCGGCGAGCTTCGGGATCGCCGTGCCCCAGGGCTTGGTGGTGATCGGCGACAGGAAATTCTTCTCGGTGCCGTCGCGGAACTTGATCTTCCACGCGATCGTGCCCTTGCGCTCGTCGCGGTCGACGCGGACGCTGTGGCCGAGCGGCGCGAAATCGGCGTAGCCGCGCACGTCGATCGCGTGCTGCGGGCATGCCTTGACGCACGAATAGCACTCCCAGCACATGTTCGGCTCGATGTTGTACGCGCGGCGGTACGTCGGGTCGATGTGCATGATGTCCGAAGGACAGATGTCGACGCAGTGGCCGCATCCGTCGCAGCGGGTCATGTAGACGAAGGTCGGCATTGTTTCGGCTCCTCGAGCGGTGCTGGTCGGGCTTGTGGCGTTGCTAGTAGTGGCGGGGCGCTTCGCGCTTGATGCCGAGGCCCATGTCCATCGGCGCGTCGCGCAGAAGCTCCATCGAGTGGCGCTTTTGCTGCTCGGGATCGTCGCGCGTTTGCGTCGGCAGGTTCTCCGCGGTGCCGTTCGCCCGCGACACGCGCTTGTCGAACGCCGCCGCCGGCTTGAAGAACATGTGCGCGAACTTCGACCACGGCACGCCGACGAACAGCACGGCGGTCGCGAGGAGGTAGAGCCAGAAGACCACGCCCGCGCGCGCGCCCGTCGCCGCCCAGATCACCGCGAGCGTCACGCTCACCACGAGCGACAGCACGAAGAGGTCCGCCTTGACGAGGCGGAACGGCGAATGGCCTTCGGCCGAGACGTCGACGCGGATGAAGAACCAGAACCAGTAGAGGCCGACGAGCACCATCAGCGCGCCGATCCACCACAGCGCCGGCCAGATCGGCGGCGTCGAATCGGCGGCGTTGGAATAGCAGAACACCATCACCGCCGTGGCGAGCGCGTAGAGGACGAATCCGTACATCCCGAGCAGATGGGCGATCCGGCGCCTGGTGTTGCAGAACTCGCCCGAGGCGAGGACGTCGACGACCGCCGTCTTCACGGCGATCGAGGCGAGGTCGCCGCCGCCCACCTTGCGGCCCTTCGCCCGGGCATTGCGCATGTTGGCGAAGAAATAGCGCGCGCTGCCCTTGTGGACGATGTCGAACAGCGTGCCGACCACCACCGCGATGACCATCACCACAACGAAGCCCTGCAGGAAGCCGTCCGGCAGCGATGCGCCGGCGACGGCGAATGGATTGACGCTCGACATGGAATCCCCTCGTTTCTCCACGTGCGCGCAACCTGCCGCACGGTTCCAAGCTTATGCCCCGAATCTGCCATGCGGCTGCGCGCATGGCCAATCGAAGTCCTTTATCGCTCGATAAGCCGCGTCTCCGCGAGGCCATCCGTCATTCCCGCTTTCGCGGGAATGACGATCAGGCCGTGCTGCGTCGCACAAGCAGCATCGGAGCGGGCGACGCGGGCCGCCAGCGTAAAATCGCGGGTCCGCTCCCGAGGGCCGACGTCCCCATGGCCGACCGCCGACTCCAGGCTTTCCACGCCGTCGCCAGGCACCGCTCGTTCACCAAGGCGGCCGAGGCCCTGTGCATGACGCAGCCGGCGGTCACGTTCCAGATCCGCCAGCTCGAGGAGCACTTCAACACGCGCCTCTTCGACCGCGGCAACGGGCGCATCCAGCTGACGCCCACCGGAGTCGTGGCGCTGCAATACGTCGAGCGCATCCTCGCGCTCTACGGCGAGCTCGACGAGACGGTGCGCGAGCTGACCGGCCAGGAAGGCGGCGTGCTGATGATCGGCGCGAGCACGACGATTGCCGAATTCCTGCTGCCGCGGATCCTCGGCGAGTTCAAGGTGCGCCATCCGGCGATCGTGCCGCAGCTCATCGTCGCCAACTCGGAGGCCGTGCAGGCGCGTGTCGCCGAGCGCACACTCGACGTGGGCTTCATCGAAGGCGATTCGCACCGCGGCACCCTGGTCAGCGACATCTGCTGCGAGGACGAGCTGCGCGTGGTCTGCGCGCCGTCGCATCCGCTCGCCCGGCGCACGTCGCTGGCGCTGCGCGCATTGACCGAGCACCCGTACATCAGCCGCGAGGTCGGATCGGGCACGCGCGAGGTCATCGACCGCCACGTCGAGCAGGCGGGCCTCGGGCCGGACTCGCTGCAGATCGTCATGGAGGCGAGCAGCCCCGAGGCGCTGAAGCGCCTGGTGGCGACAGGCCTCGGCTTCGCGATCATGTCGTGCGTCACCTGCGAGAAGGAGGTGCGCCTCGGCGACCTCGTGCAGGTCCCGCTGGTGCCGCCGCTGGTCCGGCACCTGGCGGTCGTGTACACGCGCGAGCGCATCCACTCGAAGGCGGTGAACGAGTTCGTGAGCTTCGCCAAGGCGGCGCTCGCCGAGGACGCGCTCGCCAAGGGCCAGCTCACGCCCGCCTGAGCGCCCGTCGAGGGCCGCGCGAAGTCGATGCTCCTGTCCTTCCCGCGAATGCGGGAATCCAGTCGTAACGTGTCAAATGGCCTCGGCGAATCAATGCGGAGTGGTCCAGGCCGGATTCCCGCATTCGCGGCAATGACCGGCGCTGCCGCTACCGCGCGGAGTGCCCGCTCAATTTCACCTCGACCTTTTCGTGCGCCTCGAGCGATGCGTAATAGGCCCGCAGGATCCCGAGCACCTCGGGGCGGCTGAACTCCGCCGGCACCTCGGCCCCTTCCGACAGCCACTTGCGCAGCTTCGTCCCCGACACGAGCAGGCGGTCGGCATCGCCGTGCGGGCAGGTGCGCGCCGACGCCATGCCGCCGCAGCGATAGCACCAGAACGTCCAGTCCATCCGCAGCGGCTCGATCGCCAGCGCGTCGTGCGGGATCTCGTCGAAGATCCGGTGCGCGTCGAACGGCCCGTAGTAGCTGCCGACGCCGGCGTGATCGCGGCCGACGATCAGGTACGCGCAACCGTAGTTCTGCCGGAACAGCGCATGGAGCAGCGCCTCGCGCGGGCCGGCGTAGCGCATGTCGAGCGGATAGCCCGCCTGGATGACAGTCCCGGCGCGGAAATACTTGTCGATGAGCTCGGCGATGGCGTGCGTGCGCACCGCGGCCGGTATGTCGCCGGGCTTGAGGTTGCCGAGCAGCGAATGCACGAGCACGCCGTCGCAGACCTCGACCGCGACCTTGGCGAGGTACTCGTGCGAGCGGTGCATCGGATTGCGCGTCTGGAACGCCGCGACACGCGACCAGCCGAGGCGCTCGAACTCGGCGCGTGTCTCCATCGGCGTCTTGAAGAGTTCGCCGTAGCGCGCCTTGAATCCGCCGTCGCCCAGCACGCGAACCGCGCCGGCGAGGTTGACGTCGCCTTGCTGCATGACCATCCGCACGCCGGGATGCTCCGGATCGGTCGTCTTGAACACGGCCTTGCATTCGTGCGCCTTGTCGATCCGGTATTTCTCGGCGACAGTGAGCACGGCGAGCAGCGACGCGTCGTCGGGATCGACGAGCGCGACATCCTGCCCGATCGCGATCTCGCCGGCGGTCGCGGGATCGGTGGAGAGCGTGATCGGGATCGGCCAGAACGTCCCGTCCGACGTGCGCATGTCGTCGCAGACGGAGCGCCAATCGGTCTCGTTCATGAAGCCCGTCAGCGGCGTGAAGCCGCCGATGCCGAGCATCACGACGTCGCCCTTCTCGCGTGAGGTGATGGGCAGGCGCCGCAGCGTCGCCGCGTGACGAAGCTCCGCCGCGCGCGATTCGTCGGGCACCTGCAGCGGGCGCAGGTCATGGCCGCCGTGCGGCGGTACGAGTCGTGTCATGTCGATTGCCTGTCGTGTGATCGGACGCGGGGTCAACGCTACCGCAGGGGTCGGACGTCGTGGGATCAAATCGCTGATGGGGCCATAAACGTCGTCGATATGATCTGCCGGGCCGCCGCGCGCTTGTCGAGCGCGCGGAAATGCGCAACTCGCTGCGCTAAGATGCCGTCATGAAGATCTGCATCGTCTCGGACAGCCACGACCGCTCCGAGCCGCTCGCCGAGGCGGTTCGCGCGGGCGCGGCAAAGGGCGCCAGGGCGGTGATCCACTGCGGCGACATCATCGGCACGCAAACGCTGCGCGCTGCGATGGGTGTTGGCCTGCCGCTGCACGTGATCCACGGCAACAACCTCGGCGACTCGATGTCGCTCAACCGGTGGGCTTACGAAAGCGACGGCCTGCTGCGCTATCACGGCGCCGAAGGGCGCATCGAGCTCGCGGAACGCCGCGTCTTCATCGTCCATTATCCGGAGTACGGGCACGCGATGGCCTGCACGGGCGACTGGGACCTCGTGTGTTGCGGGCATTCGCACGTGGCCGCGGTCGAGCAGGTCGCGAACGTCAAGGGCGAGGCAACGTGGCTCGTGAATCCCGGCACCGTCGCGGGCCTCGCCGCGCCCGCGACGTGGATCCTCGGCGACCTCGACGCGATGCGCTTCGACATCCAGACGCTCGACGCGTAGATCGGCGCGCCGCCGCGGCGGCGCGCACACGATTGACCGCTGCGGCCGCCTGCGCCGATGCGCGTTCAACCGGAGGCGAGCTTGCGCGCGCGGCGCAACGCGCCCACCACCGCGCCGCGCATGCGCGCCTTGGCGTCGTCGTCGGGCGCGCGCAGCAATGCCGACGGGTGGAACGTGGCGACGATCGGGATCCCGCTCGCATGTCGGGGTGCGCTGGCCTGCGCCGCCGCGATCGTGATCGATTTGCCGGCGAGCGCGCGCAGCGCCGTTGCGCCGAGCGCCACGATCACGCGCGGCCGCACCGCGGCGATCTCGGCGTCGAGCCAGTCGTGGCATGCGGCGACCTCGCGCTGCGTCGGCGTCTTGTGGATGCGGCGCGTGCCGCGGACGACGAAGCTGAAATGCTTGACCGCGTTGGTGAGGTAGAAGCCGTCGTCGTCGATGCCCGCTTCGGCCATCAGCCGGCGCAGCAGCACCCCCGACGGCCCGACGAATGGTCGGCCCTGGCGATCTTCCTGGTCGCCCGGCTGCTCGCCGACGAGCATCAATGGTGCGTGGCGATTGCCCTCGCCGCAGACGCCCTGCGTGGCGCGCGCGCCGAGATCGCAGCGCCGGCAACGGTCGATGTCGTCCTTGCCGGGGAGGAGAGAATCGGCGGGCGAGCGGCGGGTCACGCGTGCATGTCGGTGGGCGCGAGGCCGATGCTGAGCCGCGCTCCGGATGGACCCGCGGATCGGTCTCGGGTTTCCTCCACCGTCGCTGTGAGTGGCCGTCCGACCCCGGGATGCGGCGCGCGCCGATGTTGCCGCTGCCCGACGGAGCGCTATCGTGCGCCCGTACAACCTCCCCGCGGAGTTCGGCATGAAGTCGATACTCGATCCATCGTTCCGGTACGTCAGCAGCAGTCACACCGACCTGCGCAAGACATTCGCCCGCGTGCGCCGCGAGCAGGCGGCCGCCAATGCGCGCAACGCAGCCACCGGGCCCCACGCCGTGGTCCGGCTCGACATGCGCCGCGCGCCGTCGCTGACGTCCGTGCGCTAGATCTCTTCGGGTGATGCGGCGGCGCGCAACACCGCGCCGCCGTTCTCTTGGGAGAGCCACAACACCGCGCCCTTCCTGAACGGGCGCGTCGCCGCGACGGCGACAAGCTGCGCCGCCGTCGCGCCGAGCGTGGGCTGGTGCGCAACGATCAGCACCGCGGTCGGCGCATCGGGCCAGTCCGCGACGCGCAGCACGTCGTCGACGTCGGCGCCGGGTGCGAGATCCTCATCGACCTCGAACGTGCGGCCGAGCGCCGCCGCCGTCTCGCGCGCGCGTTGCGCCGGCGACGATACGATCCGGCAATCCGGCGGCAGCCGCGCGTTGAGCCACGACGCCATGCGCTCGGCATCGCCACGCCCGAGTGGCGTCAGCCGTCGCGCGAGGTCGGGCGCGCCGTCCTCGGCATCGCAATGGCGCCAGAGAAAGAGGTCCATCTGGGTCGTCTGACGGCCCCGTGGCCGACCTTTCTACCAGTAGCGCAGCGCGGCGCGGAACATCGACTTGAGCTCGTCGCGGCCGACGTCGATCGGCGCGTTCTTGATCACGCGGTACTGCGGCTCGGCGCCGGTGGCGAGCGCCTCGAGGTCGCCTTCGCCGAAGCCCAGCGTGGACAGGCCGTTGGGCATGCCCGTCGATTTCATCAGCGCGATCACGCGCGAGGCCAGCACGTCGCCCGCGTCGTCGTCGCGCGCATCGCGCGTATCGGCGCCCAGGCTTGCCGCGCAATGGAGATGGCGCCCGGGATGGGCGTGCGCGGTATGCCGCCACACCGACGGGTTGTTGAGCACGACCGACATGCCGTGCGGCACCAGCGTCTTCCCGGCGGGGTAACCCGCCACGTGCCAGTCGCGCGCGAGGCCCGACACGGAGTACGACAGACCGTGCGGCAGGTGGCAGCCCGAAGCGTTGAAGGCGATGCCCGACAGCATCGCCGCGTACATCATCTCGCTGCGCGCCTCCTCGTCGGACGGGTCGGTCACCGCGCGCACGAGGAACTCGCCGACGAGCTTCAGCGCCTGCGTGCCGAGGAGGTCGGAGAACGGGTTCGCCCCCTGCGACACCGGCCGCGCGACGCCCTGCGCCGAATTGAGGCGCCGCGGGAACGCGCGCGCGGTCATCGCCTCGAGCGAGTGGCTCATGCAGTCGAAGCCGGTCGACGCGATCGCCATCGGCGGCAGCGACGCGGTGACGTCCGGGTCGACGAGCGCGATCGTCGGGATCAGGCGCCGCGAGATGATGCCGGTCTTGGCGTTCATCGAGCGCAACGTGAAGATCGCGATGCCCGTCGTCTCGGAGCCGGTGCCCGCGGTGGTCGGGCAGGCGATGTGCGGCTTGACCGGGCCGGGAGCGCGCCGGCCTTCGCCGATCGGCGCGTTGACGTACGCCATGAACGGCGCCGGGTGCGAGGCGTAGAGGTTGGCGGCCTTGCAGGTATCCATCACCGAGCCGCCGCCGACCGAGACGTACCCGTCGACGCGCGCCTCGGCGGCGAAGCGCGCGGCGCGCTGCAGCGACTCGTCGGTCGGCTCGATCTCGACCTCGTCGAACACGATCGACTCGACGCCGGCCGCCGTGAGCGATTCGCGAACCTTCGCGACCAGCGGCCCGGGGGCGAGCGTGCGATCGGTGAAAAGCGCGACCCGCGCGAGGCCGAGCTCGCGGGCCTGGTCACCGGCCTCGGCGAGCACGCCGCGACCGAACGTGAAGGTGGGCATGCCGAGGGTGAATCCGCGGTCGCTCCCTTCGGTCAGGGCGAAATCGGCGTGGCAGCAGCGCATGGTGTCTCCCGGAAGCAACGGTCGTGGCGCAGACCATTGTGCGCCGGCGGCATGCACAAGCAGTCACAACGGCGCAAGGTGGCGATGCAACCCGTTGATCAGGCGGCGTTTTTTGATTGAACCTTGCGCCAAACCGCAGGATTCGTGCCGGTTTGACGCGCAAAACGGCGCGCTGCTACAATCGCACGTTTCACGGAGGGGTTCCCGAGCGGTCAAAGGGAGCAGACTGTAAATCTGCCGGCTCTGCCTTCGAAGGTTCGAATCCTTCCCCCTCCACCATTGCGGGAGCGAGGGGCCTGTTTTGCGAAGCGGGTGTAGCTCAATGGCAGAGCAGAAGCCTTCCAAGCTTACGACGAGGGTTCGATTCCCTTCACCCGCTCCATTTCGAGATTGCTTGCAGGGCGAGCGCTGCCGAAATGGAAGTTCGACGAATGCGGTGGACGCGCGCAGGAAACTCGACGGAACCTTGAGCGCATGCGGCGGTAGCGGACGGTAGCGAAGTCAGGCAGCCCATGTAGCTCAGTGGCAGAGCACTCCCTTGGTAAGGGAGAGGTCGAGCGTTCAATCCGCTCCATGGGCACCAACGAGTGGCGGTCAAAAGCAAACCCCTGCTTTTGACCGAATCGGAATCCTGAAAATCGCCGGCGGAGCCGGACAATTTTCAGCAGACACATCAACGCAAGAACGGGCGCTGGAGATCGCGATGGCAAAGGGCAAATTCGAGAGGACGAAGCCGCACGTGAACGTGGGGACGATCGGTCACGTGGATCACGGCAAGACGACGCTGACGGCGGCGATCACGTCGGTATTGGC
>Ga0134125_10003327_pt1 | contig 18652 bp, 23 predicted proteins | sample KB31751_FD_96464 | JGI IMG/M metagenome (GOLD analysis project Ga0134125, IMG submission 96464) | Terrestrial soil microbial communities with excess Nitrogen fertilizer from Kellogg Biological Station, Michigan, USA - KB3-175-1 | ecosystem: Environmental > Terrestrial > Soil > Unclassified ... | reverse complement strand
TGCGGGTGAACGCGTTAGTTTGTTCAGTGCCAATACGTTGAGAGCCGCGGCCGACGACTCTCCCAAATCGGACCTCGATTCGGATTCGCCAAAGCCGGCTACTAAAGCGCCACAGTCATCTTTGCACTCGGAATATACGGAGGTCGTTGTCCTGAATCGGGAACGACCAACCAAGGCGGTATTTGAGCAATCGCTGCTTCAACTCTGGAGCAATCCCTCAGACGAGAGGCAGGACCGGTGGGAAGAGGCCAGCGACTTAGTGATCGTCGAGTCGCTCAAAATCGAGCGGCTGCATCTACAGGGAAGCTCAGGAACAGTCGATGCAAAGATTCGAGCAGCCGGCCACCTTACTGCCGATGCCGCGGATGGTAAGTCGTCAACCCAGGCTGTCCGTTTTCATCTGGTTCGCTACAAAAACGGATGGCGCATCGATGATCCTTCAGGACGGATGTATTTGAGCGGGAACGCCGCAGTGATTGCCGTCTCCGATCGCCTGTCCGGAATCGCGCGAGAGAATGCCTCGCGCAGCGAGCAGATACAGACAGCCAATCTGCTGAGAACGATCTTGCGGTGAAGGCATTTCGCGACGTGTGATTTGAAATCGTGAAATAACCAGGCTTTTCCGCCAACGATTTAGAGTAGAGGCATGCTCATCCTAGCCTCCGCGTCCCCGCGCAGACAGGAGCTGTTGCGGAACGCTCTGATTCCCTTTTCGGTACAGGTGTCAAATGCGCTGGAAGAGCATCGACCGGGAGAAGTGCCGGAAGCTTGCGTGCGGCGGCTGGCACAGGAGAAGGCGAGTTCAGTTGCGCAGCGTGCGAATGGCGATAGTCCGATTCTTGCGGCCGACACTGAAGTGGTTCTTGATATCAAGAGCGGAACTCCGCTGGGAAAACCACGCGATGCGGCCGATGCTGCGCGCATGCTGCACATGCTGAGTGGGCGGAGTCACTATGTGATCACAGGCGTGTACTTGATGTGGAAGCGTGACGGCGGATGGCAATCACACGAGGCGGCGGAAATCACAACCGTGTTCATGCAGCCCATCAGCAAACAGGACATCGATGCATACGTCGCCACAGCCGAGCCGATGGACAAGGCAGGAGCGTACGCGATCCAAGGCGTCGCGTCGCGATGGATCTCGCGCATCGAAGGCTGCTACTTCAATGTAGTGGGATTACCGGTGCCGCTGGTCTATCGCATGCTCCGCGAGCATGCGCCGGAAGCGCTTGGAGCGCGGTAGAGCGTCAGGAGGGACAGATTACGACTAGCTCTTCTTCTCTTCCGTTGTCGTGCTGTGCTCGCCGTCTTTTACCGCGCTCTTGAAATTCTTGATGCCTTCGCCGAGACCCTTGCCGAAGTCGGCCAGCTTGCCCGGTCCGAAAATCAGGAGGGCAATGCCGAGCAGAAGCAACAACTCGGGAATGCCTAATTTGCCGCCAAACATGAACTACCCCCAAATGAATGCCGTATAGCTGATGATAGGCGGTTATGCCGCCTGCGTCAAAGTAAACCCGGATTTAGGGCCGAAGATGCGAACTGTCCAAGCAATAAGCAATAGGCGATAGGCAATAGACAACACACGTTGCGAGATCCAGCCTATTGCTTATTGCCCATGCCTTCGTTCACAGCGACGCGATCAATCCGGCCAGCAGCGCCGTTCGCGGAGCGATCTGGTCCAGCAGAATCGACTCATTGGTCGCATGAGCGCCTTCGCCGACCGCCCCAAGGCCGTCTAAGGTAGGGACTCCCAAAGCCGCCGTGAAATTCCCGTCAGAGCCGCCCCCGGTGGATTGCTCGTCGACTTTGAATCCCAGCGATTGGGCTACCTGGGCCGCCTTGCGATACAGAGCTACTCCCTTTTCCGTGCGCTCCATCGGCGGGCGGTTGATCTGGCCAGTGACTTCGAGCTTGCAGCGCGAGTCTCGCGGGCGAAGCGACTTCATTTTCTGGTCGATGTCCCGGCCATCGGAGGCGGTCTTGACGCGAACATCGACCTCTGCCCACGCATCGGCGGCGATCACGTTGCTGCGCGTTCCGCCACGGATCAGGCCCACATTGGCGGTCATCCCGCGCTTGATGTCAGTAAACGTAGAGATGGTTTGGATCTGATGGGCAAGCTCGTGAATGGCGCTCGCACCCTGCCCAGGATCGACGCCGGCGTGGGCGGCTTCTCCGCTGACTTTGACCTCGTACACGCCGACACCTTTCCGTGAAGTTTTGACGGAGCCTTCGAGCCCTTGGCCCGGCTCAAGCACGAGTACGGCTTGAGATTCGAGCGCGAGCTTCTGCGTGATCACGCGAGAGACGTGGCTGCCAATCTCTTCATCCGAAACGAACAACATGCGAACGGGAGGATGAGGACTGTTATGCTCCCGCAGCAGCGCCATCGCGTGAAGAGCGATGGCAACGCCGGCTTTCATGTCGAGAACGCCTGGCCCCCAGACCCGTCCATTACTGACTCGAAACGGCATCTGCTTGAGCGTGCCCAGGTCCCAAACAGTATCGATGTGGCCCAGCAGCAGCACGGGCTTGGTGTCCGTCACTCCCGGAAAATCGGCCTGAACATGGTTTCCCGTTTCTGCCGCGGAGTGGATCTGAGCATGGGCGCCATAGTGTTCGAGGCGCGTGGCGAGAAATTCAGCGAGGTGATCGAGCGCGGCTTTGTCGCTGCTGGGAGACTCCATCTCGACCATTGCCTTCAGGTCGGAGAGCAGCTGCTCCTGCCGCGCGCGTGCGTGAGCAAGCGAAATCATGCGCTGTTGAGCTTACCATCCAGCATCGATTCGCCAAGTAGTCCGGCGAGAAACTATAATTTCCCGCTTAGGAATAATAAAGAGCGAACACGGAGGGCACGGAGGAGACGAAGTTTTTGTCTCTGTGTTCGTGAACAGCTTCGCCGATTCTCAGCACAACGTGAGCGATTCGGAAACCAGAAGAAGAGCCTCTGTGTCCTCCGTGACCTCCGTGTTCAATCCTCACCATGACTACAGAAAACCAGAGCGGCGTCTCCACCGTCGAAGCTGAAGCTCCCTCGACCGAGAAGAAGACGCTAGACATCACGGAAATTCAGGCGATTCTGCCGCATCGCTATCCCTTTCTCTTGATTGATCGCGTGATCGAGATCGAGCGCAAGAAGCGCATTGTCGCCGTCAAGAACGTCACGGCGAACGAGCCGCACTTCATGGGGCACTTTCCCGGCTATCCAATCATGCCTGGCGTGCTCATCGTGGAAGCAATCGCGCAGGCGGGAGGCGCTCTGCTGCTTACCGAAATTCCCGATCGCGATCAGAAGCTGATGGTCTTTACTGGCATCGAGCGCGCGAAATTTCGCAAGCCGGTTACGCCCGGCGACCAACTGCGTGTCGAAGTCGACGTGCTCGCCTGGCGCTCTACTGCCGTCAAGATGCAGGGGAATGTTTATGTCGGGGACAAGCTTGCCTGTGAGGCGACGGTCACATGTCAATTGGTGAGTCGCCCTGCGTGAGCGCCCGCATTCATCCGACTGCAATCGTCGATCCCGCTGCGCGCATTCCTGAGAGCTGCACCATCGGCCCGTTCTGCTTGGTGGGCGAGGAAGTCGAGATGGGTGAGAACTGCGAGCTGCTCTCGCATGTGGTGTTAAAAGGTCCCACACGAATGGGACACTCAAATCGCGTGTTCCCCTTCACCACTCTTGGCCTTGAACCGCAGGACTTGAAGTTCAAAGGCGAGAAGACCCGGCTTGAAATCGGTGACAACAACACCATCCGCGAGAGCGTGACCATCCATCGCGGCACGCCGGCGGGCGGAGGCGTGACTCGGGTCGGCAGCAACTGCCTGATCATGGCTTACACGCATATTGCTCATGATTGCATCATTGCCGATCACGTCATCATGGCCAATGCCGCAACGCTTGCGGGGCATGTGACCGTGGAGGAGTATGCGGTAGTAGGCGCGTTATGCCCGGTACATCAGTTCGTTCGCATTGGCGCGTACTCGTACATCGGCGGCGGCACAACGATTACCCAGGACGTGCTTCCCTTTTCTCTCACCAGCGCCAAACGCGATGTTCATGCATTCGGCATGAACTCAGTAGGACTGCAGCGGAAAGGATTCTCAAAAGAACGTTTACGGAAGATACACTCCGCATATCGGCTACTACTCAGTTCCAAAATGAACATCGGCGAAGCGCTTGCGAAGCTAAAAGCCGAAGGCGATCTCGGCGAGGATGTAGAGCGGCTGGTGAAGTTCGTAGCGGGATCGGAGCGGGGAATCCTCAAATGAGATCGGGTGATCGGGCCAGAGAATCGGGTGATCGGGTGATCGGGTCATCCGGTGAAGTTAAAGGCAAAATCCCACCGCAATTCACGCTTTATGCAATTCGCGACTTTGGCGTGATCCGCGTCACGTTGTTAGTTTTAGATCCCCCGATCACCCGATGACCCGATCACCCGATTCCTCGACTCGATCCCCCGACCGCCAAACATCCCCTGGTGCGCTTGGTCTGATTGCCGGCAACGGTCGCTTTCCTTTTTTGGTCCTCGATGCTGCGCGCGCCAGAGGCGAGCGGGTGGTCGTCGCCGCAATCAAGGAAGAAACGGAACCGGAGATCAAGGACCGCGCCGCGCATGATTCGGAAATTCGCCTGCATTGGCTTTCCCTCGGCGAGCTATCGAAGCTGATTGAGACGTTCCACAAGGAAGGTGTTGCTCGCGCCATCATGGCGGGCCAGGTGAAGCATAAGCAAATATTCTCCAGCATTCGTCCTGATTGGAGGCTGGCGAAGTTGCTGTTATCACTCGGAACTCGCAACACTGATTCGCTGCTGGGGGGCGTGGCCAAGGTCCTCGCCGACGAAGGCATTACCATGCTGAGCTCGACTTCCTATCTCGATCCGCTTCTGGCCAGGGAAGGGATCCTGACGCGGCGTGCACCGAATGGAGCCGAGCAGAGAAATATCGATTATGGACGGAAAGTCGCGCGCGAACTAGCGCACCACGACATCGGGCAAACCGTGGTCATTGCGGAAACAGCGTGCGTGACCGTCGAGGCTATGGAAGGTACTGATGCGACGATTCATCGCGCCGGAGAAATCATGCGCACCCTGCATCACGACGAAACTCCCGAGTCATTCTTGAGCCGAGCGCTAACCGTGGTGAAAGTGGCTAAGCCGAATCAGGATCTCCGCTTCGACGTTCCCGTCATCGGAGTTAAGACCATAGATGCGATGCGCGAAGCAGGAGCTACGTGTCTGGCTGTCGATGCCCAGCGGTGTCTTTTTCTCGATGGCGACCGCATCATTGACGCCGCCGATCAGGCGAATATCGCGATTCTAAGCTCTGCGGAGCCAGACTAATCTGGCGCCTCACTCATACCGATTTTCGATGAGTGAGCTGCCCGAATTGGGAATCCTTATCGTTCTAAATTAAGCGGCAGGAAGGATCTCTTCCCTATGCTGCTCGGCGGCTTTCGATTTCAAGCCGGCTAGTGTCGCCATCGTAAACGCCTCGAGAGCCATATTGAGGTCGCGTGCGGCTACATCGAGGTGTTCTCGCTTTGTGAGCAGATTGCCGGTAATTCCGAGCAGCCATGCGGAGCAGATGTATCCCGCGGGTCTCTCATAACCGAGCAGGATCCCTGTCCCCACTGCCATCTCTATCACGCCGACAATGCGCATGAACGCGCTGGGGCTGATCGGCAATTTTTCTGCGACCATTGGAGAGAGATATTTCTCCCAGTCGGTGAGTAAGTTGAAGAATTTATCCGCGCCGGCGGCGCAGGCAGTTGCTCCTAAAGTGAAGCGCAGAGCCTTGGTTAGCTTTTCAAGATCGTCGTGCATGGCTATCGAGTCTCCTCGATAGTGCGATGCGAGATCAGCGCTGCTGGTGGGATGCTGCTGCCGCTGCGACGGCAGCTTCTGTGGACTCGTGCTCATTTGCGGGAGCTTCGGGCCCGAGTGCCTGTTCTTCTACCGACGATTCGGAGAGAGCATCGATCTTCTTCAGAACTTCGAGGCGATGCACTTCTGCTCGCCTCTCTAACTCATGCAGCGACTGCATCACTATGCTCCTGCTTCGCCGCCTTCGCGGTTCACGGTGACTTTTACATGCGCCGTGACTTCGCGGTGCAGCTTGATCGGCACATGGAATTCGCCCAGGCTCTTAAGCGGATCATCGAGGTGAATCTTACGACGATCGACGTTGAAGCCCTTGCTCTCAAGGGCAGACGCGACATCTGCGGATGTTACAGAGCCGAAGAGGTGATCCTTCTCGCCAACCTTGCGCTCGAAGGTGAGCTGCACGTCATTGAGCTGCTGAGCCAGAGCCTCGGCGCCGGTCTTCTCTTTCGCTGATTTGCGGACGGCAGCGGCTTTCATCTGCTCGATCACGGCCTTATTGGCGCGGCTTGCTTCAATCGCAAGCTTGCGCGGTAGAAGGAAGTTGCGGCCATATCCTTCGGCGACTTTTACAATCTCGCCGCGATGGCCGAGCTTTTCGACATCTTCTTTGAGAATGACTTCCATGAAAACAAGCTCCTAAGCTGCTAGCTTCTAGCTGCTAGCTAAATTCAAAAGGGCGTCGCGAACATCCCAGCGTGATTCGATCCGTCACAGCCAAACGAGGCGCTCAGGGATTTCGACAATCCGGCTGGTAGCTGGAAGCTGGCAGCCGGCAGCTTCGTTCCTACTTTGCCGCGAACGGAAGCAGGGCGATGTTGCGTGCCTGCTTGATGGCCGCGCTCAATCTGCGCTGATGCGGCGTGCATACGCCAGTCAGTCTACGAGGGACGATCTTGCCGCGTTCGGCTACGAAGCCAGAGAGCAAACGAACATCCTTGTAGTTGATGGCGTCAATCTTCTCGACGCAGAACTTGCATACTTTTTTGCGGCGGAAGAATTTGCGTCCGCCTTCGCGACCGCCAGGTCCGCCTGGACGGCCTTCACGACGTGGTCCGCGATCTTGAGTTGCGCCGGCTGCGCCGGCGGGTGTTGGTGTGTCTGACATATATCTCCTTTGAGCTGCTAGCTACTAGCCTCTAGCTAACTCGGTTTGGATCCACGCTGCGTCGATGCCTTGACCTTGCGCGGTTGAAAGCCGAACAACTGCGAATTCGACGCAACGATCTGCAACTTAAATATGCGGGCTAGAAGCTCGCAGCTAGTAGCCAGCAGCTTATTTACGCTGTCGCCGCAGGCGCAGGAGTTGCCTCCGGCGCAGGTGCTGGCGCTGGTTCTGACGCAGACCGCTTTACCTTGGTCGCGCGAATCTGCTTAATCTTCTCCAGACGCTTCTGCTCCTCGTCGACCCGGACGCTGAGGAACTTGATTACCGGTTCTGACACACGCAGGCGTCGTTCAATCTCGTGGATCGCTTTGCCATCGGCTTCGACGGTGAGCAGGACGTAAAAGCCATCCATAAACTTGCGCACCAGATACGCGAGGCGCCGCTTGCCCATGCGCTCGACGTTCTTCACAGTTGCTCCGGCATTTGCGGCTTGCGATTCGAGGTTCGAGATCAGCTTGTCGAGATCTTCCTCCTGCAGGTCGGGCCGGATAATAAACATCACTTCGTATGTACGTTGCATTCTGTTCTCTCTTCCGAAACTTGTCCGACAGAACCGTCGGCGGTAGCCGATGGGGCAGCCGCTTGTTGTGCAGCTGCGCTGAGCTTAGGTTCCGCGAGCATCGTGTAACCGTAGCTGGCATCCTGCCATCTGCGGCCCACCGGCTACCGCCGGCGGTTCTGTTACTTCGGGCGCTGGTTGAAGCGATTCATCGCTCCTGGCAGCCCATCCTTCAAAATCGCTTCTACTGCATCTGCTGCGCGGTCGATCAGGTCGCTCACAGCTTCGAGCTGCGGCTTCTTGAACTGGCCCAGCACGAACTTCGCGCCGTCGCGTACCGGATGATCGGGTTGAATTCCCAATCTGACCCTGATGAACTCATCAGTTCCCAGCGAGCCAACCAGCGACTCGACTCCGTTGTGCCCCGCCGTTCCGCCGCGCTGTTTAATGCGCAGCGTGCCGAAGGGCAAGTCAAGCTCGTCGTAAACAACGACCAATCCATTTGCCGGCTCGATCTCGAACTCATCGACCAGCTTGCGCACCGACAGACCGCTTAGGTTCATGAAGGTCTCTGGCTTAACCAGCATGACCTCGTGTCCGGCGACCTTCGTCTTGGCCGTTGCCGCCTGGCATCTGCGGCTCACGACATCTACGTTCGCGCGTTCCGCGAGGCGATCGACGGTCAGAAATCCGAGATTGTGCGGTGTGAACTGGTACTCGATACCCGGATTGCCGAGACCGACAACCAGCTTCACTCCTATTTCTTGCCCTCGGCCTTCTTACCGCCTTCGGCCTTCGCGCCCGCTTCAGGCGCAGCTTCCTCGGTCTCCTGCTTGCCCTTCTTGATGACCTCAGGCTCAGCCGGAGCCGCAGCCGCGGCTTCAACGCCAGCCTCAGCCGGAGCCGCCTCAACAACTTCCTTCACCGAAGTGATGTGCGCAACAGGCTGCGTCTCATCAGTCACGAACTTGATCTTGCCGCTGTGCGGCAGATCGGAGACGCGCAACACTTGTCCGAAGACGAGCGCAGTGACGTCCAGATCGATCTGATCCGGAATGTCGCCGGGCAAGCACTCGATCTCGACTTCGCGCAGCATCTGCTCAAGAATTCCACCTTGCGTCTTCACGCCTTCCGGAACGCCGGTCAACTGCACCGGCACATTTACGCGCAGCGCCTGATCCATGGCAATGCGCTTCAGGTCGATATGCATGAGCGTTCCCTTAATAGGCTCGTATTGCCAATCGACGATCATCGCCTTGGTTTGCTCGCCGCCGACCTTCAGGTCGAATACGGTGTTGTGGCCGCTGTCGGAGTGCAGAATGCGGCCGATCTGCTTGGGATCGACCGTTACCGGAACTGAGTCCTTCTTCGCGCCATAGACAATGGCGGGAATGCGTCCGCTGGCGCGCACACGACGCGCTGCGTTCTTGGTCCGCGCCTCTTCCGGTCGCGGTTGCGTTTCTACTAGTTCTTGAGTTGCCATAAGGTCCTTCTAAGTCCGAAACTGCTTAGGAATTTCGTGATTTCATGATTGTGTGATTTGAAATCACGAAATCACCCAATCACGAAATCTTCCAAACTGCCTTTAGCTGAAGAGACTGCTGACTGACGTCTCTTCATGAATGCTCTCAATCGCGCGCGCCAGCAGGCCTGCGATGGATCGCACTTTAATCTTTGGCTCGGCTCTCGCCGCCTCGCTGAGCGGGATCGTGTCGCTCACGAGCACCTGCTCCAATCGCGACTTGTGGATTCTCTCCACCGCCTGGCCTGACAGCACTGGATGCGACGCGCACGCCAGAACTCTGCTCGCGCCTGCATCGAACAGCGCATCGACCGTCTTTACCAGCGTGCCCGCCGTATCGATGATGTCGTCGAGGATCAGCGCCGTACGTCCTTTCACGTCGCCGATCACGTGCATCACTTCGGTGACGTTGATGTCGGTGCGGCGCTTATCGACGATGGCCAGCGCCGCGTCCATCTTTTTGGCGAAGAAGCGCGCGCGTTCCACGCCGCCCGCATCCGGTGAAACCACTGTGAGATCGGGCAAATTCAATTCCTTCACTGCCGACACCAGCACCGGCGAGGCAAACAGGTGATCCACCGGGATATTGAAAAATCCCTGGATCTGCGGCGCGTGCAGATCGACCACCAGCGCGCGATGCGCGCCGGCGGTAGTCAGTAAATCCGCCACCAACTTCGCCGAGACTGCTACGCGCGGTTTGTCCTTGCGGTCTTGCCGCGAGTAGCCGTAATACGGAATCACCGTGGTGATCCGCCGCGCCGAAGCTCGCTTGAGCGCGTCGATCATCAGCAGCAACTCCATCAAGTGCTGATCGACCGGATAACATGTGGGCTGCACCACGAACACGTCAGCGCCGCGCACGTTCTCCAGCAACTGAAAATAAACTTCGCCGTCGGAGAAGCGCTGCAAGTGCGCTTGTCCGCGGGGGATTTCGAGAAACTTGCAAATATCGTCTGCGAGCTTCTCATTCGCCGAGCCACAGAAGATCTTGAAGCGATCGTTATCGCGATGCCGCTGCGGCTTGCGCTCAACCTTCGGCGCCGGCGGCGTCTGCACGTTCGCTTGACCCTTCTGCTGCTGTTGCTTCTCTACTGCTATTGCTGCGGTCGTCGTCATTCCTCAAGCCTCGTGAAAGCTGGTTTTCTTTCCGATGGGGAACTACCAACTGCCGTCTGAGTTAACACGAAGGTCACGAGGGTTTAACAGAAAGGGCACAGAGAATGGCACATGTTTCTGAGGGCCATTTGCATTCTCCGTGACCTTGATGTTCAAACTTCGTGCCCTTCGTGTTAACCCCAAGCCTTGGCTGGGCGGCTAGGATTCGAACCTAGACAAAGTGCTCCAAAGGCACTTGACCTACCATTAGTCGACCGCCCAAGAATTCCTGCGCTGATTAAAACTGGTTTCTTGCTTGTTGACTGGGAGTGAGCGTTAACGGCTAACTAACATTGTCTCCCAGTATTGGTTTCTTGTCAGCGTAGTAGTTACATGAGCGGCATGGCCCATGGACTGCACTCTTTCCGCAGCAGCCTCGGCCTTTTGCTTCGAATCGAACAGTCCATACACTGCCGAACCCGAGCCCGAGAGCGAAGCATAACGCGCTCCGTCGCCGGCTTGGCCGTAGAGCACACGCTTAACGTCACGCAATTCGGGATGTTGAGGGAATACGACGCGTTCGAAGTCGTTCTCAATCCCGGTACGGACGAGGTCGAGAAGCTGTGTCTCGGCCCGGTCCCCGCCTCGTGCGGGAACACCGGATGCTGGAGTCTTGTAACCGCTACTCAGCCATGCATATACAGCGCGGCTGAACGATACGATTTTAGCGGATTGCGGAGCAACGGTCAAAGTTGCTGTGCGCGAGGACGAACCGCGCGAGCCTGTCACTTCCATGGTTTCGCGCTCGGCAAGGGCATCCCAGTCCGCGAATGCCTGCGGGGTGGCAACCCCGATCTCGGGGGTGACTACGACGCAATCAATGCTCGGAACATCCTCAAGCGGAAGTACCTGCTCGCCGCGTCCTTCACCGTAAATCGTGCCGCCAACTAAGAAAAGAGGCAGGTCGGAGCCGACTTCCTCGCAAATGCGCAACCGATCATCGGGATCGAGAGTGCGCGCTGACTCGCGCTCCAGCGCGAACAAAGCGGCCACTGCGTTTGACGAAGCCGCTCCTAGACCACCTTGAAGGGGAAGGTTTTTTTCAATCGTGACGACGAGCTTCCCGCGCTGTCCGATCGCTTTCATAAAGCGATCCGCAACGCGATAACAGGTGTTGGTCTCGTCCGCCGGAACTCTGGGGTTCTTACACCGAATCTCGATGCCGGTTCCCCGCCCGATCTCCACTTTGACGATGTCATGCAGTGCGAGCGTCTGATACACCGTCCGCAGCTCATGAAATCCGTCCTCGCGCAGGGGGCCTATGGCCAAACCAAGGTTGATCTTCGCGAATGAACGGACGGCGGTAGCCATGATGACATTCTAAGCGGCGAGATGTTGTTCTGGCCGTGGCACTGGTTGTCTACATCTTGTTCTGTCGCTGTACGTCGATGATTCCCGGAATTTTGCGGATTCCCGAAACGATTCTCTCGAGGTGTTTTACATCTTCGATATCGATGGTGATGTCGATGGAGGCGCGACTGTCGCCGGTGCGGACATCCATGTTGCGGATGTTGGTATGGTCGTCGCTGATGATAGCGGTTACCTGCTTCAGCATTCCCTGGCGGTCATCGCACATGACAGTGAGTTTGACAGGATAGGTAGCCTTGGTTGGGCCTGATTTCGCGGCGCCTGGACGTCCCCAGGTGACATTGATTCGGCGATCGGGTTCGTACATCAGATTGGTGACATTCGGACAGGATTTCGCGTGGACAGCAACGCCTTTGCCACGCGTCACGTAGCCAACGATCTCTTCACCGCGGATCGGATTGCAGCAACGCGCACGGTATACGAGTAATTCGTCATGTCCTTGAACCTTCAACGATCCGCCGTCGTCACCGAAGACCTTGCGGATCATGCCGCCGATCAGGCTCTTGTCATCGTCTTCCTGATCAGGTTCGGTGGAGGTCACTCCCGGTGCAAGTCTCTTGAGCACGGCGCGGGCGGAGAACTTGCCATAGCCAACGGCAGCGAGCAGGTCCTGTTCGGTTGAGCCAATGCCGTACTCGGTTGCGACCGCCTGATAGTTCTCCGGCTTCACATCCTTTAGGCTAACCTTGTACTTGCGAGCTTCCTTCTCCAGAACTTTTCGACCAATTTCGACGGCGCGTTCGCGCTGGTGCACCAAGAGCCAATGCTTGATCTTGTTGCGCGCGCGGGAGGACTTTACAAAACCGAGCCAATCACGGCTAGGCTGGTGCCCGGTCTGGGTGATGATCTCTATGATGTCGCCGTTGCGCAGCTTGTAGCGGAGCGGAACGATGCGTCCGTTGACCTTCGCGCCTACGCAGGTGTTTCCCACTTCGGTATGGATTGAATATGCGAAGTCAATACAACAGGCATCGCGCGGCAAGATGACGACTTTCCCTTTTGGGGAAAAGGTATAAACCTCTTCAGGGTACAGATCGATTTTGAGGGTGGAGAGGAACTCGTTAGGATCGGAGACGTCGCGCTGCCACTCAACCACCTGACGAAGCCATGAGAGGCGCTGCTCGTCTTTGGCCGTGACCGGCGTGCCGTCTTTGTATTTCCAGTGGGCGGCGATGCCGTCTTCAGCCATCTTGTGCATCTCTTCGGTGCGAATCTGCACTTCGAACTGCATACCGCCCTCCGCCATGACCGTGGTGTGCAGAGACTGATAAAGATTCGGCCTCGGCATGGCGATGAAGTCTTTGATTCGCCCCGGCACTGGACGCCAGATGCTGTGAATGGCTCCCAGCGCTGTGTAACAGTCTTTTACCGATTTGGTAATGATGCGAATAGCCAGCAGGTCATAAACCTGATCTACGGAAATGCGTTGCCGCTGTAGCTTTTGCGCGATGCTGTAGAGACGCTTGATGCGATGATCGACGCGGGCGTCGACGCCGTTCTCTTTTAGCTTTTCCTGAATGAATACGACTGTTTTCGCAAGGAATGCCTCGCCTGATTTCCGGCGGGCATCGACCTGCTCCTTGATCTGCTGATAACCAATTGGATCGACATACTGAAATGCAAGGTCTTCAAGCTCCCCGCGGACCTTTCCCATTCCGAGACGATGAGCAAGGGGGGCATAGATATCGAGCGTCTCCTGGGCGATATGCAGCTGACGATCGGGCGGAAGATGCTCGAGCGTGCGCATATTGTGCAGGCGATCGGCCAGCTTGATGAGGACGACGCGGATGTCGTCGGTCATCGCTAGTACCATCTTGCGGACGTTCTCCGCTTGGCGCTCCTCGCGGCTGGCGAGATTGATTTTGGCGATCTTGGTCACGCCATCGACTATGTGCGCGACCGAGTCGCCGAACTTTTCGACAATCTGTTTGTTCGTGACGTCGGTATCTTCAACGGCGTCATGCAGCAAACCCGCGGCAATTGCCGTTGAATCGAGCTTCATCTCGGCAAGAACAAGTGCTACTTCAAGGGGGTGGACGAGGTAAGGCTCGCCCGAGGCGCGACTCTGACCTTCGTGGTGCTGAAGGGAAAATTCATACGCCCGCCGAATAATTTCGAGGTCATCATTCGGGCGGTTCTCGCCAACCAACTTCAACAGCTCACGAAACTTCGTGGCTGTAAGCACATTGGTCGCAATCTGCTGGCGCAAGGTCGCCATGATTGATTATAGCTGGGGAAAACGCGGCTTCCGGCCGTAGGCGGTTCAGCGTTGGGTCATTGAACTATCAGAACAATCGGTGTGAATCCATACACGCCAGGGCGCGAGGCTTGATTTTCCGTTCAGGCAGGCATCACGGAGAATCCAGAGCACATCGCAATTTCAGAGTGGCTGGGGTGTGGCCACAGTTTCTTCATCTCTATATGCCTATGGCTCCACGAACGATCTTGTTGCTCTGTCTTCTCACGAGCTGGGCGATTGCTCAGACCCCCATTCCGGCCGCCCATGGCGGTACGGGTGACGAATATTCCTATCTGGTTTCTGCCACTTACATGCATGTTCATACCGATTCGAGTTTTGGACGACCTCTGGGCCTCAACGGATTTGCAGGATCGTTCTCCCATGCGATGTGGCCATCCACGCGTCTGACGGGTGAGGTGGGACGTTACACCAAGAATGGAGTTTCGCTTACGTCGTTTCTCGCTGGCCCACAAGCTGGGGTGCGTGTCTGGCGCATTCAGCCGTACGTGAGCATTTTGGGTGGACTGTCACACATCAACCGCGGCGGCAGCAACCAGTTCACCGTGGCCGCTGGGGGTGGTATCGATGTGCCCTGGAAGAATCACATCCGCATTCGTGCTCTGCAGTGCGACTACTACCGGCTATTCGGCGGCAGCTATCCATCGGCCGACTACCTGCGCATTGGATTCGGAGTTGCCTATGCGTTTGGTGAGTAAAGTTCTGTCTAAACACAACGACCGACTGCATGGCAATCGGTCGCATGTTCGCGAGCTGCTAAGGATTAGCTCGTTTCTTTTTGATGCGGAAGATGAACGCGGCCAGTCCACTACCCAATAAAGCCAATGATGACGGCTCCGGCGCCGAAACGATCGTGATGTACTCCTGGGGCGATGTGCTGTCTGTCCATGGCGTTCCGTTGGTATGCGCGACCGGAGTCAGAATTCTCACGTTCGCGTAGTAGGAGAGATCATTCGGAGCATATTTCTGTGCCTGCGAAACAAGGCCCTGAGCAGTGCTATCGATCGCGAGCGACGGGTCGAAGAGGCTCCAGATCGCCCAGTTGTACTCGCCGATCATCGAAGCGGACTGCTGTGTTCCTCCCCAAAGCCCGGTCTGCATCGAAAGCCAGCCTGCTTCCTCATACAGACGCTCGGCGTTGGGCATGGAATCGAAGCGCATTTGGGTGAGGCCCGAAGTGGTGAGGTCATTGATTTGTGCGATCCAACCTTCGCCCAAAGTCACGTCGTGGGTGTAGTCGTCGCAGATGACCGTCAGGGTGCCTGATTGGATCCCTTGCGCTGGATCGCCGCCGCCCGAAACATTGAGATAATACGGGGCGACGTAGACGTTTCCCTGTATTGTGCCGCCCGTGCCTGTGATCGTGACGCTGACACTGTCAGCCCACGATGTTGACGAAATGAATAACCCGGCTACAACCACCCAGCGAATGATCGACCTGTTCATGCAGTTTGTTCCGCCGTTCTATTCAGCAACTCTGCTTCCAACTATTGGAATTATTTTTCAATAAGATACAAGCCAAATATTCAAGCAGTGTGCACCGCTATGCATCCGATGCGGGGAAAGTCCCTTGCTACCGGCCGCTACTTGAGAAATCGACTGCAAAGGATTGCGAGATCGCGGGATTGTGCGGATTTTGGAATCAGGGTGAAAAATCGCGTGTCCGTAACTGACTAGTTACCTTTGTAATCCTGCCCAAGTCTATCTACGTGAGGTACCCTCGGCCAGGCATGGAACTGCGTCGAGAGGAGCGCGACGGGACGCGGCATCAGGTGTCGGTTTGGAGCCTTGATGCTGAAGGGAAGATCTATGTCCAGGAAGCCCATACCGTCGATGTATCCGGAACAGGAGCATGCCTTGCAGGACTGAATCGCCGCATCGAACCAGGCTCGCTTATCGGAGTTCAGAATGGGAGCCGGCGAGGACGCTTCAAAGTCATATGGACGGAGCGTGAGGGCCAGCGAACTCACCAGGTTGGAATCGAACGCGCCTCCAGCGACACCGACGGTCCTACCCGCGTTCTGCTAGTCGACGATAGCCGCGAATCCATTGAGCTTCGCAAGCCCATCCTGCAAGCGCTCGGGTACGAGTGCTCGGTCGCCTCATCGACTTCTTCGCTGTTCGACAGCCTGCAAAATTCCGATTTCAAGGCTGTAGTGCTTGCGCATCCTTTACGCGATGTGGACTCGATTGAACTGCTGGTAGGCATTCGCAGGAGCGGCAGCAAGGCCAAGGTGGTGGTGGTATCAGCACACCCGCACGTCCACGAGTCTCTGCGGTCGGTTACCGACGCCTTTGTTTACGCGCGCGAGCCGCAGAGTGCCTTTGTGGGAGCGGTGGAAAAGGCCCTTGATCACATCCCTTCAAAGCTGCTAACGACCCGAACGATTCATCGCCATGCCGTGCGCGTGCCGCTGGTGATCGAAGTCCTTCGCTCCGGCGTGAAAACGAACCTGTATGGCGCTGCGGCTGATTTGAGTGAGCGCGGCATTGGAGGCAGCATCAAGGCTCCCCTCATTCCCGGCGAAATGGTTAAAGTCATGTTTCCTCTGCCGAACGCCCACAGCGATCTGCAGGGCTATGCCATTGTGCGTCATCGGCGCAGCGAGTTCTACGGCTTCGAGTTTGTCTCGATTGATGACAAGAGTCTTGAGATCATCCGCGCGCTCTGCGCAGTTCTGCCTCCGTTGCGGAATTCATAATCCGAAAGCCATCCTCTCACGCTCGAATACGGCGCCTAAATACGGCGCCGGTTCACACCAGTTAATTGCAAAGTGCCATCGCGGAAATGCAAAGTGCTGCGACTCTGGCAATCCGAGTTTTCCACAGCCGCTTACCGGCGGTGGAAACAAAAGGGTTAATCCATCCTAAAGAGCTAGTTTGTGGAATAGTGAATGCATATAGAGGAGCAGCTTGATGTGCACGCGACGACTGTTTGGGAGCGGGTAAGGCTAGATTGATGAACGTACGTAAGTTCGCTGCCGTGATATTTGCGGTGAGCGTTGCTCTTGTTATAGCGCCGGTATTCGCCCACGGCGACAGCATCGGAGGCCCGACCTGCGGGACGTGCAACGGTGCGACTTTTACTCTGACTTACAATCCAGATCCGATTGCTTCGACGGCAACGACGCAGACTTTCGACTTCGAATACACAGTCAATGTAGCCGGATTTAACGCCGCAGCTAACGGCACGCAACTGTATTTGGAAGCCATAGCACTTAAGCCTGCGAGTAGCGTTTTGGATCCGTCCACTTTGCTTTCCGCCCCTGGTGCGATAGGCAACTGGACAAATCCGCTAATTACGGGAACCTTGAACAGCGACGCGTGCTCCGATACTAGCGGAGACGCCTTTGCTTGTACTCAGGCAAGCTCCCTTGGCTCCTTCAACGGCTTCACGGTGGGACAATCGAAAACTTTCACGTTTGATCTCGCGATAACGGTTGCCACGGGTACAATTGCTGCCTTCGATTCGAGTATCAAAGCAGAGTTTGTGAATGCGAACGGTACCAAAGTGGGCTCTTTGCTGTCCGAGCACATAGATGCACCAGAGCCTTCGAGCGCACTGTTCTTGGGATTGACCCTTCCGGGAGTTGCATTAGTCGCCCGAAGGCGAATCCGTTCGTAGCCATATGTAAGTTGCGCAGGCTCAGTGGCTCCGTCTTCACGGAGCCGTAATGCTTTCTGCCATCCTTGGAACTACCGCAGTCAGAAGATTTCCAAATTGGCCCTTGATCCGCTGTCCTGTTTCCATCACTTCCGCATGGTTAATGGGCTGATTCGCTATTCCAGCAGCCATGTTCGTCACCACTGAGATTGCCAGGACCTTCATTCCGCAATGTCGCGCGACAACAACCTCTGCAACAGTCGACATTCCTACGACGTCTGCCCCGATCGTTCGAAGAAAGCGAATTTCCGCAGGTGTTTCATAGCTTGGTCCCGGAACGGCGGCGTAGATTCCCTCAAAGATCTTGATGCCGAGGCGTCGACCTTGTTCCAACACGAGTGTCCGCCAATCCTTCGCGTATGCCTCGCTCATGTCGGGAAATCGAGGGCCAAAACGCTCCTCGTTGGGGCCGATCAGTGCATTTGTGCCTTGCAGATTGATGTGATCGCTGAGAACAACCAGGCATCCCGGTGTCAGCTCCGACCCAATTCCGCCCGCAGCATTGGTAAGCAGCACCCCCTTCACGCCCAAACGGCAAAAGACGCGCATGGGAAACGTAACGCGCAGCATACTGTGTCCCTCGTAGTAGTGGACGCGTCCTTGCATCACTGCAAGGGGAATTTCGCCGATTCTTCCGATCACGAGATTGCCCGCGTGTCCTTCCGCCCCGGAGAGCGGAAAGTGCGGTATGGATGAGTAAGGAAGAATTGCGCGGCTCTGAAGCTCGTCTGCGAATGCTCCCAATCCGGAACCCAACACTAATGCGAGCTTTGGCTGGAGAGAGGTTTTGCTGTGAATATAATCGGCTGCCTCTCCAGCCAGCGTCCATTGATCAGCAAGCACTTTGCTTGTATTCGCTGGCGTGCTCATGAGACTCCCAGGTCCTCTGAAGCCGGTTTTCCATTGCCGCGAGATTCTCCAGTAAACCACACAAGCTGCCCTTAACCAGAGATTCCCGGCATTCGTGACCTCTCGTGATTAAATAGGTTTCTACTATGATCTGCCTGACTGTTCATCTCACCGTGAAGGCCGGCCGGGAGCAGGAAACGGCTGACATGTTCCGGTCGTACGTGAAGCTGGTGCAGACCGAACCGGGATGCATGCGCTTCGATGTACATCAATCACGCAAAGATCCGCGGCG
>Ga0134125_10003325_pt1 | contig 18653 bp, 11 predicted proteins | sample KB31751_FD_96464 | JGI IMG/M metagenome (GOLD analysis project Ga0134125, IMG submission 96464) | Terrestrial soil microbial communities with excess Nitrogen fertilizer from Kellogg Biological Station, Michigan, USA - KB3-175-1 | ecosystem: Environmental > Terrestrial > Soil > Unclassified ... | reverse complement strand
TGGAAAAACCGTTGTGTTCGTGGGGGATGGGAACAACGTGGCCCGATCGCTGGCGGTGGGGTGCGGGCGGCTCGGGGCGCGGTTCGTGCTCGCTTGCCCCAAGGGGTACGGCTTCGATCCGGCATTCCAAAAGGAATATCGCGAGCGGGTCGCCGCCGAGTTGCCGGTCGAAACGCACGATGCCGCGGCGGCCGTCCGCGATGCCGATGCGATCTACTCCGATGTGTGGACCAGCATGGGCCAGGAAGCCGAGCGCGAAGAACGATTACGGCGATTCGCTTCCTTCCAGGTGAACGGCGCGCTCTTGGCGAAGGCGCCGTCAACGTGCCGGGTGCTACACTGTTTGCCGGCCCACCGCGGCGAAGAGATCACCGACGAAGTGCTCGACGGGCCCGCCAGCGCCGTGTTCCAGCAGGCCGGCAACCGGCTGCACACGCAAAAAGCCATCCTCGAGTGGCTGATGAAACCCGCCTGTTAGCTCCCTTGCAATTCGCCAGCGAGGAACATCGAACCGGTGGCACACAACAGATCATCATAGGCCATGGCGGCGCGGGCCGCGGCCCAGGCGTCCTTGCTTGCTGCGTATGTCCGGCACTGCCTCGTTCCATCGATTTGTCGCAGCGTGTCGGCCAACTTCTCCGGCGGCGTCGCCCGCGGGTTCGTTCCATACCTCGTCATGTGGAATGAATCGAAGTAAGTCGCCAGGGTGCGGATGATCTCGGGGTACTGTTTGTCGGACGAAACCGCGAAGACGACGGCCTTGCGGCCGACATCGGGGAAGGATTCGGCGAGCGTCTGCACCAGGGCTTCCGCCGATGGAACGTTGTGGGCCGTGTCGAGGATGACTAGCGGCCGCCGCGAGCGGACCTCGATGCGCGCCGGCCAACGAACTGAGGCGAGCCCATCGCGAATCGCCGCCGAGGGCACCGGGATGTGGGCATCGCGAAGCCGCTCGATGGCGGCAATCGCACAGGCCGCGTTCTCGCGCTGGTGAGCGCCTAGCAATCCGACAGCGATCTCCGGCGGCGGCAGGAAATCCTTCGCGTCCCACAAGGGAGCGGCGAATTCGCGCGCGACTCGGGCGACTACGTCGCGCGGGCCGCTTTGCGTTACGCCGCTGACCACCGGGACGCCGCGCTTGATGATTCCCGCCTTTTCATATGCGATCGCTTCGAGCGTGTTGCCCAGTTGCGCCATGTGATCGAAGCCGACGTTAGTAATGATCGACACCAGCGGCGTACAAACGTTGGTGCTGTCGAAGCGGCCGCCGAGGCCGACTTCGATGATCGCCAGATCGCATTTCTTTTGGGCGAAGTGCAAGAAGCCCAGAGCGGTGCCGATTTCAAAGAAAGTCGGCGGCGGCATTCCCGCTGCCGCGGCCGCGACTTCCGCCATGCACTCGGCCAGTTCTTCGTGCGAGATCGACGAACCGTCGACCTGGATGCGCTCCTCGACGTGCGTTAAGTGCGGCGACGTGAACAGGCCGACGCGATGGCCCGCTTTTTGAAGAATGGCGGCCAGCATTGCCGCGGTGGAACCTTTGCCCTTGGTGCCCGTGATGTGGACGATGCGGAGGCGGCGATGGGGGTCGCCGAGCCGGTGGAGCAGGGCTTGCATCCGTTCGAGCTTGAGGTCGTCCGGCCCGGCCGCCCGCACCTCGAAGTTGATCCGCCCATACCAATAGGCCAGGGCTTCGTCGTAGGTCATTCCGTTAGAAGTAAAAGACCGCATCGGAAAGGAAAGTGCACGCGACCGAATGGGATTAGCCGCGAGGCGGAGCCGAGCGCTAGAAATGGGATCAAACCTTCGCGCCCAGCGGCGTAGGGGCCGCGGCGGTTTGCTCCGCAGTCGCGGCCGGCGCTGGGGCCGGGGCGAACACCGCCTGGACCAGCAGCAACCCCGCGCCGACCACCAGGCAGCAATCGGCGATGTTAAACACCGGCCACGACCAGTCGTCCCAATCCTTGTGGAAGACGTGGAGGAAATCGCGGACGCCGCCGAAGACAAGCCGGTCGTAGAAGTTGCCGAGGGTCCCGGCGAGGATGAGGCCAAGGGCGGCGCTGAGCCAGCGTTCGCGCGACGGTCCGCGCCGCGTTCCCCAGATCAGGATCGCGGCGGCGGCCACCAAACTGACGCCGGCGAAGAAGAGATTCGCCGAGCCTTTTTTCGAACCGCCGATGCCCCACAGCGCCCCGTGGTTGACGCGCGGCATCACCGGTGCGCTCCACGTCTGTAACCCGCTCGCCGCGCAATCGCAAGTTGGCGTATCGCGGTCGAACTGAGCAATGAGTTCGAACCACTCGGGCACGATCGTCGACGTGTTGCCGGTGCCGGTCGAATCGTGGAATTCGCCGCCGCGATACAACCAGCGGAAGACGCCGTACTTAGTCGTCTGGTCGAGGGTAAGGCCGATCAGGGCCAAGACGATGAGAAGCCAGCGGTACGAGCGGTCGGCCATGATCGCATTGATCCAAAAGGCGGTGCGGGGCGACACCCAAACCCACGATAGGGCGATAGAACCAAGCCGTCAAGCAAAGGCGGCAACACCGCTATAGCGGTGGTTCTTGGGAACCTCAACCCGAAGTGCGCGATGGGGCGCCACAATTTGCAGCAAGGCTCTCTTGGGAGAAGAAATAGTTACTAACGGTTCTTGGGTGGCACCGGCTTCCAGCCGGTGCAAGTAAAGACACACTGGCTAGAAGCCGGTGCCACCCAGCGGCGTTTATTTCTCGTGTGAGCGTGGTTGGCCTTGCATTACGCGGCTTTCCGTACTTCGCGGGGGTCGCCTGCCAGAACGGCGTCCAAATAGCTGAACAATTCCTGCTCGAATCGTTCCTTGCGGAAGAGCACGGCTTGCCGGCGCGCGGCGCGCGGGTCGAAGCGATCGGCCTCGCGCTCGAAGCGCTCGATGGCCGCCATCAGCGATTCCGCGGTTTGCTCCTCAAAGAAGACACCGGTCGGGTCGTTGGCGGTTCCCAATGAGCGGACGGTTTCCATGGCGCCGCCGCGGCCGAAGGCGATCACCGGGCAGCCGCACGCCTGCGCTTCCAAGGGAACGATGCCGAAATCCTCCTCTCCCGGGAACAAGAGCGCCTTCGCCCGCCGGAGGTGATCGCGGATTGCTTCGTCCGATTGCCAACCGAGGAACTGAACCCCGGGCCCGGCTGTCGCCTGCAGTTTCTTCGCCTCTTGCCCCGAGCCGATGACGACGAGCTTCTTGTCGAGCCGCGTGCACGATTCCACAGCCAGATCGAACCGCTTGTACGGGGCAAGAGCAGAGACCACCAGGTAGAACTCCTCGCGCTGGACCGGCGCGGGCGTGTAAAACTCCGTATCCACGGGCGGGTAAATCACCCGGCTATCGCGGTCGTAGCAGTCGCGAATCCGCTGCTGCACGGTGCGGCTAATGGCAATGAAATGCGTGACGCGATCCGCCGTGCGGCGATCCCAGTCGCGGATCCGTGCGAGCAAGCAATCGATCGCCGCCGCCTTGAATCGTCCCAGGATTCCCGTTCTGCGAAAGTACGATCCCTTCATGTGCCAGGCATAGCGCATGGGCGTGAAGCAATAGCAGACATGAGGGACGCCTTTGGGTGGCCGAGCCGACTTGGCGATGCAGTGGCTGAGGCTGACGACGAGGTCGGCATCGCGGACTTTCCACCCCGACGCGAACGGCATCAGCGGCAAAAGGTAGCGATAGTAACGGGCGACGCCGGGGAGGCGGTTCAAGAAACTCGGCTGGATGTCTAGGCGTTCGATGGCCGGGGCGACGCTGCCGCGCCTGTGCAAGAGCGTGAGTAAGCGGGCTTGCGGCCAGCGGCGCGCCAGCGGCTCGAGGCACTTCTCGCCGCCGCGCATCCCGGTCAACCAGTCGTGGACGAGCGTTACCCGCGTGGCATCCATGCCGCGTTCCCAAGGAAGAATGAAGGCAGCAAGGTAGCAGATGAGCGGTTGTCAATAAAGGCGGGTTGGCGTCACGACAGGAGCATTTCGAGGTCTTCGCGCTTCAGGTCGGCGATGACGCGGTTGTTGCCGCCGAGGATGGCATCGGCCAGTTCCCGCTTGCTTTCCTGCAAGGCCAGCACCTTTTCCTCGACCGTGCCGCGGGCGATCAACCGGTAAGCGAATACCGGCTTGGTCTGGCCGATGCGGTGCGTGCGGTCGATGGCCTGGGCCTCCACGGCCGGGTTCCACCACGGGTCGAGCAGGAACACGTACTCCGCCGCGGTGAGATTCAAGCCGACGCCACCGGCCTTCAGGCTCACCAGGAACAGCTTGCACTCCGGGTCGGTCTGGAAGCGTTCGACGCGTTCCTGCCGATCGCGGGTGCGGCCGTCCAAGTATTCGAATGGTATGCCTTCCTCCTTGAGCCGAGGGCGCAGGATGTCCAGGAACGAGGTGAACTGCGAGAAGACGAGGGCCTTGTGCCCCTCCTCGAGCAGTTCCCGGAGTTGCGGCATCAGAACATCCAACTTGGCGCAAGCCTCGGCCTTGCGCTTCTTGTCGATGAGGCCCGGATGGCAGGCCGCCTGGCGCAATCGCAGCAGGGCTTCGAGCACTTGAATTTTCGAACGACCGAGGCCCACGGACTCGACGCGCGACAGCAGCGATTGCCGATAGTGGTCGCGGAGTTCGTCGTAGAGCTTCCGCTGGTGCGGTTCGAGATCGCAATAAATGGTCTGCTCGGTTTTGGCGGGCAGGTCCTTGGCGACCTCGCTCTTGGTGCGGCGGAGAATGAAGGGTCGCAGGGCCTTGGCGAGGATTTCGCGTGTCTCGGGGTCGGGGTTGCGTCCGAACGCCGCTTCGCCGCCCACCGCGGTGCGGCCGAGCATTCCGGGGTTGAGGAAATCGAAGAGCGTCCAGAGTTCGCCGAGATGGTTCTCGATCGGGGTGCCGCTGAGGGCGAGCCGGTAATCCGCCTGCACGAGCCGCACCGCCTTGGCCGTCTCGGTGTCGGCGTTCTTGGCGGCTTGCGATTCGTCCAGCACGCAGGTATCGAAGCGGAATTCGGCGAAGGTCGCGGCGTCGTTGCGAAGCGTGCCGTACGTCGTCAGGACAATGTCGTGTTCCTTGAAGCCGGCGCCGCTGCGGTCGCGGTTCGTCCCCGTATGGTCGAGGACTTTGAGTTTCGGGGCGAAGCGGGCCGCTTCCTGCTTCCAGTTGAAGACGAGCGAGCGGGGGACGACGACGAGGGCAGGCCCGCCGCGCTTGCCGGCGAGCAGGGCCAGCACCTCCACGGTCTTGCCGAGCCCCATGTCGTCCGCGAGGCAGCCGCCGAAGCCGAACTTGCGCAAGAACCGCAGCCAGCCGAGCCCTTCCTTCTGGTAAGCGCGGAGTTCGCCGACGAACCCCTTGGGCGGTTCCGGCGTGTCGATGCCTTCGAACTTCACGAGTTCGCCGCGGGCCTTGGCGAACTGCTTGTCGAACTCAATTTCGGGACGAGACGCCAAGAGGGCATCGAGCACGCCGACCTGGGCGCGTTCGAAGCGAATTTGGTCGCCCTCGACTTTGCCCATCCGGGCGATCAGGCCGTACTTCTTGAGCCAGTCCTCGGGGAGCATGCCGATGCTGCCGTCGTCGAGCACGACGTTGTTTTCGCCGCGGCGCAGGGCGGCGAGGAGTCGCGGCATCGACACCGGTTGGCCGTCGAAGTCCGCTCGGGCGTTCAAGTCGAACCAGTCCTGGCCGCTTTTCACCTCGAGTTCGAAGTGGCCGGCCTGGCGGTACAGCTTCCCCTCCGCTTCCACCAGCCACCCCTCGGCGGCCAGGTCGCGGACGACCTTGGCCAGTTTGGTTGGGGGAAGCTGGAGCCGCTCTTCGCCTTCCTGCCATTGCGTCTGGAACCCGAGGGTGCGGAGCCTGGCGGCGGCCGCGGATTCGAACTCGCGATCGCGGAGCAGGAATTGCCGGGTCGCCGGGCGAAGGAGGCCGCGACCCGGATGGCTGGCTTGAACCGTCAATCCGTCGTACTGGAACGACAGCTTGCCTTCGAGGACCGGGCCGCCGTAATAGTGCCCGCGCTGCGCGGTCTTCACCGCCAGGACCGGCTTCGGCGCCGCCGCGATCTCCTCGCAAGCCATTTCCTCCGGCAGCTTCAGCGGCGGCAACTCCGGCATCTGGAGCAACTTTTCCAGGAACTCGTTCGATTGCTTCAGGGGAACCGGGATCGATCCGACCGACCGCAGAACGGGAGCCCAGGCGAACGCTTCCGTTTGAAGGAGCCGCCCGAAGCGGCCATCCCAGAAGACGGCGCCGGGGACGATGAGATCGACTTTGGAAAGCCCCATCGCCGTTTCGCCCCGGCGCAGGTTCCCGCCGAGCACCCAGCTATTACCGCTACTGCTCTTGTCGAGGGCAATGTTCAATTCCCACGGCGGATCGAGGTCGGCAACGACGGGCTCCAGTTCGCCCTTGGGTTGACGGCGGAGCGCGACGCGGCCGCTCCGCGCCAGCAGGGGCAGCAATGTTTCGAGAATCGGTCCCTCGAGGCGATAGCGGAAAACCTCGCGCGCGGAATAGCGGTAGGGATCGTAACCGTAGTTGTCGAGGCGGTCGGCGCCGCCGAGGATCGCGACGATTTGCGCATCGATCGGCTCGACGAGGTGCTGGATGATCTCCGTCGTGATCGACTGGGTCTTGGGCTTGCTCCAGTCGCCGTCCTTCTTGCGTTCCTGGACCGAGGCTTCGAGCAGCAACTTCCCCGCGTTCGCACTGCCCGACACATCCACGGCGTAGAACAGCCGCCGATCGATGGACCGGCGCGGGCCGTAGGAACTCGTCGGTCGGGCCGGAGTCATGGCCTTGCTGAGGCGATCCAGTTGCACTTTCCAGCCGGTGTCGGTCTTTGGCGAGGCGGTGTGCCGAGTCGTCGTCGAAGCATTATTTCGCTGCCGGTGGGAATACTCCCAATCCTCGAAGTTCGGGTCCGTGTCATCCCCATCATAGTCATCGTCTTCGTTTTCACCGCCGTTAATGATGAGTTCGAGGGGCACCCGTGCGTTCGCGCCGAAACCGCGCGGTTCGGCGGCCAGTAGCGTCGCCCAGATGTGCTTGCAGGGTGCTTGTTCACGCTCCACGTACGGGCAACTGCAAAATGCATCCACGACCTGGCGTTCGATTACGATGTCGACTTTGTAGAGTTCGGAGCCCTGGACGCTGGCCGCTACCTCCCGCTCGGAGAGATTTTTGATTTTGACGGCGCCGGACCGATAATAGGTGTTGCCGCGGGCGCGAGTGGTGAGATCGACCTGGGACGCGAGCAGGTGGGTAATGGCCATGCGAACAGCTTAAGAAACGGGCCGGCGAGAAAAAAGCTCACTTTCACTCGAGCACAGGAATCCGATGCGATCCTCCGCCATCGTTCTCAGCTGCATTTTCGCTGCCATTAGCTACGGCATCGGCCACGATCAGATCACGGCCCGCGTCTGCGTCGAATACTTTACCATCGGCCATCCGCCGATCTTCGCCACGGCCGACCCGACGCTGCTCGGATTGGGTTGGGGCATCATCGCCACCTGGTGGGTGGGGTTGATCCTCGGCTTGGGGCTGGCAATAGCCGCTCGCGGAGGTTCCCGGCCGCCCCGATCCGTGACATCGCTTATCGGCCCCGTGGCCGAGTTGCTTGCCATCACGGCCATCGCCGCCCTGGCCATGGGAATTCTCGGCTACGCACTGGCGCAGCTCGGCCTCATCGAGCTCGTGAATCCCCTGGCCAGCGACGTTCCCCAGCGGAAACACGCGGCATTCCTCGCCGACCTGTGGGCGCACAGTGCCAGCTATTTCGTCGGTGGCGTCGGCGGAATCGTCGTGATGATCCGCGTGTGGCGGTCGCGACGCGTGGACAAACTGCTGTAACATAGCCGCATGACAGTTCCCGTGCTCGCGGCCGAGAAACTCCACAAGCGATTCGGCCCGATTCGCGCCCTCGATGGCGTGTCGCTGACCGTGAACGAAGGGGAAATGTTCGGGCTCCTGGGGCCAAATGGCGCCGGGAAAACGACGCTCATCTCGATCCTGTGCGGCCTGGCTTCGGTCGATGCCGGAGAAGTTCGCCTCTTCGGCCAGCCGTTCCACCGCACCGACTGCGATCTCCGCCGCCTCATCGGCATCGGCACCCAAGAGCTATCCATTTACCCCGACCTGAGCGGCCGCGAGAACCTCCGCTTCTTCGGCAAGCTATACGGCATCCGCGGCCCGGCTCTCGAACGCCGCGTCGAGGAACTGCTCGCTTCCGTGGGGCTCACCGACCGCGGCGACGATCGCGCCGGCACTTTTTCCGGCGGCATGAAGCGGCGCCTCAATCTCGCCGCCGCCATCGTCCATAAGCCGCGCCTTCTCTTTCTCGACGAACCGACGACCGGCGTCGACCCGCAATCGCGCAATCACATCTTCGAACACGTCAAGAAATTGAACGCGGGCGGCGTCACCGTGGTCTATACCAGCCATTACATGGAGGAAGTGCAGGAACTCTGTTCGCGGATTGCCATTTTGGAAAGCGGCCGGATGCTGGCGTGCGATACGCTGCCGGAGCTACTGAAGCTGCAGGATGCGACCCTTCGCATTGACGTGGCCAATCCGCCTGCGGAATTCGCGGCGAAGCTCGGGACAATTCCCGGCGTCAAGCGCGTCGCCGTCGCCGATGGCTTTACCTTAACCGTGACCGATGCCGCGCCCGTGTTGGTGCATGTGGCGCAACTCTGTGCGCGCCTCGGCGTTGAGTGGCAAACGGTTTCACTGCGCGAACCGACCCTCGAGCGAGTCTTCTTGCAACTGACCGGCCGCGACCTGCGCGATTGATGCATTTCCGATGGTGCACTCGTTTGGTGGCACAGGCATTCTTGCCTGTGCAGGTGCCTCGCACAGGCAGGAATGCCTGTGCCACCAAGATCGAACTGACGCACTCTGGCATTTCCTTGACAGGGAACGCGGCGGCTCTTACCGTGGGCATAAATCGAAACAACATGGAGCATTCAATGAATCGTCGCGTTTTTCTCGCTGCCGCGGCCGCCGCGGCGGCTTCCCGCGTTGCCGCCAAGGAACCTCAGACTGTGAACGCCGCCAGCACCATCCCCATCGTCGACACCCATCAGCATCTCTGGGATCTCACCAAGTTTAAACTGGCGTGGTTCGACCCGGACACTCCGGACGGCAAGGTGCTCGGCCACAGCTTCACGTCCAAGGAATACGCGGCGGCCACCGCCGGGCTCAACGTCGTCAAGTCCGTCTACATGGAAGTGGACGTGGTGCCCGAACAGCAGCAGCAAGAGGCCGATTTCATTGTCGAACTCTGCAAGAGTGGCAAAACGCCGACCTGTGCCGCGGTCGTCTCCGGTCGGCCCAATTCGGACGGCTTCGCCAAGTACGCCCGGCAATTCAAGGACAGCAAATACGTGAAGGGAATTCGCCAGGTGCTGCATGTGAAAGGGGCGACGCCCGAATACTTCCTCGATCGCAAATTCGTCAAGGGGATTCAGTTGCTCGGCGAACTCGGCCTGAGCTTCGATCTGTGCGTGCGGCCGGAGGAACTGCCCGATCACATCAAGCTCGTTGAGCAGTGCCCTGGCACGCGCTTCATTCTGGACCATTGCGGCAACGGCAAGATCACGCACAAACCGGCCGAACGCGAGCAGTGGAAGAAGGACATGGCGGCGATCGGCAAGAAGAAGAACGTGGTCGGCAAGATGAGCGGGTTCATCGCCTCGGCGCCGGGCCGCGGCAAGTGGACCCTCGACGACCTCGCCCCGGTCATCAATCACACGCTGGAATCGTTCGGCCCGGACCGCGTGATGTTCGGCGGCGACTGGCCTGTTTGCCTGCTGGGCGTCGAAAAGTATGCCGACTGGGCCGGCGCCTTGATGATGGTGGTGAAGGACCGCAGCGACGAGCAGCAGAAGAAGCTGTTCCACGACAACGCGGTGAAGTTTTACCGCCTCTGACATTCCCCGATTTGCCGCGACCCGATTCGGAGCGTAACGCGTCTGACCGTTGGGTCGCGGGTTCGCGATACCTGCTCTGGCACGACTATTGCTCATGGGGAGTTTATCCTCACATGATGCTTCCCCGGACTCGGCATCGGCCGGTTCGCCCTCTGGTGGAGTGACTCGCTGCCTGGGACCCACGCAATGTCGAAGTTGTTGATTGTCGATCCGGACATCCGCCAGTGCGAATCCCTTCGCCGCTTGCTCACTGCGTCCGATATTGAAGTGTCGACGGCCTTTACGGCTGCTGATGCCGGTCGCAAACTTGCCGAATCGCCCGATGTCGTCGTTGTCGATCTGGAGCTTCCGGACGGCTCCGGTCTGGAGCTCTTTGACCGCATCCGTGCGGCCGATCCCCATCTACCGGTTATTCTCACCGCTGCTCATGGAACCACCGATACGGCCATTGAGGCCATGAAACACGGTGCGTTTGAATATCTCCGCAAGCCGCTCGACGGCGAGCGGACGGGCCGCATTCTGGAGCGGGCATTCGAAGCGGCTCACTCGCGGCTCGATGCCATTGCTGGCGAATCGGGGCCGGGGCACATCGTCGGCCAAACACCTGCCATTCACGAGATGTGCAAGCAGATCGGCCGCGTCGCCGCCCTCGACGTTCCCGTGCTGATCGTCGGCGAAAGCGGCTCCGGCAAGGGTGTTGTCGCCCGGGCGATCCACCAGCATTCGCCGCGGAGCGGCAAGCCATTCGTCGCCGTCAACTGTTCGGCCGCCTCGGAATCGCTCATCGAAAGCGAGCTTTTTGGCCGCGAAGCCGGCGACGAACCCGGCGCCATCGGCCGCTTCGAACAATGCCACGACGGCACGCTCCTGGTCGATGAGATCGGCGATTTACCGGCCACGGCGCAGGCACGACTGCTGCGAATGCTCAAGGAACAGCGATTCGAGCGCGTCGGCGGCAGTCGGGCCATCGCCACGAAAGTGCGGCTCATCGTCGCCAGCAACTTCCCACCGGAACAACTGATCGCCACCGGGCGGTTGCGCGCCGATCTCTATTACCGCATCAAGGAAGCGACAATCCGCGTGCCGCCATTGCGGGAACACAAGGACGATATCGCCGAACTGGCCCGGTTTTTTCTGACGGAAGTGGCCCGATCCACGGGGTGCGGCGTCCGCGACTTCAGCCCCGAGGCGCTGGCCATTTTGCAAGGGTATTCGTGGCCGGGGAACGTCCGCGAACTCCGCAGCACGATCAAGGAATCGGTGCTGCGAACGTCCGGACATGCCATTCTGCCGGAGTCGCTCCCGCCGAGCCTTGTTGAAGCGTCGGCCACACCCCGCTCGGGCGGCCTCGACATCCATCAGATCCTGGAAACGATGCTCGAAAGCGGCGAACGGAATCTCTTTTCCAAGGTCATGGAACCGGTGGAACGGATGCTGATCGCGCGAGTGCTTCGCCATACGCACGGCCACCAGAGCCACGCCAGCGAACTGCTGGGCATCGACCGAAAAACCCTTCGCTACAAACTCCGGGACATGGGGATTGTCCTCGATCGGGTGGTCACGGACCGCGCCAACGGCAATGGGAACGGTTCTGGCGTTCATGAGCTCAAAAACGGTTCCTTAATTCCATCAATGGGTAATAACTACCCACACTGAGCATTTTGGGCTCACTCTGTTTTCTCAGAAACCAGGTTTCTCAGCGGCTTCGGCAGATTTTGCTACAGATCGTCGACTTTTTTGGGAAAATGCAGCGGCCTCATAGTTGCTGTAGTTTCCGTTATCTCGCGGTTCTTTGAACGAAACTCAGCGTGTCGCCCTTTCCAAAGGGGTCGGGCATGATCGTCCATAACTCGCGGAATCCGCTCGCATTGAGGCAAACCATGGAATCGCTACAGCGCGGCGCCCGGTGGATCGCCATCCCAATCGTGGTGGTCGGCGTGGCCGTCGGCGTCTGGTACATTGCCAGCCGGAGCAAGGCCTCCACGGCCGCGGAACCGGCCGCCAACAGCAGCCGCGAGAGCCATGCGGACGCATCCGCGGTGACCGTCGAAGTCGTGCACCCTGAGACCGGCGGCATCTCCCGCGCTTGCGAGCAACCCGGCACCGTCGAACCGTTCGAATCCGCCGACCTCTACGCCAAGGTTTCAGGTTACCTGGTGGAGCAAAGCATCGAGGTGGACGGCAAGATGGTTCCCGTGGACATCGGCACGCCGGTGAAGGCCGGCCAGGTGCTCGCCAAGATCGCCGTTCCGGAGTATCAGAAGGAAGTGCTGCGCGACGAGGCCAAGCTCCGCGATGCCAAGGCCAAGGTGCGGCAGATGGAAGCGCACAAGCGGGGGGCCATTGCCGAGTTCCGCGCCGCCGACGCCTCCATAAAACTGGCCAAGGCCCAGGTCAAGGCGAAGACCGCCTACCGTCAGTACCGCGAGAAGCAACTCACGCGCGTGAAGGCTCTGGTGGCCGAGAAGGCCCTCGACGCCAAACTCGAAGACGAACAAGAAGATTTCTACCAGTCGGCGCTCGAGAACGAAAATGCCGCCCAGGAGCAAGTGAATACCTCGACTGAAAAGGCGGCGGCGGCCAAAGAAAAGATCGCCCAGGCCCAGGCCGACATCGACGAGGCCACGGCCGACGTGGGCGTCGCCGAAGCCATCCTCGACCATTCCCGCGTTCTTCTCGAGTACACCAGCATCACGTCGCCCTACGACGGCGTGGTCACCAAGCGCAACTTCTTCCCCGGCAAACACGGCCGCACCAGCGTCGAGGGACGGTTCGGCGACTTCATCAAGTCCGCCGAGCACGGCGGCATCGTTCCTCTGTTCACGGTGGAACGAATCGACGTGATGCGCGTCGTTGTGCAGGTTCCGGATCGCGACGTGCCATACATCACCACCAACTCGAAGGCCGTGGTCGAGATCGACGCCCTTCCCGGCGAGAGGTTCGGGGCCGATGGCAATCTCACCGTCTCGCGCTTCGCCAAGTCCGAAGACAAGACGACCCGCACCATGAAGACCGAGATCGACGTCGACAACAAGGACGGCAAGCTGACGAGCGGCATGTACGGCAAGGTGACGATTAACCTGACGTCGGGCGCGAAGGGGGCCATCCGCATTCCTTCGGTCGCCCTGGTCGGCAAGGCCGGCAACGGCAAGGGCGACGTTCACGTCGTCCGCAACGGCAAGGTGGAAGTGGCCCACGTGACCTACGACACGGATAACGGCGTCCACGCCGAAGTCCTCAGCGGCCTGAAAACCACGGATCAGGTGATCGTGCGGTCGTCCGTCCCGGTCGAGGCCGGCATGAACGTGACGGTGCTCAGTGCCGGCCACTGATCCTTCTTGGTGGCGCAGGGCATTCTTGCCTGTGCCATAACCTTGCACAGGCAACAATGCCTGTGCCACCGAAGATTTACAGCAATGATTTTTCGGTAGCGCCGGCGCAGCGAATGCAGCAACAATGCTTGCCGCCCAGGGAGATGATTCCCCAAATTCTTCTCTCTCTCTGTTTCTCCTCAGTGTCTCTGTGCCTCTGTGGTTAGTTTAAACTCACTACCCCCGCGGCTCCATGAACGGCTTGATTCGCTTCTCCCTTCGCAATCCCCGGGCCATCACGGTGCTGATGCTCACGATCGTGCTTGCCGGCGTCGTGGTGGTCGGCTTGGTCCCGAGTTACGAGTCGAAGAAGGGTTTCACACTTTTTGGGGGCCGGGTCAAGGTTCCCGTCAAGTTGTCGAAGCCGCTCATCCCCAGCGACATTCTCCCCGTTTACAAGAGCCCGGCCGTTCAAGTCTTGACGTTCTACAACGGCATGCCGGCGACCAGCATCGAGGCCGACATCACGAGCCGCATGGAACGATGGACGGGGCAGGCTGCCGGCACCCGGCTCCAGGAATCGCGCTCGATCATCGGCGCCAGCATCATCCGCAACTATTACTACGACGACATCGAACTGGCCTCGGCCCTCACGCAGGTGAACTCGCTGGCAACGGCGTGCATTCCCGGCTTGCCGCCCGGCACCCTACCCCCGGTCATTCTTCCCTTCGACCCGACCTCGACCGCGCCGGCTTGCCTCATCGCACTCAACAGCAAGACGCAATCCGAAGCCAAGCTTTACGACTGCGGCCGCTACGAGGTCCGCATGATGATCATGGCATCGCGCGGCTCGAACGCCCCGGTCGTTTACGGCGGCAAGATGCGAACGATCCTCGCCTACATGGATCGCGAGAAGATGCAGGCCCGCGGCCTGTCGCCGATCGACGTGATGGACGCTCTCGACAAAAACAACGTCTTCCTTCCCGCCGGCGACGCCAAGTTCGGCTGGCAAGATTACGCTCTCGATTCCAACTCCATGTACGAACTCGTCCAGCGGATGGGCGACATTCCGCTGAAGACAACCTCGGATGGCGTCGTCTACCTTCGCGACGTGGCGACTCCAAAAGACTCGGCGTTGATCCAAACCAATGTCGTCCGCGTCGACGGCCGCCGCCAGGTCTACATCCCCGTCTTTCGTCAACAAGGGGCCAGCACTCTGAGCGTCGTCGACAACCTCCGCGATGGCCTGGCCGACATGAAGGCCCGCCTGACCACCCCGGACGTCGACCTGAAAATGGTCATGGATCAATCCGTTTACGTGCGGAGTTCCATCGACTCGCTGAAGATGGAAGGCATCCTCGGGGCCTTTCTCTGCTCGACGGTGATTCTAATCTTCCTGGGCGAATGGCGAATGACGGCGATCGCCGTTATGACGATTCCCGTGGCGGTGCTCGGCGCCATCGCTTGCCTGTATGAAATGGGGCAGACGATCAACGTGATGACGCTGGCGGGGCTGGCACTCGCCATCGGGCCTCTTGTCGATAGCGCGATCATCTGCCTGGAGAACACGCACCGGCACCTGGGGCTCGGGGCCCGGCCGAAGGAAGCCGCGTTCCTCGGCGCGAGCGAAGTGGCCATGCCGGAACTCATCGCCAGCTTGTGCACGCTGCTCGTGCTGTTGCCGCTGGCCATGATGCCCGGCCTCGGGGCCTTCCTTTTCCGCCCCATGTTCCTGGCGGTTTCCTTCGCCATGTGCATCGCCTACGTACTGTCGCGAACGTTCGTGCCGGCCCGCTGTGCCGCCTGGCTTCGCGGCCACCGCCCCGTTCCCGTCGAGGCCCACGCCTTCGATTACCAGCACCGCAACGAACACGAGCACCGCCCGCTCAGGGCCAGTCTGGTCGGCCGCGTTTTCGAGAAGTGGGAATCGATGATCGACGCCGGCATCGCGGCCTACACACGCCTGCTGGCCCAGGTGCTCAAGGTGCGGCTCCTCGTCATCGCCGGCGCCTTTGCCATCCTTGCTCTCGTCATCGTGGTGTTCGGCCTGAACCTCCGCCAGGAGTTCTTCCCCGAGGTCGATGCCGGCGCCTTCGAAATGTTCGTCCGCACCAAGTCCGGCACCCGCATCGAAGTCACCGAAGGATACATCGAGGCCGTCGAAACCTACATGCGGAAGAAGTTGGGCGACGAGCTGGAAACGGTGATCAGCGAGATCGGTTTGACGGCCGACTGGTCGGCGGCGTTCACGCCCAATGCCGGCCCGATGGATGCCGTCATGAAAGTGCAATTGAAGCACGATCGCGAGCGCTCGGCCCAGGAAGCGGTGGACATCCTACGCCGCGGCTTCGTCAGCGACCCCGAATTCCAGAAGGCGCTCAACGACGTCTACGACCGGCGCATGTACCATCCGAAGACCAAGGAAGAGAAGCTCACGCCGGACACGCCGCCATTCCTCCACGAGAACCTGGAGTTCTCTTTCGACGCCGGCGGCATGATCCGTTCGGCCATGAACGAAGGCCGCTCCACGCCGATCAACGTCCGCATCACAACTAAGAAACTCGACAAGGCCCGCAAGGTGGCCGACCGCATCCTCGCCGAGGTGAAGAACGTCGATGGCGTGGTCGATGCCCGCGTTCTCCAGCGCCTCGACTACCCGCAGTACGTCATCGAGGTCGACCAATCCAAGGCCTCGTCGCTGCAACTTACTCAGACGGACGTGATGCAGAACATCATCGCCGCCTTCAATAGCTCGGTGCAGTTCAACAAGCACAACTTCTGGATCGATCCGAAGAGCCACAACCAGTACTTCGTCGGCGTGCAGTATCCGGAAGGGGACATCAAGGACATGAACAGCTTGATGAATATTCCGATCACGAGCCACAACCAGAAGAAGTCGATTCCGCTGCGGAATGTGGCGACGGTGACGAAAAAAGAAGTGCCGGCCGAGGTGCTGCACACCAACCTGCAGCCGACGATGGACTTGACGATGGGCGTGCACGGCCGCGACCTGGGTCATGTGGCGGCGGACGTGCAAAAGATCGTGGCCCGCTATGGGGCCGAACGCGACGACGGCGGTTGGACACCGTACGACACCGAGCAGGAAATCGTCGTCAACGGCAAAACGGTCGCCAACCCCAACTTTGGCAAGCCGATGGAAGGGGCGCGGATCGTCGTCACCGGCGAATACCAGAAGATGAAGGAGACCTTCACTTTCCAGGCAAAGGGTATGTTCTTCGCCGTCGTGCTCATCTACTTCCTGATGGTCGCGCTGTTCAAGTCGTACATCACGCCGCTGGTCGTTCTGTCGGCCGTTCCCATCGGCGTCACGGGCGTCATCCTCATGCTCTTCTTCACCGGCACGGCCCTTAACATTCAGTCACTGCTCGGCGTGATCTTCATGGTCGGCATCGTGGTCTCGAACACGGTACTGTTGACGGACTTCGCGGAGAATCTGAGGAAGGACGAGAAGCTGACGCCGATGGAGGCGATCCGCCGGGCCGCCGCCATTCGCGTCCGCCCGGTCGTGATGACGGCCCTGGCGACGTTCTTCGCCTTGATTCCGATGGCCCTCGGCCTGGAACGCGGCAGCGAGGCGAACGTGCCGCTCGGCCGGGCCGTGCTCGGCGGTCTGCTCGCCGGCCTCTGTACGACGCTGCTCGTGGTGCCGTGCGTCTATTCGCTGTTGGTGCCGAACCGCTTCGAGAAGCCGGATGAACCGCTGCCCGGCGAACAGAACTACGTGCCGCACCACTCGAAGATACACCCGACCGAGGCCGACGCCGCCACCGGCGACGTCCACCCGGTATAACGATTCTGTTCGTCCGAGCCGCGAGCGTTAGCGAGCGGTCGTGGAATAACCGCTCCCTGACGGTCGCGGCTCCGTTGGTCGTTCTTCGGAGCCGCGAGCGTCAGGGAGCGGTCATGGAACAACCGCTTCCCGACGGTCGCGGCTCCGTTTCATAGCATTGGAACCATCATGGAACGACGGGAATTCGTGGGCGCTTCGATCGCCACGCTGTGCACGGCCGGATCGGGGCTCGCCGCGCCCGCGGACCAACAGCGCGACATCTACGAATTGCGGACCTACATCCTGAAGCCGGACAAGCAACCGCTGCTCGATGAGTATCTCTCGAAGGCACTGCTACCGGCGCTCAAGCGCATGGGAATTGGTCCGGTCGGCGCGTTCACGGAGCCGCCGGAGAAGGACGTGCTTCGCCTCACCGTGCTAATGGTTCACAAGAACGCCGACGAGGTCGTGGGGTTGTCGGCCCGTTTGGCGGCGGATGAGGAATATCGCAAGGCAGCCGCGGCTTACCTGACTGCGCGGCCGGACGATCCCGTCTATCTGCGAATCGAGAGTTCGCTTTTGGCGGCGATCGGCGGCATGCCTAAACTCGACAAGCCGGACGCGACCAAGCCGCGCCTCTTGAACCTGCGCGTGTACGAAAGCCACAGCGAACGGGCGGCTACCAAGAAGGTCGAGATGTTCGAGAAGGGGGAACTGGCGATCTTCCGCCGCGTCGGCCTGACGCCGGTCTTTTTCGCCTCGGCCCTGGTCGGTGCGGCCATGCCGAACCTCACTTACATGCTCGTATTCCCGAACGATGACGGCCGCAAGAAGGCGTGGGACATGTTCCGCGGCGACGACGCCTGGCTCAAGCTGAAAGCGATCCCGGAGTATGCCGACAAGGAAATCGTGTCGAAGATCACCAATCGGATTCTCACGCCGACTGCCTATTCGGAGATTTGAGGCATCGGTTGGCCGCGCGCTTTCAAGAAGTGGTTTGCATTCCTTCGTCGAACGCACCAAACAACTCCGCCAGAGGCAGCGAAAAACCCGGCAGCACCGTGCCCCCTTCCAGCAGGGCCGGTTCGATCAATCGCGTGGCGGTGTCGGTCTCGGTGAAAACCTCCACGCTCCGCTTGCGGGGATCGATAATCCAAACGAGCCGGCAACCGGAAGAGAAGTATTCGCCGCGCTTCAAGTCCAGTTCCGCCACTGTGTTGCTCGGGCTGACAATCTCGACGCACAGATCGGGGCACCAGTCGCCGACCTGGCCGCCGCCTTGCTTTCGCGATCGCGCCGTGAACGACACGTCCGGCTCGCGGATATTCCCTTGCAGCATGCGATACATGCCGTCCGGGGCCGTGGTGATGCCGAGTTTGTTGATGCGGACGTACGGCCCAATGTACTGGAGCACCAAGCTGGCCAGGAAGGATTCGGGAACACCCATTGCCTTCTCCACCAGTATGCCGTTGACGAGTTCGCATGGCCGTTGCGTGTTGGTTGCGAAGATGGCGTCGGCCTCGGTGGCGGTGCCGGGGGCGGGGTGCGCGCGAACGCGATGAGCCGGAATATCGCCGAGTTCGTGCAGCAACTCGGCAATCGTCTTCCGCACGGGCG
>Ga0134125_10003324_pt1 | contig 18654 bp, 12 predicted proteins | sample KB31751_FD_96464 | JGI IMG/M metagenome (GOLD analysis project Ga0134125, IMG submission 96464) | Terrestrial soil microbial communities with excess Nitrogen fertilizer from Kellogg Biological Station, Michigan, USA - KB3-175-1 | ecosystem: Environmental > Terrestrial > Soil > Unclassified ... | reverse complement strand
TGCTGGGCCCGAGCGTCTTAGGTTGGCTCACGCCCGACGTGTTTCTTACCTCATTGGCCGATCTCGGAGTTATGTTTCTTCTCTTTCGGGTTGGCCTGGAGGTCAAGTCTTCGGAACTTATCCGCGTCGGCGGCGCCGCTTTGCTGGTCGCTGTCTGTGGGGTAATTGTGCCCTTCGTCCTTGGTTGGGCTATTTTGCGAGCCTGGGGCGCTCCGTCGCTCGAATGCACTTTTCTCGGCGCCTCCATGACAGCCACCAGCGTTGGCATCACGGCTCAGGTCCTTTCCTCCAACGGATTTCTGCGGCAGAAGGCCAGTCGCATTATTCTTGCCGCTGCCGTGATCGATGACGTGCTTGGACTGCTCGTTCTGGCTGTCGTCAGCAGCCTCGCCAAGGGCCAGATCAAAACCTTGGATATCGTCCTCACCACTGTTCTCGCCAGCGCCTTTGTGATTGTTGTTGCTCATTGGGGTACGCGCACCATGCGCCATCTTATGCCCCGGGCGGCCGAACGGCTGCGCGTTTCGGAAGCGGAGTTTGCTCTGGCGATCTGTCTTCTCTTTGCGCTCGGGCTGCTTGCCATGTACGCCGGGGTCGCGGCCATTGTCGGCGCCTTCCTTGCCGGCATGGCTATTGGCGAGAGCGTCGGGCCGCGCGTTCACACCTTGATGCATGGCGCAACCGAACTACTGGTTCCTTTCTTTTTGGTATGCCTAGGTTTGCGAATCAATCTCAGCGTCTTTTCTACACCGTCTACGCTGCTTCTCGGCGCGATTGTGTTGACGGCGGCGTTGATTTCAAAGCTCATCGGCTGCGGGCTTGTGTCGCTTCCGTTCGGACGCCGCGAAGCTCTCAAAATCGGCGTCGGGATGATCCCCCGCGGCGAAGTCGGAATGGTTGTTGCCCAGCTTGGTCTCACAATGGAGATTCTTTCGCAGCAGGTCTACGGCATAGTTGTGTTCATGACGATCGCAACCACCATCGTTTCGCCGCCGCTTATCAAGCTGGCATTTCAAGAGCGGGTTTCTACCGCCTCCTCATGCGAACCACTTCAAGCTTGTCTGGAGGACTAAATGCCGGACCGGGTATTCCGACATGCCGTCGCTCACGAACCCCGGCAATTGCTATCGTGAGCTTCCGGCAAGCGTGCGTGACTAGAAGCGTTGGAAGTTGGTAGCGTCAACAGAAGGCGGGAGACCGGAAGCTTGGTGTTGCCGCGAGTTGCATCATGGAAGTCGAATCGCATCGTGGCAGTAAGCTCCGTCTGGCGGTGAAGGGCATCGCAACGAGCGAGATTGCCCAGCTGGTTCATAGCTTCGCCGGCCCCATAGGCGCCATGCTGCAGAAGCGGCGCGTCGCTTTTCGCGATGGATCACGGCAACGTTTCGGGCACGTTCACGTATCGTCTCGGGCTGTCGTGCTTCGGAATGACGCCGGCGCACGCCGTCCCTATATTCCGGACGGGAATGTCTCGGGCGCCTCTTCTGGATGCGCTTCGGCATGCTGTTCCAGCGGCTGCAAGGCCTGCGTGTGATCGACGTGCAGAACAGCGTCAAACTGATCCGGCAAACGAGCCCTGAAGTAATGGCTTAGCCGCTCCGTTTCCGGGCGATATACAACGCCAATCGCCCGTTCCAGTCTCTCGTCCCGAAGCTCGGCCGAAAGCTGGCTATCGGGAAAAAAGGCAAGCAAGAATGCCGGAATTTGGGCTGAGTGGAAGAGCGCTTCATAGCTGTCCGGCAGTGCAGGCCGAACCTGCATCATCTGCGGATCGTCTCCCCAGTCATGCGCTGCCGTATAGTGCCCGAATGCGTTGTGAAGCCGAGCGAGAAAGAATCGTTTGGATATCTTTCGCGCACTAATTGGCCAACGTTCCATTCGCCATGCCTTCCCATTTCGGTTGCACGCGCGTCTCCCAGATGCGAGTTGTGCGCCCAGACAACGATTTTGCTGCGTCCGAAGCGGCGATCCAGATGCGCGGACAACGCGTGGAGGGTTTCCGCCATATGGCGATCTCGTAGATTCCACGTGCTTACCCGGCCCCGAAACATGGACCGGTAATACTCCTCCGCATTCCTGACCAGTCTTGCATGTTGCTCGGCCGAGAAGAAGTCATCCTCCGCAATGTGCCCATCGCGGTGCATGTATTCATAGGTTCGGCGCCGCAGGTCGATGAGTTGCTGCACAACCTCCTGTTCGCACGAATCCGACACTCCGAAACCTGCCGCATATCCGTAGGTCTGCTCGTCTTCGCCAAAATGATCGAAGCAGGAGTAACGATCCCGCGCCCGTGTGGCAGCCGCGGGATCGACTCGTTCCAGATAACGCACGACTTCAGCCCGGGATCGGTTCAAACTGTAGAGGTCGAGCCCATAAAATCCCGCCTGATACGGAGCACCTGGACGCTGATTGTTGTGGCGAAGCCAGTTAACGAACTCAGCCACCGCTTCGTTCCGCCACATCCAGACTGGAAAACGAATGAAGCCGGCAAGAGCCCTTTCGGCGCTGCCGTCTGAAGTCCGGTCCTGGACGTATCGATTCACGCGATGCGCATCAGGCCAATCGGCTTCGGCGGCGACGGCCTGAAAGCCGTGTTCTCGAATGAGGCGTTTTGTGATCTCAGCACGATGTCCATAGAACTCATGCGTCCCGTGCGATGCCTCCCCGATCAGAACGAAATGAACATCTCCGATGTGGCGTAGAAGCGAGTCGTAGTCTGAAGGTTCGCCTGTCAGGCGCTGCAAGGAATTCCTGACGAGGCCCAGAGTTTCCTTTTCTCGCGAAAACGGCATCGCTATGTTGCCTCGTGATGCTGGACGGTGGCTTGCCGTTCTGCGTCCCTTAGCAGTCGCTGCACCTCGTCGTCGGTTGTTTGGGAGAAATCCTCATACCAGACCCCAACCGCCAGGAACGGCGCCGGCGTATAGGCGCACACGACTTCATCGACATACTTCCGAAATTCGTCGCAGGTTTCCTCCGCGGCAACCGGAACGGCTACCACAATGCGCTTGGGCTCTTGTAGCCGGAGCGCTTGAGTGGCGGCTTTCATGCTTGCGCCGGTCGCCAGGCCGTCGTCCACCAGAACGACGGTGCGGCCGTGAACCGGCTGCGCAGGCCGCCCTTGGCGATACAGGTCTTCACGGCGCTTTAGCTCATGCTCCTCACGAACGGTAATGTGATCAATCAGATTCTGAGGGAGCTGCAAGTCCCGGATCAGGCTTTCATTCAATACCCGGACGCCTCCGCTCGCGATGGCGCCTATTGCTAGTTCTTCCTGGCTTGGCAACCCAAGCTTGCGCACTAGAAAAACGTCCAGGTCCGCCTGCAACACGCGGGCAACTTCAAAGCCAACGGGCACGCCCCCGCGAGGCAGCGCCAGAACCAAAGAACCGGGATCCCGAACGGTGCGAGCAGCCCGGTCCGCAAGCGTTTTGCCGGCGTGGACGCGATCTCGAAAGATAGGATGAATTCGCATGGGCATTGCTCCCTATGGAGGACGCCGCCACTTGGCCGGCGTTTCGGAATGAACTGGATAAACCGGAACCTGAGACACGCGGCTTTAACGGTTGTGTCCTCCGCCGAACTCGTTACTTTGCCTCACACTCGCCGGGGCAAGCGACGATCTGCTTCGTGTGCCTGGATAGAGCCGGTTCGAAGCTGCCGATGGCGGTTCTCCGTTTCAATGTCTCACGTCCGCTTGTGAACACTTAGCCGCAGGTTTCGCCTGTTTGCCGCCGCGGCGTTTCTCCAGAGATCCCGCTCTGCGCGTTTGCGGGGCCGTATTGGGATGGGTTGTGATGCGGAATAAAGAACAAGCAAGCCGCTAAGCGAACCGGCTCTGTTGATAGTTACTTCGTATGCTGACGAACTGTACGAAAATGCATCTTCCATTTAGCGGTTGAGTTCTTGAACGCAATACCCATTCAGGCGCAGGGTGGGGAAATCGAATGAAGGTAGATCATGAGCGAAGCACTTAATCCCGAGCGATCCAATAAGACGGTGGATCACGTGTATCACGCCTGGGATCGGGCTCTAGCAGCCAACGACGTAGAAGCACTCCTCGCATTGTATGCGGAGGATGCCACAATCGAAAGCCCGCTTATTCCTCACCTCATGGGAACGGAGCAAGGCGTTTGCCGCGGGCATAAAGAGATGCGTCCTTTCTTCGAAGTAGTCGCCAGGCGCAAACCTCAGCTCCGCCACTATCATCGCGATGGATATTTCACCGATGGCAAAAAGATTATCTGGGAATATCCGCGCGCCGCGCCGGATGGCGAACAAATGGACTTTGTCGAATCCATGGAACTTAACGATAGTGGCCTTATTCAATCGCACCGTGTCTATTGGGGCTGGCGCGGAGTGAAGGTAATGCAGCACGATCAATATCACCGCTGAGCAATTGCCTGGTAAATTTCCCTTCTGAGTCAACGGCCCGTTGAAGTGTATCCGGCCACTCCGTTGAGACGGCGTGGACGATGCGGCCCTCCTTGAGCGCGATAGCACTTTAATCCCGCCGGCATCGAATTCTCCGGCCGTGCGCCGGAGTTGGGCACGGACCGGTGGTGCGTGACCTGGACGCTATTTCATGCCGATGGCACGCCGACGCCCACGATGAATGTCCTATGGCTTGATGTTGAGCACGCGGCCATCCGCTCTACTTTATGAATGTCTTTCTAACTCAGAACACGAGAGAAATTATCCTGCCGTCAGGTTGGGAATTACATAGGGCGCGCGGTGCGGTGGATGCGCGAGATTATTTGCCTTGGCGTTCTCGAAACGTTCCGTTCGTGGGTCGAAGTTCTCCAGTTGGCCGCCGAGCCGATAGCTGATATTAGCGAGGTGGCAGAGGTCCGCGGAGATCCGTCCAATATCAACATCGGCATGAAGATCCTGATATTTCCGCGTTCGCATTGCCGATAAAAAATTGGCGATATGCGCGGCGAAGCTGTCATTGCTCGATTTCGCGGATTGGGTTAGCTTGGCGGGATCTCCCTTAAAGATGCGGTAGCCGTTTCCGTCGAGAGACAACCACCCATCACTGCCATAGAAGAGATTGCCAACCGTATTACCTTCAGAGGTCGTGGTCAGTTCGCCCTCTCCTCCGGTTTGGAGGCCGCGCACCTCAAATACAAGCTCCTTGTCGCCGTAGTCGAAGCGGGCAAGCAGCGTATTCGGCGTTTCCTGGTCGTCATTGTAAACATATTTGCCGCCATTGGCGACGGCCGAACGTGGATGATCGACTCCAAGACCCCATCGGGCGATATCCATTTCGTGTACGCCCTGGTTGCCGATGTCGCCGTTGCCCGTATCCCAGAACCAGTGCCAGTTGTAGAGAAAATGGTTTTTGCTGAAGGGAATCATAGGCGCCGGTCCGCGGAATTTATCCCAATCGACCCCTGCCGGCACAGGCTCATTTGGCGTATGGCCAATTGACTTCCTGCGCTTAAAGCAGAGCCCTTTCGCCATGTAGACCTGTCCGATCACGCCTTCCCGCAGCAATTGAACGGCGCGGATTTTATGGTCGGCGCTTCTGCCTTGTGAGCCCACCTGGACCATACGCCCGTACTTGCGCGCGGCCGCCACCATCTGCCGGCCTTCATACGGATCGTGGCATGCGGGCTTCTCAATATACACGTCTTTACCGGCCTGACAAGCCCAAATCGTTGCAAGGGCGTGCCAGTGGTTCGGAAGCGGCATGGAAACGGCGTGCACTTCCTTATCGGCGAACACATCCCGCATGTCCTTGTAACCCTTTGGTGTCTCGCCGGTGAGTTTCTTCACCACGGCCTGGCTACGTTCCAGGTTTTGCTGATCCACGTCGCAGAGCGCGTAAATGTGAGCGTCCGGTTGCTTTGCATATCCGTGAATATGCGCCTGGCCGCGGCCGCCCACTCCGACAATAGCGACGTTAATGCGATCGTTGCTGCCCCATGCGCGCCCGGCGGACAGCGCAGACAGGGCAGATGTTTGGATGAAGGTCCGACGAGTTGTCGAAATCATTTGATGTAAGACTCCTTATTACATTCAGACAAGCGGTTCAACCTGGTGAATAACCATAGATAATCACAATGGCCCTGACGTCAGGCTCCCGAAGACTGCCTCAGATTTGCTCCGCCACAACTGCCGAGTCGCCTGACTCGCTCGCGAATCGCAAATGCCAACATTCGTTAACTCCAATTCAGGATTCGCCGGGCGTTCCGAGCGTAAAGCTTTTCAAGAACCGGAGAGGGTGTTTCCAGGCCGTAGAGCCTCCACCAGAGGCGCCCAGGAATGAATTCATCTCCACTTTCTAGAAGCCGCCACCAAGCTTGGTACATCGCCTTATCACGCCCCATATCTGTTCCAAAGAGAATACGGTCCTGATAATGGGTGAGAAATTTCAAAGCGAAGCGGGGTTCGCGGCCAACTTCGTAGTCCCTGGCTGCGATATCAACATATAGGTTGGGATACCTGTCAAGCACCTTGGCTAACGAGGCAAGATCGTTGCCCTGATTTCCTAGATGCGCGGCGATGAACGTAGTTCGTGGATGCTTCGCGGCCATGTGGTCGCGGTAGTTTAAGAGTGCGCCGTAAGACGGCACGTCTTTCCCATACAGATTGAAGACCTGAAAATCGGGCGTTCGTTCCTGATGAGGTCCGAGTGGCTGCCAGCAGGATGGATGATCCGCTATGTGGACATTCACCGGAATTTTCAAGTCAGCACATTTGTCCCACAGCGGGTCCAGACGCGAATCGTCAGGATGCATGCGCTTGCCGCGAGGAAGCGGCGCTTGCGGATTCCCCTGCATGCCCCAACCTTTATCGGTGAGTTCCCCCAATCCCCGAGCACCTTGGCCAACGCAACGCTCCAATTCGCGAACGACTCGGGCGCTGTAGTCCGGTGCATCAATATTTCGGGCATCCATTGAGCAAAATATCAGGAAGCGCTTTCCGAATGGCTTGAATAATTGGGCTTGCTGATCAAAATCGTCACCGATAGCGTCGGTAAATACGGCGGAGGTTTCAATGCCGACCTCATCCATTGTGCGTAGCCAAGCCTTAATGTCTTCGCGCGTGCGGATATTACACATATGAGAATGCGCGTGGACGTCGATCGCCGGAAATTTTGCCTTATCGACCTTGGTCGCTGGCGTCACCAGAGTCGGATGCGGATCGTAGTCCTTCAACAGCACTGAATCCATTGGCCCCGAAACGACGGGCACGCCATATTTGATGGCCTTCGTCTCGGCCTGAGCCGGAGAAACCACCTCCTTAGGCTTTTCTTGTGCGCACGATTGGAGATCCAGACCGGCGGCCGCGGCAGAACTAAATAGAAAAAATCTTCGATTCACAGGCAACCTCGCGACTTGGTGTGAAGGGCCGATACCCGGAGCGTCTCTATGTGGACCTCGAATTCAGTTTCAGATGTGTTCGCCATTATTACCGTGATGTTAGACCGAAACTATTGCGTCGCTGAGTACTGTCGATACATCTCCGCTAATTGCGAAGGCGAAAGCTTGCCTTCGTAAATCACCACTCGATAGCTAAACGTCAGCGACTTTCCTTCCGGTACGGTCCAGCTTCCATTCTTTTTCGGATCTCTCGTAAATTCGCGCAATCCGAACGGATTAGCCGCAAGTAAGCCATAAGCGCGAGCGTGCCAGGTTGTCGGATGACGGAAGCTTTTCGGGCTATCGAATACGGCAATTCCAACCTCTTTTCCGGAGACCTCGCCCGAATAGTCAACCCAGTCGGCCGGTTTGCCCCATATCGCCGGCTCGCCTTGCGCCCCGTTGGAGTTGATCATGTGATCGTGCGGAGCGCTCAGCTCCGGTCCCAGTCGAACTGCGAACGTGCCCTCTTTGGTGTCCCCAAAAGTGATAGGGCCGTGACTTGCCAATATGACAAATTCACAATCGATGATGCGAGTATGGTCGTCTCCCTGAAATTTAAAGCTCTGGGTCTCCTCTCCAATGACACGCCCGCTCGGCGCCAGCAGATTAAAGCGGGCACGAAGGGCGCCCGCCTTGGAGCCGCTGGCGATATTTTCCATTTTTGTGAAAGCCATTCGCCCGTAAGCCTGGCGAGCGTGGCCGTGATAGTAGGCATCGAAGGCCTGCTCCGCCCAGAAGTTCAGGCCGTCGATGTCGCCATGTGCAAAATAGAGTGGCCGTTGATGAGGCTCAAAGGAAGCGGTTTTCTGGTCCGCCGGTGTAACGATGTTGACAACGGGAAAACTTCTGCTGATCACAATGCCTGACGCCGTCCGCAGCGGCATGAGATAGGGCTTCGCCACAACGTCGCTGAAATCATACGTTGTGAATGGCTGGCCGCCAATAATCACCTCCACCTTGTGATTAGCCCGTTTGAGCTCGACAGGGGCTGCCTGAAGGGCAAATCCCAGGCATGCGAACAGGGCCGCCACGCCAAGCCGACGGGCAGCCTCTTTTAATCGGTCCCGGTTTGCCATAAGCACACTATACGCAGAAGACCAAATCGATTCAAGATAAATTTCCCATAAAACTAGAAACATTATCGAAAATACTTGACACCCTCCACGGAAACAAGCAAACTGATCTAAATTTAAGTCCCCAAAGGGGAGGAGTTGGAAATGTTTGGAATCGCCGCTTCGTTGGGCCGGGCGCAATGTCCTGTCATCTATGCACTGGCGGTTATGCTCGCCTTGGGACCCCTCGCCTTTCGCCTCGAGCCTCAAACCCTTTATGGTTCGGTGGTGGGGAACATTACTGACCCGAGCGGCGCCGCAGTTCCCGGCGCAACGGTGACTCTCGTCAATATCGAGACGGGATTTCACCGCGAGGTAGGGACTGGCGACAGCGGCGCCTACTCGGTTCCGGATCTACAGGCGGGGCGTTACGACGTCAAAATCGTCGCGCCCTCTTTCGCAAATGTCATGCGACAGGGAGTCGCCGTTTCCAACAATGCTGTCGTTCGTGTGGATGTAGAAGTGCAATTAGCGGCAACGAGCCAGAACGTCACAGTTGCCGGTTCGGCAGCGGTGCTGCAAACGGACCGCGCGGACGTCCACACGGACATCGGAGCCAAACAGTTTCAAGATCTTCCCGTGCCGGGGGACGCGTCTACCAATCGCTTTTTAAACTCATACCGGGTTTCACTCCACCCCGTACGCAGAATTCCCTCGTATCAAACGGCGGCGAGGACTTGGTCGCCGAGGTGAATGGCACGACCAAGAGCACCAACAACACCCGCATCGACGGCGCAAGCAATACCAATATATGGCTACCTCAACATTCTGCGTACGTACCGCCGATCGAATCGATCGAGAGTGTAAACGTAGCCACGAACAGCATGGATGCCGAGCAGGGACAGGCTGGCGGCGCAGCGGTGAACGTGACAATCAAATCGGGCACTAACGATTTTCACGGTGTGGGTTTCGAATACAACACCGATAGCGCCATTCAGGCCCGGAACGTCTTCTATAACAGTCCCACGCTGCCGAAAAACATTCAGAACCAGTACGGCGGGACGCTCGGCGGTCCGATAGTAAGAAACAAGCTGTTCTTTTTTGTTGGCGATGAACAAACCAGCCGGAGAACGAATGTGTCTCGGCTGGCGACGGTCCCAACCGCGGCCCAGCGAGCCGGCGACTTCAGCGGCCTCGGAACAGTGCTGTACGATCCACTCACCGGGGCGTCTGACGGCTCCGGGCGTGAGCCCTTCGCGAATAATGTGATTCCTCTTCAGCGCCAGAGCCGGGTCGCCCAACAACTTAATTCTTGGCTGCCGGACCCCACTTATCCGAGTTCAGCTTCAAACTATTTCTCCAGCGGCAACTCGACTTTCGATCGCAACTCGCTCGATGCCAAAGTCAATTGGAACAAGTCCGATAAATTTACAATGTTCGGCCGCTTCAGCATCATGAACTTCACGGATTTCTCGCCTACTGTATTCGACCAGGCATCCGGCCAAGCGATCGATACCTCGCAACAGGCTGGACCGGGACAAGGCAGGGTAATTAGCACAAGTATTGGAATGAATTACATCGTCAGCTCGACATTTTTGTTCGATGGCAACGTTGCGTACACCCGCATTGCTCCCAGTACTTACCCTATTCAATACGGTCAGAATATTGGGTTGGATGTGCTCAAGATAGCTGGCACTAACGGACCTACACAGTTTGAAAGCGGCATACCGGAGTTCTAGATTTCCGGTTATGAAACGCTGGGAAATCCCGGCAGCGCGACGCCATATTTCTGGCACGACAACGAATATCAGTACAACGCCAACGCCAGTTGGATGAAGGGCAAGCACAACCTCCGGTTTGGGATGGATATTTCGCGGCAGTACATGAATCACTTAACCGCCGAGCAGGGCGCCGGTCCCCGCGGCGCCTTCCAGTTCACGGGGGGCGTTACCGCGATTAAGGGCGGATCGGCGCCCAATCAATTCAACGCCTTTGCCGCATATTTATTGGGTCTGCCTTCCACCATAGGCAAAACCGTCCCGGTGGAAGCGCCGGTCACAACACGAGCCTGGAGCCAGGGCTACTATCTACGCGACCAATGGCAAGCAACTCGTAATCTCACCATTACGTTAGGCGCCCGCTATGAGTTTTACCCAATTCCGACTCGCGACCATCGAGGTCTCGAGCGGTACGACCCGACCAACAACACAGTGCTCGTCGGCGGAGTGGGAAACGTGCCAATGGATATGGGCGTTTCCGTCAGCCATTTGCTCCTCTATCCACGCCTTGGAATCGCTTACCGGCCGAGCTCAAAGTGGGTGATCCGGGCGGGATACGGCATGAACGCAGATCCTTACTCGCTTGCGCGGCCGTTCCGCACTAATTATCCTGTGCTCGTCGACCAGAATTTCGTCGCCGCCAATCCATACGCCTTTGTTGGCACAACGGAAAATGGCATTCCTCCTATACCGATTCCTTCGCTAGGCAACGGCGTCATCGACATTCCCGGAAAAGTCAGCGCTAAAACTCTCGACAATAACTTTCGCCGCGGTTATGTGGAGACGTTCAATCTCACCATACAGCGGGAACTGGGGGCTGGTTTCTCGGCAGAGGCTGGCTACGTGGGAACCCGCGGCATACGGCAGCAGGTTAGCCAGGAGCTTAACTGGGCCCCTGTCGGAACAGGAAACGCCGGCCGCATTCTGAATCAACAGTTCGGACGGGTTGCCAGCACGCTACTCGAGGCTCCTTTCGGCACCGCCAACTATAATGCCCTCCAGGTGCGCGTCAGCCGTAGATTCGCCAATGGCTTCCAGTTTCAGGCGACCTATACGTTCTCCAAGGCAATTGCATATAACGATGAAGCCGATAGCACCCTTGCGTTCAACATCCCCGATGAACTGGGCCGAAATCGTTCAACCACTGGTTATGACCGGACACACAATTTCGAAGCGGGCTGGAGCGCCGAGCTTCCGTTTGGAAAAGGAAAACCATGGGCGCAGTCTGGCATTCCCCGGTTCGTCCTTGGCGGTTGGCAGGTCAATAGCACATTCAGCGCCTACAGCGGCACGCCGTTCACTGTCACGGCGTCCGGCGCTTCACTGAACGCGCCCACCGAAACGCAAACGGCAGACCAGGTCCTTCCTGCCGCCGTGATTTCCGGCGGCACTGGCCCCGGCCAATCATATTTCAATCCGGCGGCCTTCGCTCCAGTGACAGCCGTCCGCTTCGGGACGAGCGGCCTGAACACGCTGCGAGGACCGGGACTGATCGGCGTCGACTTCGGACTGTTCCGCGAGTTTTCCATTCGGGAAAGATTAACAATTCAGTTCCGTGCTGAAGCCTTCAACGCCACGAACACTCCTCATTTCAACAATCCCGGCGCGAGCGTATCGAACGCTGTATTCAACCCCGATGGGACGATCGGCAAACTGAACGGATATACCGAAATCACGAGTGCGCTACCCGATCAACGCCAATTACGCCTAGGCCTCCGGCTCAACTTCTGAGGTTTTGCTAAACATCGAACCTTTGCATGACCGTCCGCGGCCCGTTCGGAGAGTGGAATCGAGTTGCGTGGGTTTTTCGGCCGGCTTTGTTGCCAACTCGCCGCTCGTATGTGTAGATATCCCTTCGGCGACCAATGCGGTCTTAACGGTTTGTCCAGATCGGCTGGACCCTGTGCGCCGGCATTTGAGATATATTCCCGATAACGAATCTCCATTTGTCGCATTATCAAGATAATATTCTTGACTGCTTTCCATAGCGGATCTATACTTTGCTACAAGACGATATATAGTTGCGTAACTATCGGTCGCCTCAAATCGGTCTTTCATAACAAATGAAGCGAAGCGCCGCGTGATCGTGGCTCGTGCGCTCGCGCATATGAGGAGGTTGTCCTTGCCAGGCTTCAGCCGGAATCCGCTAAACAATATACTCGGAGCGATGTTACTTCTGGCGTTTTTCGCCGGTATTGGTCGCGCACAATTCACGAACGCCAATCTGAGTGGAACCGTTTCCGACCCTTTCGGCGCTCCGGTCCCACAAGCGAGCGTGCTGGCCACCAACACCGAAACAGGATTGCAACGACGCACCACTACTAACAATGCCGGGACATATTCCCTTAATGCTCTTCCAGTAGGCCAATACCAGATTACGGTAGAAAAAGAGGGGTTCTCTAAATACGTTCAAAGTGGCATCACGCTGGTCGTCGATCAGTCAGCCACTATCCCAGTGACCTTGCAGTTAGGAAATGTAACGGAACAAATTAATGTTTCCGCCAATGCGCAGATGGTCACCACGGAGACCGGAATGGTGGCGCAGCTCGTCGATCAAAAAAGAATCATCGACTTGCCGCTTAACGGGCGGCAACCGCAGACTCTGCTGTTTCTGGCGCCCGGAACAGTGAATGAGACAGGTAAATATTGCCTGGTGAACTGTCAGGGTGGCGTTTACCCAGGAGAACAAGACGCTAACGTCGGTGGCGGCGGCCCGCGATCGGTCAATTTTCAGATGGATGGGGCAGGCCACAACGATACATACGTGAATACGAATCTACCGTTTCCGAATCCGGACGCCATACAGGAATTTAATCTGCAGTCCGACAATCTGTCCGCCCAGTACGGCATGGGCGCGGGCGCGGTGGTCAATATCATCACCAAGTCGGGCACGAATGCCATCCATGGTGATGTTTTCGAATTTGTTCGGAATGGCGACCTAAATGCCCGTAACTTCTTCGCACCAACCCAGGACACCTTAAAACGGAATCAATATGGAGGCAGCGTTGGCGGCCCCATTCTCAAAGATAAGCTCTTCTACTTCGGCACTTACCAGGGAACAAAGATTCGAAGTGCGGCCCAGGGCAGCGTGGCGTTTGTCCCCACTGCCGCTGAACGCACGGGGAATTTCACGGGCACTGGCATTACGGTCCGTGATCCAACAACAGGCGTCGCTTACGCCGATAACCAGATTCCGTCGAATCTGTTGAGCGCTCCCGCTCAGTACTTCCTCAACTCAATACCGCTCCCCAACGGGCCGAACGGTCAACTCACCTATGCGGGTCCAAGTCTCGTACAAAACGACGACCAATATATGGTCAAGCTCAACTGGATCGAAGGCAAAAATCAGGTGACGGGTAGCTATTTCTGGACTCGCTTCAACGAGCCTCCCGATCTCGCCATAGGGCGGCAGAACATTATTGCGGCAGATGGTAATGGAAACCAGGTTAAGGTTCAGAACCTGGCGATAAACGACACGTTTTCCTTTTCCCCCACCCTTTTGTTCAATACCTGGTTTGGCTGGACGTCGCAAACAGGTGGCTCAAGAGCCGGCGCGCCCTTCGGATTTCCGGAGGCGGGTGTTCAAATTGCAGCGCCTACTCCTCCGGAACTGTATGTCAGCGTTCCCGGATTTTTCACGGTTTCAACCAATCACCTCGGCAATTTCAACCGGGGAGATTACACGATTCGCGAAGACGTGGCCGTGCAGCGCGGAGCCCACGAGCTACACATGGGCGGCGAAGCAGTGCGTGTCACCAACGATCTGACGAACACCTATACAATGTCGGGGCAATTTACGTTTGGGAACTCGTTAACGGGGAGCAACCTATCCGATTTTCTGGCTGGCGAAGCGTCCCGCTTCCTTCAGGGCGGCGGCGAGTTTAAAAATATCGGAGGGACGTTGTGGAGCCTCTATGTACACGACAATATCCGCCTCAGTCCTAAATTGCGCTTGGAGTTGGGAGTACGCTGGGATCCTTATTACCCATTCACTGAAGAGAAAGGACGGGTGGTTTGCTACGAACCGGGCAGCAAGTCTTCACGATTTCCGAACGCCCCGATTGGCATGCTCTTTGGCGGTCCGAGCGCCGACCCCGGTTGCCCTTCTCAGACAGGTTCTCTTTCCGATTGGGCCAACTTCGCTCCCCGCCTGGGCTTCGCGTACCAAATCGGACCCGGCGGCAAGACCGTTTTACGTGGTGGAGCGGGCATCTATTACACGCCGATGGGCACTCATGACACCAATGGGCTCGCCGACACCGCGCCGTTTGGTCCTCGATTCGATTATTCCGGCAACATCCAATTTGCCAATCCATACGCGAGCATCGGCATCCCCAATCCTTTCCCCGCCCAATACGGACCCAGCCTGCCCGGCGCCGACGCGGCATTCACTTTGCCGGTTTCGATATACGCTACGTTGCAAAGAAACTGGCATATGCCGCAACTGACTACCTGGAACCTGACTCTCGAACACCAATTCGCCAGCTCTTTACTCGCGCGGCTTTCCTATTCCGGCAACAAAGGCACCTATCTCGCAAGCGGCGCGCTCGGTTTTCGCGAAGACAACCCGGCTGTCTATGTTCCCGGCGCATCCACCACCAAAAACACACAGTCCCGCCGGCTCAATCCAAATTTTGGAAGTATTGGGCTTTTTTCATCGGATAACAACTCGAACTATCACTCGCTCCGAGTTTCGCTCGAAAAACGCCTGAGCCATGGCTTTTCGGTGCAGGCGAATTACACGTGGTCGAAAATGATCGACGATTTCGGCCCGTCAGGCACAACAGACCCCTTCGACCGCCGATTTGATTACGGCACTTCGAACGACGATGTACCCCATGTATTCAATTTTTCCGCTATTTGGCAGATCCCAAACCTACCCGTTCATGGCATCGGCAACAGTCTGTTGAACGGATGGCAACTTAGTTCGCTTGCAAGCTGGCGCGATGGCTTTCCGTTTTCCGTCATCAGCGGACAAGATAACTCGTTCAGCGGAGTCGGCGCCGATCGTGCCGATTATATTGGTGGCGACGCCGGTAACGGCGCAGGCAGCTCTCACGGGCAAATGGTGGCCGAATACTTCAATATCGGCGCCTTCATCCCCAATGCGGCGGGTACCTTCGGAACTTCGGGGAAGAACATCCTGCGGGGGCCGCGGCTGTTTAACACAGATGCCAGTCTACTCAAGAATTTCAAGATCACCGAGCGATTCTCAGCACAGTTTCGGTCTGAATTCTTCAATGTATTCAACAACGTCAACTTCAACCAGCCGCAAAACATCGTGAGCTCTTCATCAAAGGGACGAATCACGTCGGCAGGCGATCCCCGTATTCTGCAGTTTGCCTTGAAACTCATGTTCTAACCTTTTATCCAAGCTTTCCAGCAGCGCCGCCCGGCAAAGGCGGCGACCCAAGCCGATACACCGAAGATGGGAACACCCTAACTCATGAACACACGACGACGATTTCTGCAAGCCGGTTCACTCGCCGTTGCCGGTCACCTTTCGGAGTTGTCTCTGCCGGGCAAAGAAACGTCCGGCAGCGCGCAAGGTGCTTCAGAAATTGCGATCACGCGAGATTACTGGAACGACTTCCCGAACTACCTCATTTCGGTTGTCAATGAGGCCCGGCATCGCCGCAAATCGGATCTATCCAAACTTAAAACAGAGAAGGACGCGGCCGAACGGGCTTCATTCATCACGAGTAAAGTGTGGCAACTCATCGGCAGCCCACTCGAAAAGGCGCCTCTCAACGTCACGAGTGCAGGCGTCATTGAGCGCGGCCGTTATCGAATCGAAAAGCTTATTTTCGAAAGCCAACCTCAGTTCTACGTACCGGCGCACCTATATGTTCCGAAGTCGGGGAAAGGCCCGTTTCCCGGTGTCATTTCGCCGCTGGGCCACACACCGAACGGTAAGAACTATAGAAGCTATCAGACGGTCTTCCAGAACCTTGCTCGCAAGGGTTTTGTTGTCCTCACCTGGGACCCGCCTGGGCAGGGCGAACGCCTGCAGTATCCGGCGCCCGGAACGAACCGTTCCCGCTTCGGCCCGACGGGCGAGCACGACCAGTTCGGGTGGCCCGCATTTCTTGTAGGGTCGACCACTACGCAGTTTGAAACATGGGACGCTATCCGAGCGCTCGATTATTTGTTGAGCCGTTCTGAGGTCGATAGCAAACGCATCGGGTGTTGCGGGCATTCCGGCGGAGGCACAGCGACTATGTACTTGTGCGCGCTCGAGCCGAGAATTCACGCCGCCATTGTAGTGGAAGGTCACACCGAAAATGTTGCCGGCGCCAACTATGAACCACCTGGGGCTTTTGCCGACGCTGAGCAGAATATTATCGGAAGCCTCCCGTTAGGGATCGACCGCGGCGATCTTCTGGCGGCGTTCGCGCCGAAGCCGCTGCTGATCTGCTTCACGCATATGGACGTGGGCGCAACCTACTCCCCACACTACGAACAGGGCACGCGTGAAATCTTCTGGGAATCAAAAGATCAATACGCCTTACATCACGCTGCTGAAAAGGTAAAGCTTTTTGCCTCGAATCTTCCCCACGATTACGACTTCTTTCACCGACGCGCCACTTACGATTGGTTCAATAAGTGGCTCGGAAACGGGGCTGGTGACAATTCGGAGGCGGAATTCGAGAATGCGCCTGAATCAGCCCTCAACTGCACGTCCACCGGTCAGGTTCTGACCTCGCTAGGAGGGCGGACGGCGTACCAACTGAACTCCGACCGCCTCCGCTCAATCGAGGCGAGTCGTGGATCGGGCGAAGTTCAACTAGACGAAGCACGGCACACACTTCGGAGACTTCTCGGGCTTCCTTCGCAAAAGAGTGCAATGCGTAAGACAATGCTGTCGAAGAATACACGCCGGGATCTCGTAATCGAAGAATTTGAGTTCTACTCAGAACCCACGATTCGCGTTCCGGGCTGGTTTCTGAAACCGGCTGCGGGAGGCCCAAAGTTCGGCGTTGTGGTTATGCTTTTGAGCTCCGGTAAGAATCGCTTATTTGATGACCTGGACCTTCTTGCGAAAGTGACTCAAAGGAACCTCGCGCTTTGCGCCATCGATACTCGCGCCTCTGGACAGGCAATGCCTCGGCTGCCATCTGCCGGACCGCTTTTTTACGGGCGCGCGGTCGAAATGGCATATTCGCTAGTCAGTCTCACTGCGGGTACATCGCTCGTGGGTCATCGAGTCTGGGATTTCCTTCGCTGCTTAGATTACCTCGGCGACCGTCCAGATGTGGACGATTCGCGCATTGGAGTTTATGGAACCGGGCCGAGCGGATTGGAAGCGTTGTTCGGCGCTGCTCTTGACGATCGCATCCGATCCGTTTTGCTCGACCGAACGTTGACAGATTTTGGATCTCTGGTTGCGGCCGAGGACTACAACCTTAAGGTTGCTTCTTTTGTATTCGGACTGCTTCAGCACTTCGATTTACCTGACATTTGCTCCACCATGGCGCCTCGGCCTCTCTGGTTGCTGAATCCTGTAGACCCTAAGGGCGACGGCATTGCCTTGAGCGAATTGACAGAGAGATATGCCAAAGCCGCAAAAGCCTATGCGATTCTGCAACGCACGGAACATTTTTCATTACACGTCGAACCGGAGGAAAGCAACAGCGTGTTTGACAAATGGGTGAAGGCGACGCTTTCATAACGTCTTCTCTTACCGCACGACAATGGGGACAGGACAACTTTCAGTGCTTCACGTTTACCTGCTGGGAGTTCCTGAAGCTGTCAGCCTTCTGGGTAGTGGCGTATATCGCCACGATGACTCGATTTTTTCGGCGAGTGCGTATTCGGTTACCCAAAAACCATCGCGCGATTGCCATTGCATTTTGGATCCAGATAGGGGCAGAGGCTCTGTGCAACACGATTGCGGCCAGCTTTCAACTGTACAAATCCCCTTGGTTGGATTCTCTACATTTGCTGACGTCAGTATTCAAGCGATGACTGTGACCACGTGTATTCTGACGCTTAGGTCGCATCGGAAACTGACTATTGACGGCGGAAACATTCCGGATTAGTTTCCGCGTTTAGTGGCGTTCGCTCCCGTTTTGCAGCGCCTCGGCGCTGAGGCCCATGCACAATCAACTCCATGGCTCGTAACGTTCTTGCTAGGCGGCCATCGGAGATCCGAAAGGAAGAAAAACTATGCAGATTGACCATCAGATTCAGCAATTGTCCACAGCTAGCATGAGCGAGACCCTCACGGTTTATCGATTAAGCGATAGATCGAGCTATCCAGCGATTATTCCAGCCAAGGCAGACCGCTATTGGATGGACATCAAGTTCGGCGGTTGGCCGAACCGATGTCTTCCGCTTCTGATAGCCAACCAAAACGGCTGGATGATCCTCAACGATCATGATGTGGAAATCACCTGGACGGGAAATGCCGGCCTGGATGCCTTGAAGTTTGAATTCCCCAAAGGCCGG
>Ga0134125_10003323_pt1 | contig 18662 bp, 11 predicted proteins | sample KB31751_FD_96464 | JGI IMG/M metagenome (GOLD analysis project Ga0134125, IMG submission 96464) | Terrestrial soil microbial communities with excess Nitrogen fertilizer from Kellogg Biological Station, Michigan, USA - KB3-175-1 | ecosystem: Environmental > Terrestrial > Soil > Unclassified ... | reverse complement strand
TTTGTGATGTTTGTTTTTGGGTAGAAAGCATACATAAATTTGCAGGCTTTTTAGCAATTTTACAAATAACTTGCATACTTTATCACCTTGATTTCCGTAATAAAGCTGTATCAGTAAGGTTTACAGAGTTTTTAAGGGATGACTAATTAATTAAGAAAGCCATTTTTATTGAATCTCTAATTCAGAAGGAGAATGTTTCTCAACCGAAGATTTTAAAAAATAAAAAAAGCGGCTCCCAAATCCAGAGCCGCTTAACATGTACAAACCCACTATATTTTTAAAAAGGTAAATCGTCTGCTGGTTCTTCCATTTGTGACGACACCTGCTGCTGAGCATTAGAAGGAGCAGATGAATTATAAGAGGAGGAAGGAGTAGATGAGCTACCTTGATTATTGCCCGACTCTGAGCGACTGCCTAAAAGTTGAATATCCCGAACCCTCATTCTTAATGTGGCCGAGGGTTTATTCTCCTTATTAAGATATCCATCTACATCCGGCGTCCCTTCGGCATATACCAACTGTCCTTTTACAAGATAAGGCGCTATGGCAGTGCGGTCAGTCCAAAATGCACATTCTACCCAAATAGTTCGTTCCCGCTGCGCTCCTGATGCGTCTTTAAATTTTTCTGAATGCGCAACGCTAAAGTTGATTACATTTTTTCCGTTTACTTCTTTTAGGATGCAATCTTTACCAAGATGCCCGATCACTTGTAATTTAATCATGACTGTTGTTTTAAAATTTAATAATTGATGTATCTGAACGGCCTCATCTTGTTGAAGAATGAAGCGAAATCTAACGGGTAATTATAAACCTAAAGGCTTTCTAATTCATTTTCTTTTTCAAACTGCTCACCTGTTCCTGTAAATTGCTAACGAGATTTACCAAAGAATCAACGTCCCATCTTTGCTGCTGGCCCACCTTATTAATGATTACCTGCGCCTGCCACATTTCCAGCACGTCACCGGTCTGAACCTGGTATGGCTGAAATGCAGGATTGTCACTTACAAGGGTTAATTTATTTTTATTCTTATTATTTTTTACAATGCGTTTATAAACTATTCCTTCATTTTTACTGACTACTATATAGGCAGCATTGTTTTTTACGCTATCCACATTTTCAACTTTTTCCCCGACAATCACACTTCCGCTTGGAGTTGGCATCATACTATCTCCTATAATTTCAAATGCGCGGTAAGTACCACCGGAAAGCATCGGTAAAGTGAATGTATTGAGCTCGTCGATGAATTCGCTATCGGCATAACCAGCCAGGTAACCGGCAGCCGCCTTTACCGGCACAAACTGAATGATATTTCTGTCAGCATTCATCATTTTTAATTGCCTTCTTTTCGCCAGATAACTTACTCCCTGCGTTTGGCTCAAATCCTCCAATAAAAGCTCGTCGAGTGTTACTTTAAAAATCTGGCTGATCGTTTCCAGAACTTCTAATCTTGGATCTGCTCTTTCTTCTTCATAAGCCCCGATCAACGAGCGTTTAATTCCTAATTTGGACGCAAATTCCTCTTGTGTCCAGCCACGAAGTTTTCTCAGATGTTTTAAATTTTGTCCTGCTAATGACATAATCACTAATTTATTTAGATCAAAAATACTAATATTTTTAGTCTTACCAAATTTTTTATTATTTTTTTTTTAAAATATTTTGGATAAGTTTTTCTTGAGCTTTTTTATTGCATTATACTAACTTCTTGAAGGTAATAAAACGTACTATTAACAGTTGAAGAAATAGTCTCATTAAGTTTTTCCTAGAGGTAATTGAAAAATTCTTTTTCACGCATCCAATTCTTCTTGTGACAATTTGAAAGCAATGAAAAAGGCTTCAAAATACAAATTTTGAAGCCTTGAAAATGTTTTGGTGAACCCACTGGTACAAAATTCGAACTTTTTAGAAGCAGATTTGAAGTTATTAGTTGATATTGTAGCGGCATAAGATGCAAAAAGCATGTCGCTAATCGCCTAAAAATCAATTAAAATAGATATTAATTGCGTCATTGTTGCCCCTTTACTGTATCAATTGCCCCTTTATTGCCCCTTACGCTACATTTTGACACATTAAATAGCTCCGATATTGCTTATTAGTAATTCGCTTGTTTGCCTTTATGAATAACAAAGCCCTATATAGCGGTTTTCAGAAGGCTTCTTAAATATTCTTCTACATATACTTGAGGGATTTTTTCCTGCTCCAACCTGTTTTTGTCTACCAACTTTAATTGTTTGAAAAGTTTGCCTTCCTCATCATTTAATAATGAAAGTTTTTCAGATTTGTTGCGTGCCCCGGCAACAGCAAATTCTGAAAAATGCTCAAAAGTTTTATAATCCATCATTATGCTTTGTGTATGCGGATAATAACTTCTTAGCTGATTTAGTATTTGAAAACCATGTTCGTCAATATCTCCCCAATATAAAATATGCCTCTCTTTCAGCCAGACAACGTTTCTGAGATAGCTAACATTAAATCCGCCGCCGCTCCAAACAGCAATGGTAGAAGGCATGGCCGGTAATGTGAGAAAATTCATCTTGTTTTCTGTAATCAATATGTTCCTTGCTGGTATATCCAGTTTTTCAAAATCAAAAAGTGGGATACTAATATCAGAGAAATTACAAAAGCATGTCAGATCTATGTCCAACATGCGTATTCTGATAAGCGGCTCGTCATATTTCAAAAAATAGCGTTCTGCAAAACGCTTTTCAGCGGCTGATCGTATATGGTCGGAAATAAGATAATCAAGCAAAGATTGGATTAAGGCATTATTTTCCTCAATGAATTTAGTATGGATTTCTAAAGGCAGTTGTCGTAGATAAAGATGAGGTCTTGGGGTTTTTATAAAATACAGGCAAACTTTAAGTACATCATTCCAATTGATATCCTTATTCGTTAGCCACAAACAATTCTGCAAAGCCCAGTCGTGCAAGGAGGGAATGGCGCTTTTAATAACATTGTAATTTGTCAGAAAACCATTCCATTCCTTTTTGTAACCTGTAAAAGTAATATAGTCGTCTATGGTTTCAAACACAATAACATCCGGTAGTTCGTGGCTGCCTGTTCGTCTGAAATTTCTACCGGCAGTTTGTACGAAATAACCTGATCCGGTCTGATTTTTAGAACAACGGTAGAGTTCCTCAATTTCCTGTTGCAGCAATTCAAAACGTGCCGTAACATGGCCGGATTTGACTTTGCCAATGCGATCTATACTTTTTGGGAAAAACTGCTCTCCTTGAATACAGCTCTGTAACAACGGCTTCCACCATTTTAAAGCTTGCTTTTTTATTTCGGATGGACTAATCATAAGTCAGGAATATTTTCAAAGACACCGTTATGTCTATCACGTTCGGTTTCATATTCTTCTTTTGTAAAATTACTGACCTGTGAATTGTTTCCTTCCCGGTTGCTGACAAAATGAAAGGAATTTACATGGTCTTCAATCACGTGAATTTTTTGTAAGGGGGTGACAATGAGGAGTTGCAGGTTGAGTTTTTTAAAAAGCTCCAGCCCGTAGCGTGTACTTTCATCGCTGCCTCTGCCAAAAGCCTCATCGATGACCACAAAGCGAAAACTACGGCTTTTGCTCTCCCCGAATTGTAGTCCAAACTGATAGGCTAAGGCGCTGGCAAGAATGGTATAGGCCAATTTTTCTTTCTGACCACCGCTCTTTCCGCCCGAACCTTCGTAGAATTCCTTTTCGCTGTCGTCCAGGCGAAAACGTTCGCTGGCATTAAATTCAAACCATTGGCGCACATCGGTAACGGTCGATGTCCAGTCGCGGTCTATATTTTCCATACTTGCGAAGCGATCCAAAATGCGTTTAACCTGTTCATACTTTTCCTCCGTATATAAATCATTATTACTGCTGAACGAATGAATGTAACACTTCTTTAGCTCTTCTCTAAAGAGACGTACTTCTTTATTTGGTGTGGAATCCATCAGGATAGTTATGTAGGTATCCTGCGAAGCATTGTATACTATTTCGGAAAGATGTTGGTTAATGGTACGTATTTTTTGTTTGATATCTGTTTCATGCTTCTGTAGCTGACTGTCGAACACCGCAATACTGTTGATGACGTTTTTGTTCAGTTCTTCCTTGAAACGTTCTTCGTGACGCTTTAAATCTTCGGAAACCAACTGTTCAAACTTTTTAATATACTCTGCCCGCGAATCTATGCTTTCTGTAATCTCGCTATATTCAGCCCTGGAATGTTCCTTAATTTCCCGCATCTTTTTCTCAATGGAGGAACGATAGCCCATCTGTCTTCCCCGAAGTTTTCGTAATTCGCCATTTTCGCCCTGAAATTGTTTACGGAATTCTTCCTGCCTGTTATCAATGCCTCTTAGGTTGATTTTTATTTCAGTCAGCTTTTGTTCAATCAACGGGTACCATTTTTCTTTTACATGAATGTCTAATTGTTCCTTTTGCTGATAGGCACTTCGTTGTTGATCCTCGTAGTTTTTAATGGTCGTTTTTAGACCACCGATTTTTTCTGTTAATTGTTTTTCTTTTGTTTTGGAATCGCCGATCTGCAGGTCGACATCGATCTTATTGCGTTGTAATTGCGCAAGAATATCGTTGTTATTCAGCAGTTCATTGCGCTCCCGCTCCAGTTCATAGATTTTCCCAACGTGATACTGCCAGTTGATACGGGAAAAGTCTCTCACATAAAGTAACAAACTTAAGAGTTGCTTTTGCTCCTTGTTTTTTTTCTCTTGCCCTTCAATATTGTTAAGTTGCGATCTTAGCTCATTTATCTTTTTCTCCAGTTTATCAACAGAGGTTTCCAGTGCTTTTATTTTCTCTGTGTTGCTCCATCCCAGCACATAATTACGTCTGTCATCGATACGTTTGCGGTCATCCTTTGTATGTCTTATACGCCCACTTTTTATTAAACCTTGTTGGGTAATACCAAAAGGAACATGCGGTAAGCCATTCACATCGGTACAGATATAGTCGCCAAAGCTGCGCTGTATATAGGCTTCCAGCCAATCGCAAAAAGATGTTTCAGGTTTGATATCTATTTTATAAGCGATACTATCCTGATCCAATTCCTTAATTATACGGCTGCTGTTGTTATACAAATCAGCTTCCAGGTAAGTGAGTTTGATACCCCGTCCATCAGCACTTTTTAACGGATTATTATTTACATAAGTGCTGACGCTCCTATAATGGTTTTTAGACACCAGGAGACTGATGCCAACATCGTGTAGCAGTTTTTCGATTGCACCTTCCCATGCAGTTTTATCTTCATTCACTTTCAATAACTCCCCGGCGAAAGGCAGCTCTTCTTCATCAATGCGCAAATCATCACATAATTGAGAACGAAAGCCGACAAGCCAGGCCGGTATCTGTGTTTTTCGTTCTTTTAAGGATTGAAGCTCTTTTAGTTCCAGGCGGTATTCCGTTTCCTGTTTGCGCAACTCCGTTACCTGATTGTCCCGTTGCTCACGAAGTTGCCCTTCAAGTTGTCCACAATGTTCGTCAAGTTCCTTTGCCTTTTTAATGTTTTCCTCAAATTCACTTTCCTCCTGTACTCCTTTAAGTCCTGATTGCAGCGCAAGACGTTCATAATCGTTAAACTCCTTTTGCTTGGTTTCCTTATCTTGTTCGTGCCGTTTAATCTCTCCGGCAATTTGCTCTATTCTTTTTCCGCCATTGTTAGCAATATCTTGTATAATCGTTTGCCTTCTGCTTTCCAGGCCATCCAGTTCCTCTACCATACGTTGTTGCTGCTGCATGACCTTTTCCAATTCATGCCTGGCATCGTCAATGGCCTGCTCCAACAGCCCCCATTTCTTTTCAGCGAACCATACCGGCATCACTTCCAGCATGGCTTCAATGTCCTCTATCTCGCGGGTAACTTTTCCATACTCGATACAGGCTTCGGTAAGTGGTTTCAATATCAGGTATTGTTCTCTGGTATGAACCACAGCGGCATGGGCTTTATTAAGGTCATCAAACCGTTTGAGCAACGCTGTGATCTGTTCTTTGACATCTGTCTTCTCCAGCATTTGTTCACGGACAAAATCGGTAAGGCTGCTTACAGATTTCATCGAAACCGTTTGATAAAACAGGTCAATGGCCTTATCGCTGTTCATGCCAAAAAGCCTTCGGAAATGTTCGCTGTATTGAGAGAAGTTATCACCGAACAACTGAACCCCTTCTTTGTTTCTGAGTTTTTTCCTCATATCATTGATGTCAATGAAATGCTGAAAATCGTCTTTTATCGTTAAGGGTGTCGTCCCTATAATGAGCAATTTCTCTACTTTTCCTTCTTTCCCTATCCAAAAGAACTGAGCAAGACAGACGTCCTCATGATATCCCTCATTGTGAAAATTCCCGATAACTACGGTATAGGTATTGTCATCCGGCCGTAGATACACTTTCTTGGCCACCTTGGTGATTTCTTCTTTTTCCTTTTTATACTCACCTCTCACATAGCTCAACAGGTTGCGCTCTTTTCCTTCGGCCCCGGCAGCTTTATTAAAAACAATCTTATTATGCGGTACCAAAAGACAGGTCAGGGCATCCACCAGGGTAGATTTACCGGAACCGATATCGCCTGTCAGCAAAGCGTTATGCCCGTTGGGTTGTATTTGCCAGCGCACTTTGTTGAAGGTACCCCAATTGAGTACTTCCAAATATTGAAGCCGAAAACCAGACAGGTTAATCTCTTCCGGTAAGGTATTTAAAATTTCTTCCATACTTAATGCTTATTCTGTTGCCTGTTTTTCTGCCGCATATCTCTGTAGCCTCTTCAATGTATCGTCTATCACATCGGCATTTACAAAGCCCTTGATAATGCGGTGTATCTCGTAGTTTTTTTCCAGATCTTCCAGCTTTCTCAAAAAGCCGATTTCAAGTACCCGGTTTATGGTGGTTGTAATCTTTTCCTGCTGCCTGGCTTCATCATTGGCACTGGGAAGATAAACTTTTGTACGGTTAATAATCTCCTGTTCGCTAATGATAGACCTTACTGAACCGCCCTGGGCGTCATGTTCAAGCAAATATTTTCTTAGCACAATACATACCAATGAAGTCATAAAATTGAGCTGACGTTTTTCTGCCAGCTTTGGCAGTTGTAGCTCATCTTCTTCCCATTCTTTTTGTCGTAGAAAAGCATAACCTTCGCTTTTATCCAAAAACAATTCAAGACCAATCGGGAGGAAATACTTTTTGATATCGGGTTCGTAGTGCAGCAAGTTGTCCCATACCTCTTTCTGGTGATTGTACACAATCCCTTTTAGCAAAGCAATGAGACTTAAAGAATAGTTATGTTCCATATTGTTTATCGATTAAAAATAATGACGGGAGCCTGTATCCGGTATTTCCTCCCATTGGCAATGTTCTCTATCGTCAAATATTCCAGTTGATCCCGGTTTACAAAATGTTTGCCTTCATTAGCCGCAATTTGCATATAGCCCAATATCTCAGCAACTCCTTTGGTAGGTTTATGATAGCTTAACAACTCAGAAAGTGCAATCTGGGACCTGTTTTTCAATGAGGATCTCACGTTGTTCCTCAGCAGGTCAATATCTACATAAAATTGTTCAAAAAGGATATCTGTGTCCACTTCGGCCAGACCGTCTTCGATAGCCGTATTTTCAAAAGCAACTTTTACCGGAGGGTTAAAAAGCGGCCGATCCATCGTAAAGAAGGGTTTAAAAAGTCCATCTGTTTCCATCCAGATTGCCTGCTGGTCTATAATTTCTTTATGTTCCAACAAAAGGCTTTCCATCTGTTCGATGCTTTGAAGAATATGCCTGCTTTCCGATAGGTTTTTTTGCTCTACAAACTTCCTGAGCTGTTCTATTAATCCATCATTGCTGCGATTTACTTTATCGCCTGCGTCTACGAGATTTGCTTTAATTCTGTCTACCGTCTGTTCTTTTTTGATTTCTGCAATTGCAGGCATGCTGTTGATCTTTTCAAGTAGCTGTTCCAGTTCTTCCTGCATCTGCTCACTCATCAAAAACTCCCAAAAAGCTTTAAAGCTTTTTCCCTGGTTGGTACTCCAGAGATAATCCTGTTGTTGAAATACATTATCCAAAAGGTCTGCTTTTGCGAGACTGCTCTTGATGATCGTCTGTCGGGTTTGCGTATCCAGTTCCCTGAAGTTTTCTTCCACTTGTCGAAAATCGGACAGCAGCCTTCTGGCTGTTTCTTCTGCCAGGAAATAATTTTCTTTGACCTGCGTGCTGGATGGTTTGGAAAAATTCCCCTGTCTGATCTGTTCGATTTCCTGATCAATTTTATTACGTTCTTCCTGCAACTGTTGAATACGTTCGTAAGGGCCAGAGGTTGTATTTACAATTTGTTGCAGTAAATGGAAGAATTGGATGAGGCGGCTATGGGTACCTATAAACTGTTGTTTGTTTAGATCTTCCAGCCATTTTAAAGCGTTCTCTGTAGCCGGAGAGAGTTCATACACAGGTTCGTCCACTCTTTCGTAATACCTTCGCAGATATCCCTGTTCAGCCCATTTTTGCAAATAATCTATGGCAGATTTAGTATAATCATTGATACCCTGCCGTTGTAGCGCATACATGTAATCTCCCAAAAGACTTTGCAATTCACTTTGCAAATACGAAATCTTGTCTTGCTGCTTGAATGCCAAATGAAAGAAAGCAACTAACAATGGAAAATGCTCGGCCCGTAGTAGCTGAAGGGTCTTGTCATTTTTATATAGGGATAAGGCTTTTTCGTAGTTCATTTTAAATGATTTTATTCGGTTTAATAAGAATATTTTATTCCATGTCTTTTGAAACATAATCATTAATTAACTTTAATAGTTTCCAAGTCCTTTCTATATTTTTCTAACAGAACTTCATTCAACTTTGAAAACCTTTCTAGCTCTTCAATTCTCCTCTTCAATTTTTCGCTTTGGTATTTCTTTTGGACATTGTCGTCTTTGTAATTTTCTAAACCGATAGCGGGGTCACTATCTAAAACTATTCTTATAATCCTTGCATCATCATTGTCGTGGATGTTTATTGAATTATTAAGAAAGGAGTCTGTTTTTTCATTTTTAGCTTTTAAAGCAGCCTGACTCAAAACGAACTCTATCCAGACTCTGGCTGCTTTGTCAATCTGCAAAGCCATATTGGTACAGTCTGTTATCTCTTTTAGATCCGGGTTGTTTTTCTCCAGTTCAGATAATTCATGATCTAACGAATGATAAAAGTACGGCTCCTGTTCCTCGGGATTAAGCCGCTCCAGTGTTTTGAGAATAGGTTCAAATTCTTCCAATGGTCGTTTACGGGAAGGCAGTAACCATCTGTGTTTCCACAATGCCAGAATAGTTTCAAAGCATTCTTTTCCTGCTTCTTTCTTATCCTCATCGGACATAGCCTGTTCCGCCATTTTCATCTTTTCCGCTATATAATGAGCCATCCACTTAGAAAAAGTGTCACTGCCTGGATCTAGTTTGAGCTCTTGCACAAATAGTTTACCCAAGTTGATAATTTGCTCCTGTAGTTCTGAGTTTTCCATCTGCTGATAGTATAAATATTTTGTGTTGTGGTTTTGCATATTCCCTATTCTCCCGATCATACCGATAGTTTATATCTCTTTTAATGCCTACGTCAAATATTAAATCGTAGCCAAGCGTTGAACAGAGTTCTTTTAAAAATGAAAATTTAGCCTTCAATCGCATTCCAGATTGATCAGGTTCTTCATCCCGTCCTTCCCTATGGCTGCTCCATGTTTCGCAAGACAAGACAATTTCAGCGCTATGAGCGATTTGCCAGGTCTTACCATCCGGATCTGGTAATAAGCCTAATTTTTCAGCTATCGTGCTACCCAATGAGTATGGAGGATAATCAATTTCATCCGCATAGGGATCAAATTGATGCAATTCTTTTGAATTGTAGCGTTCATTAATCCAGCCTTTAAGTTGAAATGAGCCGGACTCGATTTCCATTCTATTTTCATTATAATAAGGTAATTTATAGTCGTGAGGATCACTACATGTAGCCAGTGCACGTAAAAGGGCATCCGAGGTTTTAGGGGAAACAAGTGCCGTTGAAATAGAAACAGTTTCTGTTCTTTCTTTATTCTTTTCATGCCAGCCTCCTTTTACATTAACCCACAATTCCCTTCTTATTTCTGTCTGCATGTAATTCAAAAAATCCCCTTCTGTGATTTCAGTTTGCCAGGTATCTGTCTTTTCTTCTGAAACCCACAAGGGCCTGTTTAGTGGCAATGGATCTCTATAATCTGCCAACCATTTGCCATCGGTACGTGTCAGTAAATGACTTGATAACCAGTAAGGCCATGGTTCATCCTCTGAGTCATCTGTTGTTATGATTACCGGCATTTTTTGAATTAGTCTCGAAGCAACAACAAGCATCGAATGGTAAGACAAGTAAAAATCTAAATTGTCAGTTCTAGGGTAGCTTCCATGATCATGCCATGTCTCTCTATCATTGTTGGAACGGTTCCAAAGGATAACTCTTGGATCTTTATCATATCCATTTTTTTCTCCTAAATTCCATTCCTTAACGATAAGGTTCGCAGCCAAATCCTCTATTTGTTTACTGGAAATCCCAAATACATCCCCAAGCGGTTCATACCAGTATCGATCGAAGTCCCATCCAAAATGAAAGTCAATACCAGTTTCGATTTCCCCCCGTTTATGCCAATAACTATCTGTAGAATATTGATAGTTTTCCACCTGAACTGGCAGGTTACTTTTCCCTACATTCTTTACTGTTATTAATATCTCTGCATCATAGGTGCCAGGGACGGTGTTTTCAATCGCTACAACGATATCTGAAGCGAATTTTTGGATAATAACGTGTTCCTGGGTTAATGCATATTGTAAAAACAAATCGCTATGCTTACGCAGTATGGCAGGCTTTTCAATAGCTATCCTGGCAAATGTTATCAAAAGGTACTGCCTCGCATGAAGGTTATAGAATGGAAACTTATGGTGCCCAAACGCACCTACTTTGTCTTGTTTCAACCAATAGACTAAAGCATCAATGATATCGATACAATTAAGGTTTGCCAGTTTTCTGACACAATGCGCTGCATTCCATCTTACTGCTGCTCTTGGCGAACCGAGGGCTGACCATATGAATCCTGCAATGTTTGTGCTGGCATCACTTGTAACATGTAAATCCTTACGCCATGTACCATCGCCAAAATCTTCTTCGATATGCAATTCAAAACGGGACAATGAATAGTCGGTTAACTCAGCGGCATCTTGTTCGCTGATGTAGGATGACACCAGAAATACAAAACCGAAAAACTGTTGCGCATCAGAGATCTCATCGCCATTCGCTAAGCCGGATGTGATTCCTGCAATCAATTTCTCAGTTAAAGGCTCATCAAGATTTACTGCTTTTTTGAAAGAGTTAAAAGAATATTCATTTGTCAATTCGTGCGCATAATGTTCTCCGAACTTATAAACAACACCAGGGAACTTAGCCTGGTAACTCACTTTGCCTTTCCATGCCTCAGGCATGGAAGAAAGGAGATCCTGAACATCATAATGATTAATGTCTTCAGAAAGAAAGATCATATCAATGAAGGGCCAAAGTGATTTTTCCTCCAACCTAATTATAGCGTCTTTGATTAAGTCTCTCAAGCCCCATCTGAAATCGCTTTTTCCCTGCTTTGATTTAAATCTCTCTATTAATGCGGTAAAGCCTTCAGGTGTAACAATGTTTAGGTCCTTGAAAAGGTCGTCCCAATCTTTTTTAGATTCCTGCTTTTGTTTATCGTCTGATATATCTTCAGGGCTTTCAGCTTCTTTCTTTTGTTGCTTATAAAAGCCCGTAATTGTCTTTAGTACTTCATTGCTAACATTATTCTTAACTGCAATTTCTTCCAGTTTATCCCAATATGCATTGCCGGTGCCTTCTATTTGGAGCAAGTAAATAGCATCAGCAACTAAGCTTTGCCGGATACTTTCAGATGGCTCATTTTCTAAGCAGACTGTCAGGAGTTCGTTCAATTGATGATAAGAAAAAAAACGGTTTAATGCCCAGCCTGTACTGGTCGAAATTGTTTTGGAACCGACTAATTCTATTAACAGTGCTTCAAGCTGATATTCAAAGCGGCCTATATCCCTATCCCGCCACCTGCTGAGGGCTGATATGGCTATGTCTGGCGACATCATGGCGCAAACACGCATTGCTTCGCTTCTGCTCCAATGCTTTTCCCTGGAAACATTTTCTCCCACTAACTCAGCACATCTGATGAAACGATACCCCAATTCATCAGGTACTGTTTGCTTCACACAAGCTCTTTGAGCCAGGGCCACAATTGCTTCCCATCGAGGCACAAGCTCTTCTCCAAATTTAGAAGCGATCTCTATAGCTTTATCAAGGTACACACTGGCATCATCATGTGAAATGACCAAAACCGCACGTGCAATAGCAATGTATCTACTAGCAATTTCATCAGGTCCGTCGTCATGATTAGTTTTCGTTAATTCATAGGTAGCCTGTTCTAATGGCTGTCTTATACTTAGTAAATGAGGAGACCTGCAGGCTGCACGAAGCAGTTGGGATTTGTCCTGTAATCTGAAGGCTTTGTCATTATGCAGAAACCTTTGGTAAAATTCAATTATCTCTTCGTTGCCGTCTTGTTGATAGAAGATCAATATACCGGCACAGATTTCAGCAATTTCGTAAGGAAGCATATCATAGCTTCTGTATCTACTGGTTCGGGCCTTTATTGAAGTTTCATTGACTGAACCAACAACATCAAGAAGTTTTATTTGTTTGTCAAATAGAATCTGAACCCTTAACAAATACCAGGGAAATAAGCCATAGATTACTTCTTTAAATTCTTTAAAGTCATTATCCAACTCATGGTTTTTCTTCTTGCTGGAAAATTCATCTGGTGAAATAGCTTCTATATCTACTTCTGGTTTGTTCAATAATACTGCACGTATAGCAAGCGCTTTAAGATAGATGGTTCTTTCACCCGACGAATGAGCACTATAAACCATTCGGTTAGCCTTGAGTGGCACATAATGATTTAAAACCATCAATATTTTTAACCTGGGCAACCCCCGATATACGCATGCTTCCAAAAAAGAAATAATAGCCGGAGTTATCCTGTCATTGAAAAATTCTTTCGATTTTCTAATTCTACTTTTCCGGAAGCAGAGTAGATTTAGACATGTTTCTATTTCATTCGCTTGAGGAAATTTCCCAATTTCTACTAGCCTACTAACCGTGGCAACCAGATAATAGGGTTCTTGAACAAACCGGCCTATTAGATCATTTATCTCGTCAAATCGCCCCAGGTCAACAAGCCTTTCTGCTAAATCCTGCACAGTCCTGAATAGGGCTTCTTTGGGTTTTAAACTAAAAAGAAAATCAGTACAACCGCTTACACCATGAATGTTTAAATGGGCGTAGGCAAGTTCCAACACGTCATCATCCTGAACGACATCTTGATTATAATGGTCATCATTTTTTTTCTGCTCCTCAAATTGAATGTGCAGCCAGTTCATAGCAGCCCGCAGATAGCCTCTTCCTTCTCCTTTATAATCTGATATTACCGAAAGCAACGAAGCAGAATAAATATTCTCAGAACCATCCCACCTGCTGCTTAGTAATCTCTTAAAAGCGATTTCCTGAACTTTTTCCTTGCTTTGGAGGGTTGCAAGTAAGTCAATATTTGACCTGAAAAGAGCTATTTGCCGCTGATTTCCTGCAACCTCTTCACCGGCTCTCATTGCCAGCTTAATGGCATCTGTAAAATTTTTGAGTTTAAGCGCTGCTTTAAAAGCAAATTGCAAACGATATACCCGGATATTGCGGGCATCTATAGGGTTGTTTTCAGGTAAAAAGTCGTCTGAAAGTGCAATGGCAATTAACTTATCGTATTGACCGGCTTGCAGGTATAGCTGCGGTAAGACCTCTGCCACATATGGTAACCGATGAGCGAGTGGCTCTAAAGCTGCTATATATTCTTCGTAGTTTTCTTTAGTAGCAAGGAATGTATTTCTAAACCAGGTTTCTGTTGGCTCATCTCTGAACTGTATAGAAGTATCATACAACCACAAAGAACGACCAATGTCGGAAACAAAACTTTTTACATGATCGACGCTGACGTTGGCCACTTTTGACAAAACATCAATGGGAATATGAGGAGGCAAGCTGGCTAAGCCCAGGCATATTGAATTAATTTGATGATGATGCTCCTGAGGAATCAGGTCTCTCATTTTTGATATAGCAGCATTTAACTGAAGTTCTATTTGTTTTTCAACAGAGGTTCCTAACGGTCCTAATGAGGCTAACAATTCATGGATTGATTCATTTTTTACCTCCAAAGCATTTGCCTGAACCCGTGGATTGCCAGACGTTAAACGGTGAAATTCAGCTCCATCTTTCTCATTTGCTTCAGGGAACCATTTTTTGAGATTTTTCAAAGTTTCCTCCTCTGAAAATGGTTCCAATTCTAATCGGGTAATAAAGCTTTGCGGCTGTAATAAATGGATGCGCTCGGTTCTGCATAACATCACCAGCTTGCATCCATCAGGCATAGTCTCACGTAATAACTCATGAGCAAAACAGGATTGCGTGTATTCGATGGCTGCCATCTCTGCATTGTCGGCAGCATCGATTAAAATGAATAATTGGGCTTCATCAGTTACTTTTTTTAAAGACTTCACAGAGGCTTCGATTCGTTGAAGGAATTTTCGCATGATATCCTCATCCAGAGTTGTATTCTGTACGATCAGTGGATCACATAAACCTTTGGCCGCAAGTTCATTTACAATTTGTACTAAAGCATCCCTATGTTTATGCCGGGATTCACTTCGATTTCTGTAGCTTCCTGCGCCAAAACAATCATAAGCAATCCCTAAGGATCCGTCGGGCAAAGAATTGATTAGCTGGCGACAAAAAACGGACTTGCCTACACCGCCGGCTGCATGTACGATAACGGGATGTGATAAGCTCGCAATACTGTCTTTAAGAATTGCATGTTGCCTGCGTTCGATTATGTTAGTAAGATGATCCCATTTAGCCGGGGCCGGATATAGCTCTTTTTCAGAGGTTATACCAAAGCGCTTTAAAACGTCTTCCCGATTAATCCTACCATCAGTATCGGGCAGCACCTTCTCTTGTACTAAAGCAACAAGATTTTCAATTTGTGCATTTTCAATAGAACCCGCAATCAATTGAGCTAATTCTATCCTTAATTCATCTTTTTGAATGTTGTAGTTGCCTTCGCCATCCTCTAAATGTAGCATACGGCAGAATGACATTAGATCATCTTCAGATAGATTAGTATAGCTTTCTATTGTTCTCTTGAAAACATGGTCGACCTTTTCTTTTTTTATAATTGCCGATAAGTTTGCCTTGAACGAATTCGCAAATTTTCTGTTCGTAATTACAGTAAAGGAAATGGCAGAAACATCCGGGTTATTCTCTTTCTTATGCTGGAGATATCTTGCGGCAAAACCGGTGAATGTATCTTTTAAGTCACTTATTGTAAATGGCTCATCTCCCTGAACCGTTGTGTGCTTCAACTGATAGTAGTCTATCTTTTTCTTCCCTGCATCTTCAGTACTGTATTCCGAAACGTCTATTACATATTCACCGGCTTTTTCTGTTTCGGACGAACCTTCTATATATACTCCCGCCAGACAAGAGTTGGGGTATATTAGTCTTAGGCAGCGCCTGGCAGCCCATCTATAATGAAAAACATCTCCTGCTCTTGAATATGCTACTAAATCGTTCGACATTTGTTTATCAACAACTTTCTTTTAATCTTAATAATTCCTCCACGAGTTTATGCACCATTGTACAAGGATTATGGTTGGCATAATCGAGCCTTCCTGCAAAATTTTTTTCCAGATTTTTAGCGTTTCGAATGGCATCTTCTATCCTACCATGCTCTTTAAGCAAAGAATACATTTCAACACTATTTTTTTGATAACGATAGTCGGGTCCTAAAATGGGCTGTAAGTTTTGTTCTATCAAGTCCTGATAGTCTTTTCTGCTGATTGCATTATTATAATAATGAAAATGCAGGAGATACCATAATTCGAATGCCTCATTGCTCCAGGCACAACCAATTGCATGAGCCGTGCAGTAATTTATGGCGTTATTAAAACTTTCTGCATCAAAACTATCTCTATCAAATACTACCCAAAGCTTATCAATAGGTCTTTCCATATTTTTCTCATAAGCTGTTTTTAGTAGTAACGCCTCATCTATAAGAGATTGCGTGTTACGTCCGGTTCCCTCAATTTCTATCTGATAAGCTGTCAAAACACCTTTAGGTAAATCTTGTTTTAATCCTTCAAAATAGTTTGGCTCTGTAGCTTCTCCTTCGCAAACAATCAGGTAATACATACGTTTAGTACGAACATTCAGCTTACGCTTCTGTTCCTGCCTTGCATACCGTTTGAGATGTTCATTGGGTATCTTTATCTTTCTTGCCATTCTTTTACAACATTTGAAAGATTACCAATGAAAGGAATAGCGCCATAACGGCCTTCGATATAATCTTTTTCAAAAGAACGATCTTTTCGAACAGTTTTGCCTTCTTCCTTGTATTCAACCAAAGAATACATTTCGGACGCACCATACTTATTCTTTTCTACAAAATAGATCTGATCCCTTCGATAGCTTCCATAATTCAGCAGATTTGTATCATGGGTAGCAAAAATCAATTGAGCGTTTTTTTGATTGAATTCAGCCGAATTGAACAACTTGGTGATAGCAAGCGTTAACAAAGGGTGCAAACTGGCATCCAGTTCATCAATAACTAAAACTCCTCCATCATTCAATACGTCGAATACAGGTCCTGAAATATTGAATAGCTTGTTGGTTCCGGAAGATTCCTGGCTTCTCATATCAAATTCTACCTTTCCGGCTATTTTATTCTTTGCATCATATTTTTTATGAATTGTCCTGATATCAATTCGAACAGAATCCTGAAGGTCTGTAATGAGTTGTTTCACCAGACTTTCAGGGATATCGTCCGGCAACTCTTTTGGATCGAAAGGTGTTTTATCTGTCGTGATATCATCAAAGCCCAAGTCAAGCTTTTTATAAAAATCCAGTAACAGCGGACGAGTCTTCTTATCTTCAAGCATTGAAAAAGTAACGCCTTTGTAATCTTCATGACTTAAGCCGGACACGGTAATAAAACTATTGAACCATTGCATGATCTTTTTTGCTGTCTTGCCATTGAACTGATCGACCACTGTGAGGAACAATGCATTATCTCTTGTTCTTTCTTCCAGGTCTTTGCCTTCAGGAAAAGATTTTTCAACTACCTCAATCCCGTCCTTTTCGCGAATAAATAGTGGCTTTTCTGATTGCTTGATCGCTTCGTATAACCACTCGGCATGTATGGACGTATCATCAACTTCAAATCCATAACGATAACGAATATTGTCAATAAGGAAAACCACTTCAAATAAAGAGGGCGCGTTTTCTGTTTCAGTGCTTAAAAGAAATGGCGTGATTCCTAATTCTTCAGCGGAAGATTTTTCAAAAGAGAAAAGAATAAGCCTTCGCATAGTGGACATTGCTTTAATAAAATTGCTTTTCCCACTCGCATTGGCACCATATAGCACTGCCCCTTTCAGCAGATTATGTCTTTCTGTGGAAAATATATTCTTATCCTTGTGTTCTTTAATTGAGGTAGAAAGGAGGCTTAAAGTTGTTTTATCCTTGAATGACAAATAATTAGCTAGTGAAAACTCTATTAGCATTTTGAGAAATTTTCTCAAAAATAGTATTTTTATATCAAAAATGAGAAATTTTCTCAAAATTTAAAATTAACTTTTAAGGAATAAAAGTTCGACAGAACTAAATGAATTGTCATCAGAAATATAACAGAGATGCAAAAGGAATACAGCTTTCAACACTACAAATTCAGGATACGCTGTCCTTAGGGTTGGTATACCCTTGCCGAAGTGACAATTTAATTCTACAACATAATGAATTAGGCGGTTCGAGTCCCAGAAGGTCTTCCCACATGAGACAACATCATAAATGTGTTTTTTGACTCAAATAATCTTCTAAGAGATTTGTTTTAAATGAATTAAATATTTAGAAATTGCATATTTTGGTTCGATATATAAAATAAGTGCTTTTGAAAGCTGTTTTCTATTGAGGGAAATGAAAAATATGAAAGCAGCTGGCAATCAGCTATTTGCTTAAAAAACAAAAGGGACAAAATGAAAATTTTCCATTGTATCCCTTTGTGACCCCGCTGAGGCTCGAACTCAGGACCCACAGATTAAGAGTCTGTTGCTCTACCAACTGAGCTACGGAGTCATTTATGATAAATAAAATGATACCCTCAAAAGTATCATTTAATTTCAGTTACCCGACCTGGATTCGAACCAAGACAAACAGAATCAGAATCTGTCGTACTACCATTATACTATCGGGCAATAAAAAACGCAAATGTAAGGTTTAAACATTTTATTTTTCAATAAAAATCCACTAAAAAATAATTTTTTCTTATTGAAAAGATGAAGCATAAATAACAGGAATTTGATAAAAAAAATTTGGTTGTAATTCGCCAACGATTTAGCATTTCAAAAGCACATCTGTAAAATATTTGTCGCTATCAAAAAAGTGAGACATAACTTCAAAACCGCATTGCAGCAATATTTCATCGATTTCCTTTACTGAATATTTTTGGGATATCTCCATAAACACCGGTT
>Ga0134125_10003320_pt1 | contig 18670 bp, 11 predicted proteins | sample KB31751_FD_96464 | JGI IMG/M metagenome (GOLD analysis project Ga0134125, IMG submission 96464) | Terrestrial soil microbial communities with excess Nitrogen fertilizer from Kellogg Biological Station, Michigan, USA - KB3-175-1 | ecosystem: Environmental > Terrestrial > Soil > Unclassified ... | reverse complement strand
GGTGGATCGATCCGCGTCGAGGGCAACACCGACGGCGGCACCACGTTCACCGTCGATCTACCGCTCGAAGCGGCGATGGGGTAGCGGGCCGGCTGGGTCGCGGAGGTAGTAAGGGTCGCTGCCGGCGTCGGAAAACGGCGCAGTCCGCCCGCCTTCGCGGGCGGTGCGCCTCCATCGGACCGCTCTACGTCGCGCTGCGCGCGACCGCGGCCCTCTACGCCGCCGTCAGCGACCCTTACTACCTCCGCTCAGCGCCTGGTACCACGAACAAGCGCAACGGCCGGTTCGATTGACGGTGGAACCAGGCGCCTGAGCGGAGGTAGTGAGGTGCCATCCCGGCGGCGTAGAGGGCTCGCGTCGCGCGTAAGCGCGACATAGGCGAGCCCGATGGAGGCGCACCGCCCGCGGAGGCGGGCGGACTGCGCCGTTTTCCGACGCCGGGATGGCACCTCACTACCTCCGCGACCCTGCCGGCTCGTACACCTAACCAAGCGCGGCGCAGAGCAGGCGGTGGAAGTGGTGCACGCCGCTCTCGCGCGACGGCGAGTAGCGGCCGCGCCGGTAGAGCCGCGACTGCAGGCCGCGCTGCACCGACTCGACGACCGCTTCGTCCTCGTGCTCGACGCGATCGAGCCCGGCGCCGGCGCCGCGCTCGCGCAGCTCCTCGTCGAGCACGTAGGCGCGATAGTGCACGCGCATGGCGTCGACGCCGGCGGGCATGACGATGTTGAGCGACAAGCCCCACGGGTAGAAATTCAGCATCAGGTTCGGGAAGAGCCAGAAGTAGTAGGCGGCCACGTTGGAGCCGGCGAAGGTGTTCTCGCCGTCCTTGGCGATCCCGATCTGCGTCGTGCCGCGCGCGTCGAGCTCGGTGCGATACGAGCCGAAGTCGAGCGCCTGCGCCAGCGACGGATGCACGAACGGGATGTGCAGCCCCTCGAGGTAGTTGTCGACGTAGAGCATCCAGTTGGCGGCGACGTCGTAGTCGCGCACGCTCTCCGGGTCGAGCGTGAGCCGATCGATCGGCAGCGCACCGAGGCGCGCGCGCATCGGCCCGAGCTGCTCCTCGGCGTCCCACGCCGGTGCCACCGACGTGAGCACGAGCGGGCCGAAGCGCGCCGTCGGCAGCACCGGCAGGTTGTCGCGCGCCGACGGAAAATCGACGGCGCCCTCGAACTCGGGCGCGTGCGTCATGCGCCCGTCGAGGGCGAAGCGGCGCCCGTGATAGCGGCAGCGCAGCGAGGTCGCCTCGCACGGCTCGTCGCACAGAAGGGCGCCGCGGTGCGTGCAAACATTCGACAGGCAGCGCATCTCCTCGCCGCTGCGCACCAGGAGCAGCGGATCGTCGAGCGTGCCGGGCAGGAGCGTGAACGGCGCGACCATCCCGTCGGCGACGAGCGGCGCATCGGGCGCGAGCTGCCAGCTCGGCGCGAACACGCGCTCGATGATCTCGGCGTGCAGCTCCTTCGAGCGGTAGGCGGCACCGGGCAGCGTTTCGGCGCGCGTGATGTCGGCGTCGACGGTCAGCTTCACGCGGGCGAGCGTATCAGATTGTGCAGCGGTTGCCCTTCGGCCCGCCGGTCCAACGAAATGGCGGTCACGTGCCTCACATCGGCGTGTCGCTTCGCAGATGTAGCTGCCTGTGACAGTTGCAAAAAGGTTCGAAAGTCTCCACATTCTCCCCACCCCGCACGGCCCCCAATCACGAGGAGAACGATGCCAGGACAACATCCCGCCATCCAGAAGTGGGTAGATGAAATCGCCAAGCTGACGACGCCCGATCGCGTGGTCTGGTGCGACGGCTCCGAAGCCGAGCGCGCGCAGCTCACCAAGGAGAGCGTCGCGTCGGGCGAGCTGATCGAGCTCAACCAGCAGAAGCTGCCCGGCTGCTACCTGCACCGCTCGGCGCCGAACGACGTGGCGCGCACCGAGCACCTCACGTTCGTCTGCTCGAAGAACAAGGAGGACGCGGGGCCGAACAACAACTGGATGGCGCCCGCGCAGGCGCGCGACAAGCTGACGCCGCTCTATCGCGGAGCGATGAAGGGCCGCACCATGTACGTGGTGCCCTTCCTGATGGGGCCGCCCGGCTCGAAGTTCTCCAAGGTCGGCGTCGAGATCACCGACTCGAAGTACGTCGTCCTCAACATGCGCATCATGACGCGCGTGGGCAAGGTCGCCCTCGATCACATGGCGACCTTCGGCGACGACTTCACGCGCTGTCTGCACTCGACCGGCGATCTGTCGATCGAGCGCCGCTTCATCTGCCACTTCCCCGAGGACAACACGGTCTGGTCGATCGGCTCGGGCTACGGCGGCAACGCGCTCCTCGGCAAGAAGTGCATGGCGCTGCGTCTGGCGTCGTGGCTCGGCAAGAAGGAAGGCTGGCTCGCCGAGCACATGCTGATCCTCGGGCTGACCTCGCCGGAGGGGAAGAAGAGCTTCATCACGGCGGCGTTCCCGTCGGCGTGCGGCAAGACCAACCTGGCGATGCTGGTGCCGCCGGCGACGATGCCGGGCTGGAAGGCCGAGACCGTCGGTGACGACATCGCGTGGCTGCGGCCGGGCGATGACGGGCGCCTGTGGGCGGTCAACCCCGAGGCGGGCTTCTTCGGCGTCGTGCCGGGGACGTCGCACAAGACCAACCCGAACGCGTTCAACATGATTCAGCGCAACACGATCTATACGAACGTGGCGCTGCGCCCCGACGGCACGGTGTGGTGGGAGGGTCATGACGATCCGGCGCCGGCCGAGGCGCTCGACTGGCAGGGGCGTCCGTGGACGCCGGCCTCGCCGGAGAAGGCAGCGCATCCGAACTCGCGCTTCACCACGCCGGCGTCGCAGTGCGCGTCGATTTCTCCGGAATTCGAGAATCCGAAGGGCGTGCCGATCGAAGCCATGCTGTTCGGCGCGCGCCGTCAGCGCCGCGTGCCGCTCGTGTATCAGTCGCGCGACTGGCAGCACGGCACCTTCCTCGGCGCCACGCTCTCGTCGGAGACGACGGCGGCGGCGACCGGCAAGGTGGGCGTGTTGCGCCGCGATCCGATGGCCATGCTGCCGTTCTGCGGGCTCAACATGGGCGACTACTTCGGGCACTGGGTCGACGTCGGCAAGAAGCTGGCGAAGCCGCCGAAGATCTTCCGCACCAACTGGTTCCGCACCGGCGAGAACGGCAAGTTCTTGTGGCCCGGCTTCGGCGACAACCTGCGCGTCTTGAAGTGGATCCTCGATCGCTGCGAAGGGCGCGGCGAGGTGGTGGAGACGCCGATCGGCTACGTACCGACGAAGGACGCGATCGATCGCAAGGGCACCGATCTCACCGACGAGGCGATGAACACGCTGCTCAAGGTCGATCCGGCCGAGTGGGCCGAGGCGGTGTCGGGTCAGGAGGACTTCCTGAACTCGTTCGGCGATCACCTGCCGAAGGAGATGCGCGAGGAGCACGAGAACCTCGCGCGCCGCGTCGCCGAGGCGATGACCTCGCCCGATCTGAAGGGCCGCGACGTCGGTCATTAGGCGCGCGTCTTCTGCGCGCTAGCCTCTCCGCGCGACTTCCCGTCATACAAGTTTGATTGCTTGATCGTCGACGGCTGCGCTACGCCGCGAGGATGAAAAGATCCATTATCGTCATCTTCGCGGCGCTCGCGATCGCCGGCTGCGGCTCGTCGACGAGCAACAGCAACGGCACGGGCGGCAACGGCACGGGCGGCAACGGGGGCACCAGCGGCGGCGGAAGCGGCGGCACCGGCGGTGGGGGGAGCGCCGGCGGCGGCGGTGGCGGCAGCGGTGGAAGCGGCGGCGGTGGCGGTACGACCACCGGCCTGGTACCGCCCGGCGGCTCGCTCGGCACGTACATCGTGCTCGGCGACTCGATCTCGGATCAGGGCGGCAACGCGCCCTTCTTCTACGACCAGCTGCACGCCGATCTGGCCAAGAAGTGGCCGTCGATGATGTACGTGCACGCGGCCGTGGCCGGCGCCATCACCGACGCGTACTCCGACGGGATCCCGGTCGGCGCGCCGACCTTGAAGACGCAGATCACCGGCCTCGGCACGTCGTATCCCGGCGACATCCTCGTCACCGTCACCATCGGCGGCAACGATCTCAACGGCCATGCGGTCAAGGCGATCGGCGGCATCGACGCCACCGTGCGCGGCGAGTTCGGCACGCACCTCGACGCCGAGCTCGGCGAGCTCATGACGCCGGGCCGCCTCGGCAGCGGCAAGGTCTACCTCGTCGTCGCCAACATCTACGACTTCACCGATGGCATGGGCGACTTCGCGACGGTGAAGTGCGGTCCCGGCGCCAACGTGACCGCGACGATGGACCAGATGGTCTTCGGCGGGTGGAACGGCGTGGCGGCGACGTCGATCGGAAAAGCGGGCGGCACGCTCTACGACATGCACGCGAACTTCATGGGCCACGGCTACAACAACACGGACATGACGCAGGTCTGGTACGACGCCGCCTCCTGCATCCATCCCAACGCCGCCGGCCACGACGCGATCCGCCGCTCGATCTACAACATCGTCACCGGCGAGACGCTACCCTAGTCAGATCCTTTCCCGCCGTCGTGCGTGACAAGACGGCATGAAGACCATCCTCGCCGCGTTCGCCGCCACGGTCGCCGTCGCGCTCGCCGCGCCGGCCTCCGCCCAATACAACCGCTCCGCCGGGCAGAGCGCGCCCGCGACCGAGGTCGATCGCGTGCAGGTGCGCGACGCCGCCGGCAAGACGCACTGGGAAGAGCACACGGTCGCGGTCAAGCACGACAAGTGGGGCAACGCGCAAGGCAACCAGAACGACCTCGCCGTCGACGGCGCCTTCCAGGGACAGACCGTCGCGGTGCTGCAGCTCTTCACCGGCGAAGGCTTCGACTTCTCGCTCCCGCGTGCGGCGCTCAAGGAAAAAGGGTTCAGCGTCTATCGCTGGTCGAATCAGCCGCCGCCGGCGGCGCAGCTGCGCGAGCTCCTGAAGAAGGCGTGTCAGCTGTGGATCATCAGCGACATGACGCCGAAGCTCGGGCCCGATCACATCAAGGTCATCAAGGAGTTCTTCGACAGCGGCAAGGGCGTCTACATCTGGGGCGACAACGATCCCTATTACGCCGACGCCAACGCCGTCGCGCAGGCGCTCTTCGGCACCAAGATGCTCGGCAACGTCCCCGGCGATCAGACGGTGAACCTGTGGCCGAAGCCGGGCGTGCACGGGATCCTGCCGAATCACCTTTTGACGACGGGGCTGCACTACCTCTACGAGGGCATCACCATCGCGACGATCCAGCCGAATCAGGTGCTGAAGCCGCTTTGCTACGGGCACGCCGACAACCTCGTCGCCGCCTATTACGACTCGAACGGCAAGCGTGCGATCCTCGACGGCGGCTTCACGCGTCTCTACTACAAGTGGGACACCGCCGGCACGGGGCGCTACGTGAAGAACGCCGCCGCGTGGCTGGTCAACGTCGAGCGTTTTGGCAACAAAGTCACCGCCATGAAGTAGGGCGCCCGGCGTGATAAAATGAGCCGGTGACGGCTGTCGACCGGCTGCAGGGCCGGACCCTCGGCGACTTCGTGTTGCGCGAGCAGGTAGGCGAGGGGCAATTCGGCAGCGTATATCGCGCCGAGCAGCCGCTCCTCGAGCGCGAGGCCGTCGTCAAGATCCTGCGCGAGAATCATCGCGCCAATCAGCAGATCATCCAGCGGTTCATGCGCGAGGCGCGGCTCGCAGCGCGCCTCGACCATCCCTACGCCGCGCACATCTACGCGTTCGGCGCCGAGCCCGACGGCATGCTGTGGATCGCGATGGAGCTGGTGCGCGGCACGCCGCTCGAGCAGCTCTTGTCGCTGCAGGGGGCGCTGCCGCTGCCGCGCTTGGTGCCCTTCCTCGAGAAGCTGTGCGAGGTGATCGCGACCGCGCACGAGCAGGGCATCGTGCACCGCGATCTGAAGCCGGCCAACGTGATGGTGGTGTCGCGCGGCGGGCGGCTGTGGCCGAAGCTCCTCGACTTCGGTGTCGCCAAGCTCGTCGAGGAGGCGCCGGTCGACGACGAGAAGGGCGCGCGCATGGGCTCGCCCGCATACATGGCCCCCGAGCTGTGGCGCAGCGCCGCGGCGGCCGATGCGCGCAGCGATCTGTATGCGCTCGGCGTGATGGCGTTTCAGGCGCTCACCGGCAAGTTGCCGTTCGCGGCGCCGTCGATGGCGGCGTTGGCGCGCGCGCACATCACGCAGCCGCTGCCGCCGCTCGGCGCGGCGTTCCCCGTGGCGGTGCACGCGGTGCTGGCGCGCGCGACCGCGAAGAAGCCGGAAGATCGCTACGCGTCGGTGACGGAGCTGGCGGCGGCGCTGCGCGGCGCGGCCGGGCTCGACGAGGCGCGCGCCAGCCTGCCGATGCTCGACGAGACGGTGCGGCTCGGCTGGATGCACGACGCGCCGCAGCCGCTGGCCGAGGCGATCGCGGCGCTCGAGGCGGCGAGCGCGCCGGCGCAGGCGGTCGAGAGCGTCGTGCGCCTGTTGCGCGTGTTGGCGCACTGGCTCGGCATCGTGGCGCTGGCGTGCCGCGCCGATCAGAAGGACGGCGCCGGTGCCGTCGACGAGGACACGGCGCTGGCGCCGGCGCTGACGGCGATGCGGCGGCGCGCGCTCGGCGAGGAGGAGTGGCTCGAGCTGGCGCGCGACGCGGTGCGGCCCTTCGCTGCGCGCGCCGCGGCGTTCGCCATGCCCGAGCTGGTGGCGGCGCTCTGTCCCGAGGACGGCGCCACGCCGCTCGGCGACGCGATCGCCAAGTTGCGCGCCGAGACGCTGGCAGTGGCGGCGCTTCCGCCCGACGAGGCGCGCGCGCGGCTGCACGCCGGCATGACCGAGCTGGCGTCGCTGCTTGGGCGGCTCGCCTTCGTCGCCGACTATCTGCTCGTGGTGCCGCGCGCCGGGCGCGGCGCGAGCGCCGAGCGCTGGATGGGCGTGCGGCGCTCGCCGCGGCCGGCCGCGCGCATCGACGGCGAGCACGCGCCGGATCAGCCGCTGCTCGTCGGACGCGACGGGCACCTGGTGGCCGCGCTGTTTCCGCTGGTGCAGGTGGCGGCGCCGGCGCCGGGCGCGGCCGACGAGATGTTCTTCCTCGAGGGCGCGGGGCGGCACGGCGCCAAGCTGGTGGCGATCCCGTTCGGCTTCGAGCGTCACGACGAGCGGCCGTGGGATTGGCTGCGCCAGACGTTCGTGTCGAGCGATCCCGGCGCCGACGAGTACGACGAGGATCGCGCGCCCTATCGCGGCCTGGCATCGTTCACGCCGGCCGATGCCGACGTGTTCTTCGGTCGCGAGCGCGAGGCGGTGGCCTTCGTCAACCGGCTGCGCGCGCACCCGCTCGTCGCCGTCGTGGGCGCGTCGGGCGCGGGCAAGTCGAGCTTCGTACAGGCGGGCGTGGTGCCGACGCTGCCGGCGATCTTCTCGACCGTGACCGCGCGACCGGGGGCGCGGCCGGTCGCGGCGCTGCGCGCGCGGCTGCGCGCCGAAGGTTGGCTCGGCGACGAAGAGCCCGACGACGCCGCGCTCGCGGCCGAGCTGCGCGCGCGGGCGCAGAAGCGCAACGGCCTCCTGCTCGTGGTGATCGATCAGTTCGAAGAGCTGTTCACGCTCGGCGCCGACGCCGACGAGCGGCTGCGCTACGCCACGCTCCTCGCCGAGCTCGGGCGCCACGCCGACGATCCGATCCGCGTGGTCCTGACCATGCGCGACGACTTTCTCATGCGCGCGCAGACGCTGGCGCCGCTGCGCGCGCACCTCATGTCGGGGCTCGAGCTGTTGGCCACGCCGTCGCCGGCGGATCTCTTGCGCATCGTCGTCGAGCCGGCGCGGCGCGCGGGCTACGCGTTCGAGCCGGCGGAGCTGCCGCTCGAGATCGTGCAGGCGGTGGCGCACGAGCCGGGCGCGCTGGCGCTGGTGTCGTTCACCGCGTCGAAGATGTGGGAGCTGCGCGATCGCGAGCATCACCTGTTGCCGCGGCGCGCGTACGATGCGCTCGGCGGCGTCGGCGGCGCGCTGGCGCAGCACGCCGAAGAGACGCTGGCGACGATGTCGCCGGTCGAGCTCGGGCTGGTGCGCGAGGCCTTCCGCCATCTCGTCACGGCCGACGGCACGCGCGCGCGGCTGACGCGCGGCGACCTCGTGCAGCTCGTCGGCGGCGGCAGCGCGGCGGAGGCGGCGATCGAGAAGCTGGTGGCGACGCGCCTGCTGGTCACGTCCGAAGGCGCCGACGGCGGCGAGCTCATCGAGGTGGTGCACGAAGCGCTGCTCGCGGCGTGGCCGCGATTGGTCACCTGGCGGCGCGAGGACGCCGAGGGTGCGCGCCTGCGCGATCAGCTGCGCGCTGCGGCCAGGCAGTGGGCCGAGCGCGGACGCTGGCGCGGCCTTTTGTGGCGCGACGAAGCGCTCGTCGAGCTCAAGCTGTGGCGCGCGCGGCATGCGCGTCCGCTCACCGAGACCGAAGAGGCGTTCGTGACCGCGAGCTTGCGCGAAGCGGCGCGCGGGCGGCGCTTGCGCATCGCCGCCGTGGCCGCGGCGTTCGTCGCGCTCGCCGGCGGCCTCGGCGTGGTGCGGCTGCAGCGCGTGCGCGCCGAAGCGGAGGCGCAGCGCGCCCGTTTGCGCCTCGGCGAGCAGTACGAAGAGCAGGCGCGCGCGGCCTTCCTCGCCGGCGGCGCCACCCGCGCGCTCGTCTACCTGCAGGAGGCGCAGCAGCTCGGCGTCGACGACAACGCGCGCCGCTTCCTCTTCGCCGCCGCCGCCGAGGCGACCGGCGCGCAGCGCGCGCTCCTCGAAGGACACACCGGCTCCCTGCACAGCGCCGCCTGGTCGCGCGACGGCCGGCGCGTGGTCACCGCCAGCGACGACAAGACCGCGCGCGTGTGGGACGTCGCCAGCGGCCGCACGCTCGCCGTGCTCGCCGGCCACGACGCCGGCCTCAGCGACGCCGCCTTTTCGCCCGACGGCACGCGCATCGTCACCGCCAGCTACGACGGCACCGCGCGCCTGTGGGCCGCCGGCTCGGGCGCGCCGCTCGTCACGCTCGGCGGCCACGGCGGCGCCGTCTTGATCGCGCGCTTCTCCGCCGACGGCGCGCACGTCATCACCACTTGCAAGGACGGCACGGCGCGCATCTTCGCGACCGCCACGGGCGCGCTCGAGCGCACGCTCGCGGCGCATGAAGATCGCCTGCGCATCGCCGACTTCTCGCCCGACGGCACGCACATCATCACCGCCGGCGACGACGATCGCGCGCGGCTGTGGGACGCCGCCAGCGGCCGCGTGCTCTTCACGTTCAAGCAGAAGCGGCTCGTCGGCGCCGCGGCGTTCTCGCCCGACTCGTCGCTCGTGGCCATCGCCAGCGACGACACCACGGCCTCGATCATCCGCGTCAGCGACGGCGCGATCCTGCACGTGCTCGAAGGGCACGGCGACTTCGTCCGCTCCATCGCCTTTTCGCCCGACGGCACGCAAGTGGTCACCGGCAGCTGGGACAACACGGCGCGCGTCTGGGACGTGCAGACGGGCAAGATGGCCGCGCTCCTCGATCACAAGAGCGGCATGGTCGTCACCGCCGGCTTCTCGCCCGACGGGCGGCGCATCGTCACCGCCGGCGGCGACGGCACCGCCAAGCTGTGGGAGGCGCGCGGCGGCGGCCTCGTCGCCGTGCTCGAAGGACACAGCTCGGGCCTGTCGGCGGCGCAGTTCTCGCCCGACGGCCGCGAGCTCGTCACCGCGTCGGCCGACCAGAGCGCGCGCATCTGGAGCGCCGCCGCCGGCACGCCCTCGCTCGTCGTCGAGGCCGCCGAGCCGAACTCGGCGCGCTTCTCGCCCGACGGGCGGCGCTTCGCGGTCTCGTCGTACGCCGGGCACGCCAAGATCTTCGACAGCGCCACCGGCGCGCTCGAGCGCGACCTCGTCTTCGGCAAGGAGACGCTCACGCTCGCCGTCTTCGCGCCCGACGGCCGCCGCGTCGCCGTCACCAGCGAGATGGGCAAGGCCGCCATCTTCGACGCCGACAGCGGCGCGCTCTTGCACGAGCTCGTGGGCCACACGCGCGCGGTCACCTACGCCGCCTGGTCGCCCGACGGCACGCGCGTCGCGACGGCGAGCGAGGACAACACCGTGCGCGTCTGGGACGCCGCGACCGGCGCGCCCGTGCGCACGCTCCTCGGCCACGGCGACAACGTCTCCGGCGTCGCCTGGTCGCCCGACGGCACGCGCCTGGCGACGACGAGCTGGGACAAGAGCCTGCGCCTGTGGGACGCGCGCTCGGGCGCGCTCGAGCGGACCATCGCCGGCCATCCGACGAGCTTGCAGAACGTGAGCTTCGCGCCCGACGGCCGGCGCGTCCTCGTCGCGCAGGACAACGGCACCGGCGACGTCTACGACACGGCCTCGGGCGCGCACGTCGGCACGCTCGTCGGTCACATCGGCATGATGGAGGCCGGCGCCTTCAGCCGCGACGGCACGCTCATCGCCACCGCCGGCAACGATCGCACCGTGCGCGTGTGGGATGCGCAGACCTATCGCCTGCTGCAGATCCACGCCGTCGGCGCCAAGTTCTACGACGACGCCGCCTTCTCGCCCGACGGCCGCGCGCTGCTCACCGCCAACGGCGACGGCGCCATCCGCATGTTCGACGTGCCGCGCTTCGGCGGCACGCCGGCCGAAGCGGCCGCGCTGGTGCGGGCGCGCGCGCCCTTCCGCCTCGACGGCGGCAAGCTGGTGGCGGTAAAGCCGTGATATCGTAAAAGAGGTGCACGACCTCGGCCTCATCGACGGGCGCTTCGCAGTCGAGCGCCCGTGCGGCGCGGGCGGAATGGGCAGCGTCTATCGCGCGATCGATCAGACGACGCGCGCGCCGGTCGCGGTCAAGGTGCTGCACGACGGCTCGCCGATGCTGCGCGAGCGCTTCGATCGCGAGGCGCGCACGCTGGCGACGCTGACGCACCCGAGCATCGTGCGCTACATCGCGCACGGCACCACCGGCGCCGAGCTCTGCTACCTCGTGATGGAGTGGATCGACGGCGAGACGCTCAAGACGCGCCTCGAGCGCGAAGGGCTCGCCGCCGACGCCGGCGTGCGCATGTGCGCCACCGTCGCCGACGCGCTGGCCGCCGCGCACGAGCACGGCGTCGTGCATCGCGACGTCAAGCCATCGAACCTCCTGTTCGTCGACGGCGATCCGGCGCGCGTCAAGCTCATCGACTTCGGCGTGGCGCGCGCGGCGTCGGAGACGGTGCGGCTGACCGAGGCCGGCGCGTCGGTGGGCACGCCCGGCTACATGGCGCCCGAGCAGGTGCGCTCGACGCGCGACGTCGACGCGCGCGCCGATCTGTTCGCGCTCGGCTGCGTGCTCTACGAGTGCCTCTCGGGACGGCGCGCCTTCGCCGGCGCCGACGCGATCGAGGTGTGGATCAAGATCGTGCTGGCGCAACCGACGGCGCTGCGGGTGCTCGCGCCCGGGCTGCCCGAGGCCGTCTACGCGCTCGTCGACAAGATGATGGCCAAGGAGCCCGGCGATCGGCCGCTCGGCGCGCGCGAGGTGTCGGCGGCGCTGCGCGCGCTCGGCCCCATCGACGCGGCGGCGCGCCGCTTCGTGCGCGAGGACGAGCTGCCCACGATGGTCGCCGGCAAGCCGGCGATGACCAAGAGCGAGCACGGTGAAGATCGCACCCACGTCGCCGGCACGCGCGGCGTGTTCCTCGTCGTCGCCACCGACGCGCGCGCCGAGCGCAGCGAAGCCGAAGACGGCCAGGGCCTCGGCGAGCGGCTGCGCGCCGAGCTCGGCACCGAAGTGGGCGCGCTGGCCGCGCGTCACGGCGGGCGCGCCGATTTTCTCGCCGAAGGGTCGGTCGTCATCGCCATCGAGTGCGGCGAAGCCAACGCCGACAGCGCGCGCGCCGCCGGCGAGTGCGCGCTGGCGCTGCGTGCGCTCGTGCCGACGGCGATGATGGCGCTGACCTCGGGCGCAGGGCCCGCCGGCAGCCCGATCCTCGACGACGTGATCGCGCGCGGCCTGCGCCTCATCGAGGCCGCCGCGCTCGAGGCGGTGACCGGCGATGCCAAGGCCGGCGACGGCGTGCAGCTCGACGAGGCCACCGCGCGCCTGCTCACCGGCGGCTTCGACGTGGCCCCCACGCTCAGCGGATATCAGCTACGCTCGCGCGCCTGAGCGACCGATGACTGGACCGCGCTGGCTCTACCTCCACGGCTTCGCTTCCGGCCCGCAGTCGTCGAAGGGCGTGAAGCTCTCGCAGCACTTCGCCGAGCGCGGCGTCGCCATGGAACGGCTCGACCTGCGGCGGCCGTCGCTCGAGCGGCTCTCGTTCCCCGCCATGACCGCCACCGTCGTCGCCGCGCTCGGCGGCGCGCGCGATCGCGCGGTCGTCTTCGGCTCGAGCCTGGGCGGGCTCACCGCCGCGCGCGTCGCCGAGGCCGATCCGCGCGTGTGCGCGCTGGTCTTGCTGGCGCCCGCGTTTCGCATCGCCGAGCGCTGGCGCGCGCGCATGAGCGCCGACGAGTGGCGCGCCTGGGAGAGCTCGGGCTGGCTCGAGATCCGCGACTACACGACGAGCACGCCGGCGCGCGTGCACCACGATTTCATCCGCGAGCTGGCGGCGATCGACACCGGCTTCCCCGACGTGCGCGTGCCGACCTTGATCGTGCACGGCAAGAACGACGACACCGTCGATCCGCAGCTCTCGCGCGACTTCGCCCGCGGCAAATCCTGGGTGCGCCTCGTCGAGGTCGACGACGGCCACGAGCTGGTCCAGTCGCTGCCGCGCATCGCCGCGGAGGCCGATGTTTTCTTGAGCCCATTCGTCGGGTACTAGCCGTACAATGTCCCCGTCGGGGGGACGCGCGCGTTGGACGGCTGCCTGTCGGAATCGCGGCTCTTGCAGTGGATCGGCGGCAAGCCACCTGCCGACGCCGAGACCGAGCGCGATCGCGAGCACCTCGCCGTGTGCCACACCTGCCGCGCCGTGGTCGCGTTCGCGCGCACCAACACGCTCGGGCTCACCATGCCCGGTGCGCCGCCCGCGCCGGCGCCGCCCAAGCTCGGGCGCGGCGACACCATCGGGCGCTACGTCATCGTCGACACGCTCGGCCAGGGCGGCATGGGCGTGGTCTACGCCGCCTACGATCCCGAGCTCGATCGCAAGGTCGCGCTCAAGATCTTGCGCCCCGGCGCCGGCGAGTCGGTGGAGTCGACCGGCTTTCGCGATCGGCTGCGCCGCGAAGCGCAAGCGATGGCGCGCCTGCACCACGAGAACGTCATCGAGGTCTACGACGTCTCGACCAAGCCGGGCGAGCTGTTCGTCGCCATGGAGCTCGTCGACGGCATGACGCTCGGCGCCTGGCTGCGCGAGCGGCGCCGCGGCTGGCGTGAAATCGTTGGAGTGTTCAAGAAGGCCGGCGCCGGCCTCGCCGCGGCGCACGAAGCGGGCCTGGTGCATCGCGACTTCAAGCCGGACAACGTGCTCATGTCGCGCGCCGGCGGCGTCTTCGTCACCGACTTCGGGCTGGCGCGCGCGCTCGACGCGCACGAAGAGGTGGTCGTTCGCGTCGACGATCCGAAGTCGCCGGTGAGCTCGCCGGCGGCGTGGCAGACGCCGCTGACGGTGACCGGCGCGCTCGTCGGAACGCCCATCTACATGGCGCCCGAGCAGCTCCTCGGCACGCACGTCGACGCGCGCGCCGACGTCTACAGCTTCTGCACCGCGCTCTACGAGGCGCTGTGGGGCGTGCGGCCCTACTCGGCCAAGAGCATCGAGGAGCTGCGCCGCGAGGTGCACGCCGGCCACGTGCGTGAGCCCGACGGCAAGAGCGTGCCGTCGTGGCTCAAGCGCGTGGTCATGCGCGGCCTGCGCATCAAGCCCGACGAGCGCTACGCGTCGATGCGCGCGCTGCTCGACGAGCTGTCGCGCGATCCGAGCGCGCGCCTGCGTCGCCTGGGCGCCTTCGCCGGCGTGGCGCTCGTCGTCGGCTCGCTGGCGCTGGTACAGCGCGAGATGACGCAACGGCAGCTGCGCGTCTGCCGCGGCGGCGACAGCATGATCGCCGGCGTGTGGGACGCGCCGCGCCGCGCCGAGGTCGAAAAGGCCTTCGCGGCGACGGGCCGGCCGCAGGCGGCGCGCGCCTTCGCCAACGCCGCCGCGGCGCTCGACGAGTGGACGACGTCGTGGCTGGGCGCGCGCCAGGACGCCTGCGCGGCGACGCGCCTGCGCGGCGAGCAGTCGACCGAGCTCCTCGATCAGCGCATGGCGTGCCTCGACACGCTGCTCGCCGAAGAGCGCGCGCTCGTCGATCTGTTCGCGCACGCCGACGGCGGCATGGTCGACCGCGCCGCCGGCGCCGCCCGCTCGCTCGACGGCGCCGACAGCTGCTCGGCCGAGACGCTGCTGCACGCCGGCGACAAGCTGCCCGCCGGCGCCGACGCCCGCGCGCGCGCCGCCGCGCTCGACGCCGAGCTCGCCAAGGCCAAGGCCGACGAGTACGCCGGCCGCTACAGCGACGGCGAGAAGATCGCCGCGGCGCTCGTCGCCACCGCCGAGCGCGAGCACTTCGACGGCCGTGCCGCCGAGGCGCGCTACTGGGCCGGCGTCTTCGACTACCACCTCGGCAAGCTCGAGCAGGGCGAAGCCGCCGTCGAGCAGGCCGCTACCGCCGCCATCGCGCTCGGCCGTGACGAGCTGGCCGCGCGCGGCTGGGCCTTCGTCGGCTACCTCGAAGGCTCGCAGCAGCGCCACTACGAGGCCGCGCACCAGGCGCTCGACATCTCCGGCGCGGCGCTGCAGCGGCTCGGCAATCCGCCCGGGCTCACCGCGTTCCGCCTGCGCAAGGTCGCCTCGGTGCTCACCAACGAAGGGCGTCACGACGAGGCCATCGACGCCTACAAGCGCGCGCTCGACGTGCAGCGCCGCGCCGGCGCCGGCCAGTTCAAGGGCGAGACCAAGTTCGCCGAGGCCGAGCTGTCGATGGGCCTGGCGCGCAGCTACGTCGAGGCCAATCGCCCGGCGGAGGCGCTCGAGAGCATCTCGCGCGCGTGCACGCTCTACACCGAGCTCTTCGGGCCCGACTACCCGATGATCGGCGAAGCGCAGCTGCAGGTCGGCTTCATCCTGCGCAAGCTCGACCGCGGTGACGAGGCGATCGCCGCCATGCGCAAGGCGGTGGCCGCGCGCGAAGCGTCGCACGGCACCGACAACCCGAGCGTCGTCGAGGCGCTCGTCTACCTCGGCGACACGCTCGCGTGGCACGGCAAGCCGGCAGACGGCGTCGAGGTGCTCGAGCGCGCCATCGCGCTCGGCGAGAAGATCAAGACGCCGTACCCGGACGTGCCCTCGGCGATGATCAACCTCGGGTTCGCCGAGCTGAAGCTGAAGAACAAAGCGGCGGCGCGCAGCGCCTTCGAGCGCGCGCTGGCGCATCCCAAGGCGGGCGATCTCACCGTCGAGCTCGGCGACGCCAAGTTCGGCCTGGCGCAGCTCGTCTACGACGAAGACCCGGCGCGCGCCGTATCGCTCGCGCGCGAAGCACGAACCGCGCTCGCCAAGTCGCCCGATGACGATCACAAGGGCGAGCTCGAGCGCTGGCTGATTGCACACGAGCGTTTGCGATAGGACCGCCCTCCACGCCGATGGGAGCGCCGTCCGCGCGCTCTGTAGCGCGAGCGCCATAAACGGGTGGGGCGCCGCCCCACCTTTGCGCGCCTCCGACGGTGGCACGCCGGCTGCACTAGCCGGCGCCCATGATGACGAACGCGGCGTGCACGCTCGATGACGACGCCACCGGCATTCAGGTCCCTCCGGCGCTCAAGCTCGTGGTCCTGAGCGGCCCCGACGCCGGCCGCCAGCTCAAGCTCGACGAAGGCGTGCGCTATCTGATCGGCTCGTCGGCGGATCGCGCGCTCGCGCTCAAAGATCCGAAAGTCTCGCGCCGCCACCTCGAGCTCGAGGTGCTCGGCGACGGCGTCCGCGTCACCGACCTCGAGTCGCGCAACGGCTCGTTCCACGAGGGCGCCCGCTTCCGCGAGATCTACGTCGGCGCCGGCGCCGTCGTCCGCGTCGGCGACAGCGAGCTGCAGCTGGTGTGCGGCGAGCGCGGCGTGCCGCTGCCGGCGTCGGAGACCGATCGCTTCGGCGGCCTCGTCGGCCGCTCGCTCGCGATGCGGCAGCTCTTCACCGTGCTCGCGCGCGCCGCCGTGACCGACACGGCGATCCTGGTCAACGGCGAGACCGGCACCGGCAAGGAGGTCTGCGCCGAGGCCATCCACGCGCGCAGCGAGCGCGCGCGCGGCCCCTTCGTCGTGTTCGACTGCGCGGCGATCCCGCCGACGCTGATCGAGAGCGAGCTGTTCGGCCACGCGCGCGGCGCCTTCACCGGCGCGACGACGGCGCGCGACGGCGCCTTCGTGCAGGCGCACGGCGGCACGCTGTTCATCGACGAGGTCGGCGAGCTGCCGCTCGAGCTGCAGCCGCGCCTCCTGCGCGCGATCGATCGCGCCCAGGTCAAGCCGCTCGGCGCGTCGGTGTATCGCGAGGTCGACGTGCGCGTCGTCGCGGCGACGCACCGCGAGCTGCGCGAAGAGGTCGCGCATCGCCGCTTTCGCGAGGATCTCTTTCATCGCCTGAGCGTCTTGCAGGTGACGCTGCCGCCGTTGCGCCGCCGCAAGGACGACATCCCGATGCTGGTGCGCGAGCTCGTCGGCGAAGGGGGGCCGCCGGTGTCGCCGGCGGCGGTCGCGCTGCTCGTCGAGCACGAGTGGCCGGGCAACGTGCGCGAGCTGCGCAACGTGCTCGAGCGCGCGCGCTCGCTGACGCAGAAGGGCGGCACGCTCACGCCGACCGAGCTCGGCTTCGACGGCGCTGCCGTCGACGAGACGCGCGAAGGGTTTCACGCGGCCAAGGATCGGCTGATCGCGACGTGGGAGCGCGGCTGGGTCACCGAGCTCCTCAAGCGCGCGCGCGGCAACGTCTCGCGCGCGGCGCGCATCGGCCAGCTCGATCGCGTGTCGCTGCACCGCCTCATGAAGAAGCACGGAATCACCGCGCGCGACGAGTAGTTGCGCGCGCGCCACAACTCGCACGTGGCGCGCTGCTTGCTGAAGCGATGGGCGCGGAGGTTCTCATGCAGATGCGCTCATCGTCTTCAGTCTTCCTCGGTCTCGTCACCGCCACGGCGCTCGTCGCCGTCGCTTGCGCGGGACCGCACTCGGGCCCGTCGAGCGGACCGACCGGATCGGGCGGCAGCACCGGCTCCGGCAGCGGCACCGGCAGCGGCGACGGCACCGGCGGCAACGGCACCGGCTCGGGAGGCAGCGCCGGCACGGGCGGTGGCGGCGGCGGCGGCGGCACGACCACGCCCCCGACGGGCGACATGGGCACCACCGCCAAGACGCTCGGCTGCAACGCCTACGTGCAGTGCCTCCTCAATGCGATGAGCGACACGGACGCCACCGCTTGCGACAACGCGGCGAAGGACAGCGCCACCGCCGATCTCGACGCCATCGACCAGTGCGTCGGCAACTACTGCCTCGGCATGAACGGCGGCACCGCGCGCTGCAAGACCGACGCGACGACGGGCGACCTCACCAACCTCGACGGCACCGCCGCGTTCGATCCCAACACCGGCGCGCCGATGGGCGACTGCGGCGCCTGCCTCGACAACGGCGAAGCCGGCCTTTGGGGCGAGCAGTGCATGCCGGCCAACGACGCCGCGTGCAACACGTCCGCGTGCGCCTCGCAGACCGCCACCTGCAAAGCGGACATGTAAGCGCGATTTTACAATGGGGCTGCACGCATCGCATCGGGGCGACCACCCCCGGTGCGCGGCGCACAAACCGCACGCAACCCCACGATTCCACGCGCGCAGGAGATGGCCCCGGATTTGATGTAGTGGGCGATCGATGAGCCCACCACTCCTGAAGCTGGAATACGAAATCCGCACGCGTAGCGGCGAAACGCTGGAGTCCTCGGCCTCGCGCGGCCCGCTGGAGTTCGTGCCCGGGCGCCGCCGCCTGTTGCCCGCGCTGGAAAAGGTCATCGCCAAGCTGCGCGTCGGCGACGAGGTGCGCGGCGAGCTCGAAGCGGCGCGCGCCTTCGGCGACGAGTCGGTGCTGCCGACGATGGAGATCTCGCGCGAAGAGTTCAAGGACGGCGAGCCTCCCGAGCCCGGCAAGAAGTACGAAGCCAAGACGGCCGACGGCAGCGGGGTCACGTTCCGCGTCCTGTCGTCGAACGATCGCTACGTGCACGTGCGCCTGTTGCATCCGCTCGCGGACGCCGATCTCGAGTACCGGTTCAAGCTGATCGCCGTCGAGGATCCGTCGCTGCCGCCGCCGCTGCCGGCGCGGGCGGTGGGGATCGAGTCGTCGGCCATCGTGATCCTGGATTGAGCGAGGCATGCCCGAGGTGATCGAAAAGTCGCTGTCGGTCCTGATCGCCGCGCGCGTCGACGACATCCTGGTGCTGCGCCGCCTCTTGCGCGACACCAGCTATCGCGTCGATCCCGCGACGTCCGCAACGCAGGCGTTGCGCGCGATCTCGATGCATTCGTACAGCGCGGTCGTCGCCGATGATGAAGCGCTCGTCGGCATCTCGGGAAGCAAGCTGCTGTCGAGCGTCGAGGAGCTGCAGCCGACGGCG
>Ga0134125_10003319_pt1 | contig 18671 bp, 16 predicted proteins | sample KB31751_FD_96464 | JGI IMG/M metagenome (GOLD analysis project Ga0134125, IMG submission 96464) | Terrestrial soil microbial communities with excess Nitrogen fertilizer from Kellogg Biological Station, Michigan, USA - KB3-175-1 | ecosystem: Environmental > Terrestrial > Soil > Unclassified ... | reverse complement strand
TTGCGCTGCCAAAGAAGCGCACAGCGCCTGCTATAATCGCCGGCTCTGGCCCGGTAGCTCAGTCGGTAGAGCAGAGGACTGAAAATCCTTGTGTCGGTGGTTCGATTCCGCCCCAGGCCACCACATCATCGCTTTCCCCCACGCGCAAGCCTACATATTAAACCTGCCCTCCCAGTGAGAGCGGGTTTTTTATTGCCGATGACATCCCATACCGTTCCATATAGTCCGGCCACAGCGTGGGGTAAAACGTGGGTAAAAGGGTAAGAAAATTTTTACCCCCGAATTTTTTACCCCACGCGCAACTGCGCGTAGCGCATGGGACAGCATGGGGCGCCTCCAACACCGTAGTAGTTTGACATCTGGGGCCGAGTGATGCTAATCTGGTGGCGTTGAAAGAAGTTGGTGGGCCCTCTGCTTAACCTAGCGGGGCAGAGGTGGGTAGCCAAAAGCTTTCAGTGCCTTCGGGAAGTTATTAAGTGGAGTGATCCGCCGAGCCGACGAATCCCGTTTCGGTGACATTTGCGTTCGATCTGAGCCAATGTCCCAGTGCAATGGCGCGCAAACCAGCAGCAGGGGCATGCTCAAGAGACGAGACTCTTGAGCATGTATATGTTTCCCGCTCAATGCCGTAACTTCGCTTTGAGCCGCTGCAGTCGAAAGGTACGCATGGACAACCTTTGATTTAAAGGCTCCATATGCTTTTCGACGTGCCAAACGATTCAAGTCCAAATACGGGCTTTCTCCGCCTCTCCGAAGTCCTTCGTCGTTACCCTGTGAGCCGCTCCACTTGGTGGGCTGGCGTCAAGGCCGGTCGCTATCCGCGGCCGGTCCGGCTGTCGGAGCGCACAACGGCCTGGCCAGCAGATGAAATCCAGGCGCTCATTGAGCGCACTGCGCAGCAGCGGGAAGGGGGTGCATCGTGAGCGCACCCGCCATCAGCAACACCCAGGGCCAAACCGTGTGCGGCCAGGTGAAGCTGAAGTTCATCCGAGACGCTATCTATAGGGTAGTAAAGGGCAAGAGGAAGAGTTTCGCACTGCAAACTTTTTACAACAGAAAGAGTGATGGCAGGTGGCGGTGGCTCGCCGACGTCGGCCCAGATGGCACGACGTCTGGCGAATGGGTGATCCTAGACGAGTTCAGAGACTGGATTTTGCTGGAGGGTCATCGCGTCGATTTCGACATGATCCACGATCCACACGCGCGCCGCCTTCTTGAGCGGCTACTGGCAGGTGAGGAGGTGGCAGCATGAAGCCCCGCCTCACTCTGTTGTTCCCGACCTGTTTCCAATCTGTTGCCTGTCTGTTCCATAGGCGACAAACTGTGTTTATTTGGGTACTTAGTGGAGGTATTCCCCACGACTCAAGGGATCCAGGGCGTTGGGGTGTTGGGGCAATTTTTTTGAAGGGGAGTTCAACATGAGCGCCCATTCAAAATCAGTCCCTCTGCAATTGGCGGCGCGCCAGTTGGGTGTTAGCTACAAGGTGCTTAAACAGCCATCTCGGCGCGTGCGCCTCGGGCTCGAGGATGCGGCACGGCCTGCTGGATGGATGGACCTAAGGACCAAATTTGTGACAGCTGCCAGCCTGACAGTCGCCGCTCGGAATCGCGCATTAATGCGCGATGCATTGAGGACCAACAGTCAATAAAAAAGCCCGTGCCTTTGTGGACACGGGCTCCGCTTTCGCGGGATCTGGTTGGACGCCGGATTGGCCGATTCTGGCTGGGGTTTGTTGTCTCGTAAGTAAAGGCCGGGCTTCCTTGAAAGGGAAGCCATGGAAATCATTGAAGAAATCGAAAGCGCACCGGTGCACCGTGGATTGCCGCGCGTCGCTGATGACCATCCAGACCTCCTGCGCTTCGCGCAGGACCGCCACAGTAGGGCGTTCTGCGGCATCCTGTACCCCGCTGTTGATGTAGCCACGAGTGGCTTCATCAGGTCTCTGGAGCGCGGCCCAGCATGGCTGGCGGAACGCGACGCCATGCACTGGAGGGCTCATGAGCACGAACGCGACCAGCCGACGCTGGAGCAGCGCGCACGGCGCTTGCGCGCTACGCATGCACGAGCAAAGTGTATTGCAGACCTGAAGGCGCGCGAGCCGTATGCGCAGCGCATTTTTCACATCAAGCACTTGCGAGAAGTGCTCGCGTGGTGCCAGGGACGCCCGGAGCACTACGTTTCGCAGAACTCGTTTTTGGGATGGAGACGTTCATCGGCGAGTGTGAAGCAGCTCACGAGCTGCTGGGTCGACTTGGACTTTTATCCGAAGCCATCCAGCAAGAAGGCAGAGAACGCATCGCCGCCTGTGGTGCCGGCGATTGCGCGCGCGCTGGCGGATGACGCGGCGGCCGTGGACCTGATCGTCGGTCGGTGCCTCGAAGCAGGCAAAGATGGCAGATGGTTCATGCCGACGCAAGTCATCCGATCCGGGCGCGGCCTGTACGTGAAGTGGATCTTCGACGAATTCGTGCCGGGGGTGGCGAAGTCGCGTTGGAAACTCTGCCAGGCCCGCTTGCTGGACATTTTCAAGGACATGGGCGCCGACCCGAAGGCGCGCGACGCAGCGCGGGTGCTACGCGTGGTCGGTTCGGTGAACAGCAAGGCGCCGGGCCCGCCGGTGCGCGTGCTGCTCTCGGGCAAGCCGATCAGCTTCAATGATTTGGCCGATGCACTGCTGCCACAGCAGCGCCTGAGCCAGTGGGACCGCGAGGCCGTGAAGCTGCTAAAGAAGCAGGCTTCGAAAAAGTTCGGGCCGATGAAACTGAAGCCAGTGCCGGCTGAGCCGGTGCAGCGGCGCGCTGGTGGCCCCAGCACACCGTCGAGCTGGGGCTGGACGCGGCCGGTCATCGACGAACTAGAACAGCTCATCCAGGTGCGTGGCGAGAACAACCAAGGACACATGGAGAGCACCGCATTTGTCATGCTGGTGTACCAGTTGCTCAACGGCACGCTGATCACCAAACAGGAGTTTGATGATCGCGTAGTGGTGCTGGCGATGCGGATGGGCGGCGATGCCGCCATCCTGGCCGGCCAGGTCAGCAGCGTCTGGAGCCAGCATCAGCGCGAGCTGGCTGGTCAGAAGAGGTCAGAAAAGCCCAGCAAAAAGGGTGTCATCAAGCTGCTCGACATCAGCGCCGACGAGCTTGCGCTGATGCCGGCGCTCGCCAAAATCGGCAACTGGAGGCCGTCCAAGACGACGCGCGATGAGCTTGCCGAACAACGCGCCAGAGCTGTCACGCTGCTGAAGTCGGGCATGAAGCTGAAGCACGTGGCCGAGCAATTCGGCGTCACGACCAGGACCGCGAAACGATGGCTTTCCGAGACCTCGTGAAACTCAATTGGTAGGTATTTGTTAGTTCCTTGGTAAGACTAAGTCGCGATGAAGACCGATGATCAATCCCCATGAAGAAGGGTTCTCAGGAATGTCCAAACGATACCGGCAGGCTATGGTCCCACTAGCGCGCTAAGCGCATTAGTGGGGTCGCCTGCAGGGCTTTTGCCTTGGGGCCGGCGCACCCTGCGGGCGCGACCAGGAATTGTCGGGAGTTGCTATCAAATCAGGAGTAATTTGAGCGTCATGAAAACAGATAGAACGTTCGTCAACGTCATGCTGCGTTTTGACCCGGCGATCGCCGAGGAACTCAGAAAACTGGCGTTTCAGGCGCGTCTGCCGCTTGCGGTCTACGTCCGCGAGTTGGCACTCGGCCGCGTGCCGACGGCCGCGCCCCCGACGCCCGAGGCGCTTCTCAGCAACTCGCCGTCAGTGGCCGAATTGGTGCGCATCGCGCACGCGACGGTTAGCAATCTATCCCAGGTCGCCGCCCATGCCACTAGGCTCGGTGCGCCGCTGGACCGCCTAGCCAAACCTGGTGAAGCCATCGACCTAATCGCCGCACGCACCAAGGCGCTTGGCCTGCAGGCGAAGGCCGGGGGTGTCGACGAGGGCGGCGCCCGCGTGTTGCTCGGAGCGGTCGGTCCCGCATACCAGGCGCTCAACGAGCAGCTGGTCAGGCCTCTCAACCAAGGCAAGCAGCCGTCGATCTTGACGTGGCAAGAGGTACTGGGCGACCTTTTGAAGTTACTGCCGAAAGCTGCTGAGGTCAAGGAATGAGCGGCTTTAACATCAGGCAGTTCCAGGCCGCGCAGCGGCGTGCGTTCAACAAGGAAAAGGCCGAAGAACAGAAGCGCATTCGCGAAATGGCGAAGGGCAGTGGCTGGGTCTTCGGTGTCCGTCCGTCACGAAAAAAATCCAGCGCCGGCCGGGCAACCCGACTCCAGAACAGCTGGATATTGGCGCGGAGCGCGCGGGGCAACGGCAAGTCGCCAGCGCTGCTGACCATGATTCACAAGGCCGGCTTGGCCGGTCTGCAGTACGGAGAGCTGCAAGAGGGGGCTATCCACTTGGACAGCAACCTCTTGTCTGATACCCCGCAGGGCCGAGAGCTTGAAATGGTGGTCGACGCGCGAAGGCATCCGCGTGTTCAAGTCAAGAATTTGTTTGTCCACTGGTCTATCAGCCTGGACCCCAGCCTGCCTGGTCGCACCGAAGCCGAGTGGCGCGACATAGCGCGGATGCACCTCCAGAAATGCGGCTTTGAGGGCTGCCAGTACAGCGTAGTGCTGCACCCTCGAAACGAGAGCCACGGGGAACACATCCACATCGTGGCCAGCCGGTCAAAGGCGGACGGCCGACTGGTCTCTATGAGCCAGAGTTACTGGCGGTTCCGCGCAGGTTTGAGGCAAATAGAGCTGCACTTCGGGTTGGCGCCGGTCGAGCGACCGGCTGATCGGCCGCAGGCGCCGACAACTCGGGCGGTGTCGGCTCAGCGCATGGCGCAGCGCAGGAATGAGCGGGATCCTTGGGTCGACCCACGCCTGATCCAGGACGTCCTCAACACGGCCACCAGTATGAAGGGGCTCGGCCAAGCTCTGGCCGCCAAGGGCATCGCGGTGACGCCATCCAAGAGGAAAGACGGCACCGTAGTGGGCCTGCTCTTTAAGCGCGACGATGCCGAAACAGCTTTGGCCGGATCGACCGTGAACCGTCGGTTTTCGCTCCCGGCAGTCATGCGCCAACTCGAATTGAACCGCCAGTTGCTGCAACAAAGTAGGCAGCAGAGAGTCCTGATGCAACGTCAACATCAAGCTGTCGAGCAGCGGCGTCGGTTTGTACTGACCCAACAAATCCAGCGTCCGCGCGAACGCTAATCCATATCGCGGCAATGCCCATCCCTAACCTGAAAAGGAACCCACGATGATCTCAAAGAACCTGGACACAATGCTGTCCAAATTAGAGCAAAGCCCGACGGAGGAGCGCCGCGTCGCGGCGAAAGGCTTGAGGCTTCGCATTACCCGTTGGGCCGAGGACGGGGCTTGCTACCGGTGTTCCCATGCGGTCTTTGGTTGCCACGGTGTCGGCCCGATTAGTGCCAAGCCAAGCGACAACGGTAATCCCGCCAGGCTCGCACAGCCCTTTGAATGGCGGATATTCCTGGGGGCCTGCGGCGCGTACATACCTGTCTCCGACGTAACTCACGAAGATGGCACGCCGATCCTCCGGTATTTTTGCACCGCTGAATCGGCGGACGAAATAGGCGCCGGTTTGCCGGCCGACGATGCACTGGCGGTGGCCCTGCGTGGGCAACGCGTGGCGCAAGCGGACCAGCCGCGCCAGCGCGGCCAACGGGAAGGGGAGTAAACATGTCGATCCACGACCTTTTGTCGTTCCTCGCTGGTCCTGCTGGGACTGAATCCATCGAGCCAGCGCTGGAGCCGCGTCCGATTCCCGTTACAGAGTTTCTCAAGCGCCTGCCGCCGAACTTTGTTTTTCCAAGCGTCGCGACCGTCGCTGCCGACTTGGCGCGGCGCCGTGCCATTGAAGTTGCCAACGCGAGCGCGTCATCCACGGACGCGACGGCAGTCAACGCGCAATCGCCGCAAGAGCTGAGCGCGGCCGGGCAGGCTCGGCTAGATTGGTTTGTCGAAGAAGACCGCGCCGCGCGCGCGGCGCGCGGGTGGTAATGATGAATGACCTGCACGCGTTGCTGAGAACTTGGGGGCAAGTGCAGATACTGCAGCCACCGGCTACGCCGGCCGGGCCCGGCGTGCTGCGCACCACATCGCCGAGGCGTCGCGGCCCTGCGGGCTTGGTCCCTTGTCCCTCACGGGGGAAGTCGCACGCGACATCCCCCGCCGCGCTGCCCTTGGCTCCCCCTGCAGCCCGCCGACCAGCTTCGCTGATCGGCCATGCCATCAAAGGAGCGAGGGGCTACACGGCTCCGGCTCTAACCCGGACGAGAGTTTCAAACAATCGGTCCGATGTGGATGGGCCAGAAGGTCAGATAGGCGTAAACATTACACCGATCAGATGTAAATCAACTAATCAATAAGCCGTACTTTATCCATTTATCTATACACCGTAATTTACAGACAAGGAGTGAAAACATGACAATTCAAGTTCAACAGAAAGGCCAAGGCCCAGTGACCGCGGATGATGTTCGCTGTGCGCTACTGGCGTTGGGCGCGGAGGGTGGGGAGACAAATGCGAAGGTAGTCCGGGACACGATTGGCCGCGGGAGTATGCAGACAATTCAGAAGCATCTCGAAGCGATCCGCTGCGATGCCCTTGGAGCTCAGTTGTTGGTCGGTGCCCCGACGGTGCCGGCCGCGCCGGCCGACGCCGTCGCTGCCATGTGGGCAGCCGCGCACATGGCAGCGGAGGCTCTTGTCCGCCGTCGCCTGGACTTCTTGGCCACCGAGCGCGACGCATTGATGGCCTCGCGTGCGGCCCTGCAAAACGATGTAGATGCGCTGGCTTCGCAGTGTGATGAGCTGGCGACCAGGACAGGGGAGTGCGAGCAGGCCCGCAGCTTCGCTGAGCAAGCGCTGGCCGAGGCCGAGACCAAACACAAAGACACGCTGGCGAACTTGGGTGCGCAGCTCGAAGCCGCTGCCAGCGCATTGGGCGCGGCCGAGAAAGAGCACGCCCACGTGCTGGAGCTGGCGGTGCGTGATCGCGAAATTGAGAGGGCGTCTCTGCAAGGCGCGATCGACAGGCTTGTTGGCCAGTTAGCCGAGGTCAAGTCGCTGCTGCGTTCGGAGCACCCGGCTAACTCCGAGTGACCACGGTTGCCAGGTGGGGCCGCATATCAAACGAAAGAGAAGGAGAGGGGATGCACACCCAAACACCATTGACCGAGGCGGACTGGCACGAGCAGTTCGAGCGCCTGGATCCCTTCATCGCGCCACGCGCCGAGGTGGAGCACCTCCTTGCCACCGCACCTACACCGCGCTGGGGCGGGTATCTTGAGGCCATTGTCCAGTTTCGAGAGCAACTCGCCGCTGTCGGCCTGCAATCGTTCTGATTCTGGGTGCCGGGCGGAGGTAGGCTCATCAGCTACACCGCAGCGTCGGCGCCACGCGATCGACACAGAGAGGCAGGGACTCGCACGACGCAACTGTTTGTCGGCGACGCCTAGGGATGTGGCTTTGGGGGTGATGAGTCTCAGGGCGCAGCGGTCAGTGTTGTCGAGTCCGTCCTCTTGAAAACAAGCAACTCGCGGGTTTTCACGCGCCCCTGCTGACCTAGAATGTTCCCAACAAGAAAAGGGGACCATGGCTCGCATCTTTGACAACATAGATCAAAACTTGCTGTCGGCGCTGCGCGCCACGATGCAGGTCTCCAAGCGGTCCGATTTCTGTGTAGGGTATCTGAACCTGCGAGGCTGGCAGGCCATCGACGACCTGATTCAGCCCTGGAATCCCGCCGAAGGCCAAGTATGCCGGGTGTTGGTGGGCATGCAGCGACCGCCGAATGAAGAGATCCGCGAGCTGTATCGGCAGGCCGACGAGTCTGGCCTGATCGACAACGCAACCGCCAGTCGTCTCAAAACCCAGTTTGCGGCTCACCTGCGTGAGCAGATTACCTTGGGCATTCCGACAGGGCAGGATGAAGCGGGGCTACGCCGCCTTGCCCGGCAGCTACGTGCCGGGCAGGTCGTGGTCAGGCTCTTTCTCCCTTATCCACTGCATGCCAAGCTCTACCTGCTGTTTCGAGATGATGTGAACAACCCCGTCACTGGCTTTGTGGGCAGCAGCAACCTTACCTTGTCCGGTCTGTCGCGCCACGGCGAGTTGAACGTGGATGTACTGGACCACCAGGCTACGGAAAGACTCTCGAATTGGTTTGATGCGCGCTGGGCTGATCGCTGGGCGCTGGACGTGTCGGCGGACTTGGCTGCCATCATTGAAAGCAGCTGGGCGCGCGAAGCCGCCATTCCCCCGTACCACATCTATCTGAATATCGCCTACCACCTCAGTACCGAGGCGCGCGCGGGTCTCAGCCAGTTCCGTTTGCCGGGGCGTTTTGAACAAGAGCTGTTCGAGTTTCAGAAAAGTGCGGTCAAGATTGCCGCTCGCCACCTGCATCGGCGAGGTGGTGTGATGATTGGCGATGTGGTGGGCTTGGGCAAGACCATCATGGCTACCGCGCTGGCGCGTATGTTCGAGGATGATTTGGGCTATGAGACCCTCATCATCTGCCCCAAAAATCTGGAGCCAATGTGGGAGCGCTACCGCACTGAATATGGCTTGCGCGGCATGGTGCTGCCTGTCTCGCAAGTCACCAAAAAGCTGCCTGGCCTCAAGCGCTACCGGCTGGTGCTGATTGACGAAAGCCACAACTTGCGCAATCGTGAGGGGCGCCGGTATAAGGCCATTGCCGATTACATCAAGAGCTGTGACGCTAAGGTTATCTTGCTCACGGCCACACCGTACAACAAGACCAAGACCGACCTGTCTTCCCAGTTGCGCCTGTTCATTGACGAAAAAGCCAATATCGGCATTCGCCCGGAGCGATTCATGCGCAAGACCGGCATGACAGAAGCCGAGTTCGAGCGCAAGAATCAGTGCAAGGTCAACTCCATCCTGGCCATCGAAAAGAGTGACGAGTTTGATGACTGGCGCGAGTTGATTCGCTTGTACATGGTGCGCCGTACCCGCAGCTTCATCATCCAGCACTACACCCAGGCCGACAAGCACGGCCGTCGCTTCATTGCCGGAAAAGACGGCGAAAAGCGCTATTTTCCCGTGCGCAAACCGGTGTCACTCCAGTTCAAAGTGGATGAGGCCGACCCGGCAGATCGTTACGCCCGGCTCTACTCGCCCAACGTGGTGGACCAGATCAATGCGCTGCACGTGCCACGTTATGGCCTGGGCCTGTACGTGGACCCGCAGGCAGAAAAGGCTGCGACGGCCGCCGAGCGCAAATACATTGAAAACTTGGGCCGCGCAGGCAAGCGGCTGATGGGCTTTTGCCGCACCAACCTTTTCAAGCGGCTGGAGTCCAGCGGTTTCTCCTTCCTGCAGTCCATAGACCGGCACATTCTGCGCAACCAGATTTATCTTTACGCCATTGAGAACGGGCTCGACCTGCCCGTGGGCGTGCTCGATGCCGGCTTGCTGGACCTAGAGCGCGTGGACGAGGATGTCGAAGGTGTGGAGGGCGACCCCGAAGACTTGCTGGACGGTCTGGTGGATGCCGTGGCCGACGAGGATATGGTGTCAGACGGCATGGCCCGTGCGAAGGCGGTGTACCAGCAATACGCTACCGAGTACAAGAGGCGCTTCAAGTGGATACGCCCCAGCTTGTTCAGGAAGACGCTCTCGGTTGACCTGGCTCAGGACACGCAAACGCTCGGTGAGCTGCTGCGTGCCCAGGGACATTGGGATCCAGCGCACGATCAAAAGTTATTGGCCCTGCGCCGGCTGATCGCACAAACCCACGCCAAAGACAAGGTGCTCATCTTCACGCAGTTTGCGGACACCGCGCGCTACCTCGCGCGCGAGGCCCGCAAGGCTGGCATCACGCATGTCGAGGTGGCCACTGGCGCCAGCGCAGATCCCTACGCCCTGGCGTGCCGCTTCTCGCCCAAGTCCAACAACAAAGTGGTGGCCAAGACCGACGAGGTGCGCGTGCTGATCTGCACCGACGTGCTCTCCGAAGGCCAAAACCTGCAAGACAGCAACGTTGTCGTCAACTTTGATCTGCCATGGGCCATCATTCGCCTGATACAGCGTGCCGGTCGGGTGGACCGTATTGGCCAGCGGGCTGAGGAAATCAATTGCTACTCGTTCCTGCCGGCTGATGGGGTGGAGCAGCTCATCCAGCTGCGCGAGCGCATTCGCCAGCGTCTGCAGGAAAATGCTGAGGTGGTGGGCACGGATGAGGCCTTCTTTGAAGACGAAGAGGCCAACACCATTCGCAACCTTTACACCGAGCAGCAGGGCGTTTTGGACGACACCGATGATGAGGTGGACCTCGCTTCATATGCCTGGCAAGTGTGGAAGCAGGCCACGCAGGACGATCCAGACCTGGCCCGTGTGGTCGAGTCCTTACCACCAGTCGTCTATTCAGCCAAAGCGTTTGCGCTGGACGCCGCGCGATTCCCGTTGCTGGGGGATGATGCAGCCAACGGCGGCGCGCTGGTGTACGTGAAGTCGCCAGAGGGCAACGACCACCTCGCTTGGATCGGACAGAACGGCAAGACTGTGACCGAATCTCAATTCACAGTGCTGCGCGCCGCCGAGTGTGAGCCCGACACACCTTCTGTGCGGAGACTGGACAACCACCATGACTTGGTGGCTCAGGGTCTCCAACTGGCCGTCAGCCAGGACAAAGCGGTGGGCGGTGGCCTTGGCCGCCCCAGCAGCCCGCGCCGGCGTGCCTATGAGCGGCTCAAGCCCTACGCTAGCGAGCAGATGAAAACCCTGTTCCGTGACGAAGAGCTGGAACGCGCGCTGGACGATATGTACCAGCGTCCCCTGCTCGAAACGTCAGTTGATCTGCTCAACCGCCTGATGCGTAGCGGTGTCAACGAAGAAGAGCTGGCTGGAGCTGTCAAATCCCTGCGTGAAGAAGGCCGGTTGACTTATGCCGAGGACGACGCCACTCTGCGCGAGCCGCGTGTGGTTTGCTCCATGGGCTTGATTTCTGAATGACCCCAATGCTCGTATTCAATCAAGAACACCTCAAACAGTTTCGCTTTAAGCAGCTTTTTAACGAATTGGGCTGGGACCTACCCGCCCAGCAGCAGCCTTACACCGTCGCGGTGAATGACGACGCCTGGCTGCTTGACGTGATCGCCGTAAAGAAGGGTGTACAAATCTTGCATTGCCGACCCGATGCGCAAGACCGTCTGCCCGACTACGCTATCCGCCAGAAGATTGAGCGCAAAGTCACCTCTGACGTACAGGAACACCTGATTGTGTTCACCGACGCAGCTAAGACCACCCAAGTTTGGCAATGGGTGTCACGAGTACAGGGCAAAACTGCGCAGTATCGCGAGGTGCATTTTCGTCAGGGTGAAACCCCTGAGCTGCTGGCGCAAAAACTCAGTCGCCTGCAATTTACTCTGGACGAAGAAGAGCTGCTAACAGTGCTGGGCGTTACCCAGCGGCTGGACGATGCGGCCCCGCGCGAGAAGGTCACCAAAAACTTTTATCGCGAGTTTGAAGCACAGCGCAAAGCGTTTGCAGACTTCATTGAGGGCATTCCTGCCACGAATGAGGATCTGCGCTGGTATACGGCGGTGCTGATCGACCGGCTGATGTTCCTGTGGTTTCTTCAGGAAAAAGGCTTTCTGGACGGCAAGAAAGACTACCTGCAGTTCCGCCTGGTCGAACATTTTGATGCAAAGCCAGCAGACAGCTTCTACAAGCGTTTCCTGGCTCCCCTGTTCTTCAGAGGTTTCGCCGAAGAGCGCACCGCCGCCAACCGGGCTGGCATTGAGGCCGAGTTCGGCAACGTGCCTTATCTCAACGGAGGCCTGTTTGCCCCACATGAACTGGAGCAGCGCTATGGCGAGGCTCTGGACGTGGCCGACTCCGCCTTCTCAAAACTCTTTAATTTCTTTGACGAGTGGGAATGGCACCTGGACGAGCGCCCGCTTAAAAGCGGCAAAGAAATCAACCCCGACGTGCTGGGTTACATCTTTGAAAAATTCGTCAACCAGAAGCAGATGGGGGCTTACTACACGAAGGAAGACATCACCGACTACATCGGTAAAAACACCATCATCCCCTGCCTGCTGGCCAAGGTGCGCGCCGAGCACCCAACGGCGTTTGATGATTTGGTGTGGCCCCTGCTGCAGCAAAGTGGTGACACGTACATCTACCCCGCCATGCTCAAAGGCGTGGACATCGCTTACCCGACTGAAATTACCAATGGCCTGGACACAGAAGCGCCCGATCTGCTGGCCCGCCGCAAACCCTGGAACAAGCGCGCCGACGATGCCGCCAGCCTACCCACCGAGATCTGGCGCGAAGCTATCGCCCGCCACCAACGCACGCGCGAGGTGCGCGCCAAGCTGGCCGCTGGCGAATTGAAGGGGGTGGGCGACCTCATCACCTACAACCTCGACATCCGCCAGTTTGCGCAAGATCTGATTGAACGCTGCACTGACGTGACCTTGCTCAAAAGCTTTTGGTTCGCCCTGGCCGGCCGCCTGCCGCGCAAGAGTAACGAGAAGTTTCGCCACGGCCTGAGCGTGCTCGACCCGACCTGTGGCTCAGGCGCCTTCTTGTTTGCCGCGCTGAATATCCTGAAGCCGCTGTACGATGCCACGCTGCGCACCCTGCAAGCCGTGCGCAGCGATGCACTCATTGCCAGTGAAAAATCCCATCCTGAAAAATGGGCCGAGGTGGACGACATCCTCAAACGCTTTGCTGATAACCGCTTAGAGCGGAAGCAAGATTACGACGTTATCAAACACATCATCGTCAACAACTTGTACGGCGTGGACATTGAGGAGCAGGCCACCGAGATTGCCAAACTGCGCCTCTTCCTCAAGCTCGTCGCCCTGTTGGAGCCAGGCGATGAGATTGAGCCCTTGCCCGACATTGACTTCAACATCCGCCACGGCAACACCCTGGTGGGCTATGCGACGGCGGATGAGACTGAAAAGGCGGTACGCGGAACGGTCGGCGGCAAGATTGCCGGGCAAGGCAATTTGCTTAACGATGCTTGGGACGAAATCAGTATTCGGTTACTGGCCGTGGGCGAGCAATACAATCAATTCCAGATTCAGCAGGTTCAGCGCGGTGGACATGTTTCGCCCTTAGACAAGCAAGCATTGGTAGATAAGTTAGCCGAATTAGAGGAGACGCTGAACTACCACTTGGCCAAAGAGTATGGGATCAATACGACGAAAACCGCTGACTATGAGAAGTGGAAAGCCAGTCATCAGCCGTTTCATTGGTATGTGGATTTTCACCCAATGATGCAGGCTGGTGGTTTTGATGCCGTCATCGGCAACCCGCCATATAAGGACTTGAAAGGTGGGGGCGCTGTTTGTATCTTGGGATACAGCACCGTTGACACTAAAAATCTTTATCCTCTTTGTTTTGAGAGATCGCTTGAGATTGGCCGGGAAAGCGCTCGCATTGGATTGATCGTTCCCGTTTCGTCAATTTCAACCGAGGGCTATAAGTCTCTGCAATCATTTGTTTTTCAGCGTAATGGTCACCTTAGTTCATTTGATGATCGGCCATCACGGCTTTTCGATGGCCTCGAACACATCCAGCTGACAATCCATCTACTGGACAACAAAGTCAGTGAATCCCCGAGGTTGTACGTTACTGACTGCAGACGGTGGTCGGCAGTTGAGCGCACTGTACTCTTTCCTACGTTGAGCTACGTAGTCCCCCCGGCTCATGAATTACCCAACACGATTCCAAAAATTCGGTCAAATCTGGAAGCTCGATTATGGGAACAAGTGTCAACATTGCGATTCCCAATGGCCGTTTCTTATGGTCCGGGGGACGTTAACCCAGTTAACTACTCTCGAAAAGTTCATAACTTTCTTCAGGTAATCGATTTCGTACCAGAAGTCTATGGTTCTGATGGTGTTCTACGGCCACCAACGGAGCTAAAGCCCCTCAGGTTTCCGGTGCCGTCTTTGGCCGCATTGGCGCTTTGTGTACTCAACTCATCTTTGTTTCGTTGGTACATCCAAGCGTTTACTGACTGCAGGCACGTCAATAAGCGAGAGGTGGATAATTTTCCCTTCACAAATAGCCCTGATCATGACGTGGGGCATCACTGGATTGAGCTTGGCAATGCCCTTAGCGCTTCGCTCCGTGCCAATAGCGAGTTTCGATCAATGAAGTTTGCTCACGACCATCTTCGAGTTCAATGCATTATTCCGAAGCGCTCGAAATCAAAAATTGATGAGATCGATGTTGCACTGAGTGAATATTTTGGTCTTACGCAAGAGCAGCTCGATTTTGTCGTCAACTACGACATCAAATACCGCATGGGCCAGGGTCTGGAGGTCAACAATGATTGACCTCTCCCCCGCCCAAGCCGCCACCCGCATCACCGCTTTGCTGGCCGCGCATGAAAGTCGCACGCTGGACTTCAAGCGCATCAGCGCCAAGCATGGCCGTATGATTGAAACTCTCTGCGCCTTTGCCAACAGTGACGGGGGTTTGGTGGTGATTGGCGTGGGCGATGCCAAAGACCTCAAGCCCGGTGCCAAGCCCGAGAGCCGCCTGTTTGGCGTCGAAGAAAACCCCGAAGCTTTCGACCTCTTTCGTCGCCAGGTGATGCAGCGCTTTGACCCACCTCTTGCCCGACTGCACTGGTTGCGCGTGCCCTGCACACTGCACAACGGGCAGCCGGGGCATGTGGTGTTGCTGCGAGTGGATAAAAGCGATCAGGTGCATTCCGTCGTGGGTGACGGCACCTGGACGCGCATGGACGCCAGCAACCGCGAGTTGAGTGCGGCTGAAATTGCTGATCTGACTTACCAGCGCGGGGTGCGCAGTGCCGCCAGTGAACTGGTGCCCGTCAACCTCGGCTTGCTTGACACGCCGACGTGGCGCACGTTTGTGCTCGCGCGCGGTTTGAAAGCCGGCACCGCAGCCGAACAATTGCAACGCATTGGCCTGGCCGATACCGTGGGTGGCGAGTTGCGCCCCACGCGGGCGGCGGTGCTGCTGTTTGCCGACGAGCCGGGCAGTTTGCTGGCCGCGCATGGCTCGCGCGCCGACATTCGGTTGATGGTGTACAGCGGAAAGACGGCTGCGCCGGGCGCGGTGCCCAACTTGCGCAAATCCCCGCTGACGATTCGCGGCCCGCTGATTGTGCAAATTGACGATGCTGTCAAGGCCGTGCTGCGTGAGTTGGAGGAGGGGCTTACCCTGGCCAGCAGCGGCTTTAAAACGCGGCATCTATACCCTGAGCGGGTGGTGAAAGAGGCCATTGTGAATGCCGTGATTCACCGCGACTACCGGCTGAACCGCGATATTTTTGCACGCATTTTTGACGACCGCATCGAGGTCGAAAGCCCTGGCACCTTCCCCGGCAACATCACGGCGGGCAATATTGCGCGCACCGGCAGCAAGGCGCGGAATCCCCTCATCGTGCAAAACCTGCGTGAGTTTCCGGCGGCGCCCAACATTGACGCGGGTGAGGGCGTGAAGATGATGTTTGCCGAAATGGCCGCTGCCAAGCTGTACCCGCCCCAATACAGCCAAAACACGGAGACAGCCGTCGAGAGCGTGACGGTGACATTGCTCAATCTGGAGCGCCCCAGCGCGTGGGACGAGGTGAGCGACTGGATCGACCGCGAGGGTTTCATCCAGAACGCCAAGCTGTGCGAGATTGCCAAGGTGGACACGCTCAAGGCATCCAAAATGCTGGCCGCTTGGCGCGACCAGGGGCTACTGGTACCGTTACCGGACAGGGCGAAACGGAACATGGCCTATACGAAGCCGGCCAAGGCGGGCAGAGAGCAGGGTAGTTTGTTATCCGGGCTGGAAGATAACAACGGGGCGCAAGACAATTAAGCCTTTGAAATCAAGCACTTGCTGCTTACGTTGTTTGCCAAAGGCGCTGTTGTTTCATTTTCAGAGGTCTGGAAAAAGAAACATAAAACGGAGAAAACTTAATTAAATCAACATGTTAGAAGTGTCGTTATTATCCAGCCAGGGCGTCGAATGCTAGTGCCGTGGCACCTGCAGAGGGACTGCCTGGCGTTGACGGGGATTGGCGCAAGCCAATGGCTGGACGAGCCGATGACCGCGTTTTTTGCCTCGCGCCAATGCCCGGGTGTTGCGATCCGTGCGACGATGGACTGGGCTGCGCTACAGGCGCGGGAGCGAACGGTCGTGGTGAGTGGCTTTCACTCACCGCTGGAGCAATCGGTTTTGAAGGTGCTGATCGAGGCGCGCTGCCCGGCTGTTGTCGTGCTAACCCGTCCGGTGGAAGGCGCACGGATGCCGCCCGATTGGGCGGAACCTTTGGCGCAGGCCCGCTTGGCGGTGGTGAGCACTGTCAAGGCAGCGAAGCGGCTGACGGATGCGGGTGCTGCGGCGCGAAACGACCAGGCAGCACAACTGGCCGCGCGCATCGTAGTGGCCTACGCCAGCCCAGGCGGGGCACTGGCTAATCTGTGGCTCAAATGGCAGGGTGAAGGACGGCAGCTTATGAGTTTGTCGAGCTGATCGGCAGTGGGCTCACGCAGCTCGTTGAAAGTTCGCTGCGACGATATTCCCACCGTCGCGAATTCCATCGAGATAGTCGGCCCACGCCTGAAGCATCTTGCGGCGTTGTTCATGAAAATTCGTTCTGTTGTAGGCCCGCCCAAGACTGTCAGAGACGGAGTGTGCAAGCTGGGCTTCGATGACGTTTCGATCAAATCCGAGGCGTTCATCGAGGATTGTCCTGGCGGTCGCACGGAACCCGTGCCCTGTCATTTGCGTGCTGGTGTCGTACCCCATGCGCCGGAGCGCTGCGTTCACCGTGTTCTCGCTCATGGCGCGCTCGTGATCACGCTCGCCCCTGAAAACAAGACCGGTTGGCCCGGTCAACTGAATCAAGTCCCGTAGGACGGCCACGGCCTGGCTGGGTAGGGGGACGACGTGCGGTTCGCCGTTAAGTTTCCCTGCCCTTTGGCGCTTCATGCGCGCAGCTGGAATCGTCCAGGTGGCCGAGTCTAGATCAAACTCTTCCCAGCGAGCAAAGCGCAGTTCGCTAGGGCGCAGCATCAGCATGGGCGCAAGTCGGAGTGCGGAGCGGACGACGTGAGTGCCGCTATAGCCGTCAATTGCACGCAGCAGAGCAGCGAGTTCGCTGGGGGCTGTGATGGCCGGCATGTGTTTGACCATCGGTTTCCGCAAAGCGCCTTTGAGGTCGCGGGTCGGGTCGCTCTGAATCCGGCCGGTCACTACCGCATACCGGAAGACCTGGCAGCAATTTTCCAATGCGCGGTGCGCGGTCTCAATTGCACCGCGCGCCTCAATTCTGCGCAGGGCGGTGAGCATGACCGGAGGCTGAATATCCGTCACAGGAAGTTTTCCGACGTGCGGGAAGATGTCGACCTCGAGCCGCCTGATGATCTTGTCGCCATAGCTGGGCGCCCATTCACTGCGCCGTGTATTGAACCACTCGCGGGCCACGCTCTCGAAGGAGTTGTCGCTTGCGAGTTGTTGGGCGAGCCGTGCAGCTCGCTTGGCTTCATTGGGATGAACCCCGTTGCGCCGTTGCTCGCGTGCTCGACGGTGACATTCACGGGCTTCCGCCAGCCCCACGTCCGGATAGGTGCCATAGCTGACCACGGTTTCCTTGGGTGTGCGCAGGCGCCATTGCCAGTACATGCCACCTTGCTCTGTGACTTTGATGTACAGGCCTTGCCCGTCGGTGTGTTTTCCTGGAATAGGCTTGCTGCGCAATGCCTGAAGTCGCTTGTCGTTCAATGCCATCGTTTGCTCCTGGGCGGTTGGCCCGTGGGGTAAATAATGGGGGAAAACGACCAACTACTACGAAAATACTTAGATTTGATGCGGCCTAGCAACAATCATTCGATAGAGCCCCAGCCACCAGCATTCATGCGCCTCAGCGCCCGATTTGGGTTCTGGGGCGTTTCTACAAAATGACGAATCAGGCGCCGAAGGTTAAGCGCACCGCACAAGACTTGCGAGCGGCCCTCGAAGAACAGATTGCATTGCTTATGGCGTACTGTAAGCATTTCGATAGCGGTGAGCCGGAATTTTCTAAGCCTATGGCAACCGCTGTACGCGTGCTTCTGCATCAGACTCGAAATTCGCACTCTGTCTTGCATCAACTTAACTTGCGCAGCGGTCGCTATTTCGCAGTTAGCCCGCCACTCAACCCACGGAACTTGCTAAGCGAATGCAACCTCGTAGTCATGCGAGTTGGGCCCACAGGTGCAATTTATTTGCCTCAACTGGAATTTCTTCCGGTTGGTAAAAGTCGAATGCCGTTTCCAGAGTGGTGGACCGGCCCGGTAGCAAAAGCCCAGGACAAAGTAACCATGTCTCGAATGGACATCGTTTGTGCCGTAGCGAATATGGACGGTGGGGCACATATCGACCCATCTTTTACCGCGCTTTATGAGCGTTTTCGAACCGGCGAATTCTTAGGGTGGAGAGCAATGCGCGAAGGGGAGCCAGGAGAGCTAATCTCGTCTCCGCAGTACGCGTGCATCAGAGCGATCGCGCATGAGCTCCTGCTTACCCTGGGGAAGTACGCACCTTGGTGTTTTCGTGCGCCGTATCAAGCCGTGCCTGCGCATTAGTCAACGCAGGGGTTTTACACGCTCGCCAGCTCTCGCTCTCACGTAGTGCTCAGTCATATCTCGGTTCTTCT
>Ga0134125_10003316_pt1 | contig 18681 bp, 11 predicted proteins | sample KB31751_FD_96464 | JGI IMG/M metagenome (GOLD analysis project Ga0134125, IMG submission 96464) | Terrestrial soil microbial communities with excess Nitrogen fertilizer from Kellogg Biological Station, Michigan, USA - KB3-175-1 | ecosystem: Environmental > Terrestrial > Soil > Unclassified ... | reverse complement strand
GACGGCGGCGCCGGCCGGCTGCGCCGCGTAGAGCAGGCCGAGGCCGCGCGGGCCGACGTGCAGCAGGCGATCGGCGTACACGGGCAAGAGGAGCAGCGAGCCGGCGAAGAAGGTGGCGATGGCGTCGAGCACCATCGTCGACAGGATGATCGGCGTGCGCGCGATGAAGCGCAGCCCGTCGAGCATGGCGCCGATGGAGATGTTGACCGAGCTGCGCGGCGGCGCCCGGTGGTGCATGGCGAGCAGCGCCGCGATGACGGCGGCGAACGAGACGCCGTCGAGGACGTAGACGGGGAAGACGCCGCTCCAGGCGATGATCAGGCCGGCCAGCGACGGGCCGGCGATGGCGGCGATCTCCCACGCCATGGCATGCAGGCTGAGCGCGTTGGCCAGGTGCTCGCGCGGGACGAGCAGCGGCACGAGCGATTGGCGCGCCGGCGAGTCGAGCGCGAGCGCGGCGCCGCCGAGCGCGATGACCGCGTACATGACGCCGGGCGTGATGTGGCCCGAGCGCGTGGTCCAGGCGAGCGTGAGCGAGCAGGCGGCCATGAGCGACTGCGAGAGGATCATGAGGCGGCGGCGATCGAGCGCGTCGGCGATGACGCCGCCGCCGAGCGCGAAGATCACGATGGGGACGACGCGGCAGAGGCCGATCATGCCGAGCGCCAGCGACGAGCCGGTGAGCTTGTAGATCTGATAGGGCACGGCCACCGTCTGCATCTGCGAGCCGGTGAGCGAGACGATCTGGCCGAAAAACAGGAGTCGGAAATCGCGCGAGCGCAGCGCGGCGAGGCGACCCGAGCGCGGCTCCTCGCCGGAGGCCGTCACGAGGCCGAGGCGCGCTCGGAGAGCGCGCCGGACGCTGGCTGGTCGGACTCGCGCGCACGCCCGGAGCGCGCGGCGAGGCGTACGATGGTTACGGTGAGCCGCGCGCGAGGACGTACGCGCGAAGATGGCCAGCCAGCGGCGGCCGCAGTAGGCGTCAGGCGAGGAGCCGCGCTCGATTTCACTCCCGCATTGTAAAGCGAAGGCGGCGCGCGCCCACGCCGAAGACGATGACGACGAGGAATGCGCCGGTCGTACCGCCGCGCTGACGGGAGGGCGCCGCGCAGCCACAACCGGGGTTGCCGCCGGCCGCGGGATTGGGGCCTACGCCGTTGCCGCCGGAGCCGCTGCCGGCGCCGCCGCCGCCGCTGCCGGCCGAGCCGCCGTTGCCGGTCGGCGTCGACGACGGCACGCACTGACCCATCACGCATTCGTGCTTGGGCGGGCAGACGGCGCCGTCGCAGGCGTCCTTGCAGGCGCCGGCGTCGCAGTACTGCCCGGCGGGACAGCCGTTCGGGCACGACGGATCGATGCACGCGCCCGTCGACGCGTCGCAGGAGAGCGGCGCCGAGCAGGTGACGCCGCCGCACGCGCTGCAGCCGGGCAGGCACAAGCCGCCGACGCAGACCTGCCCGCCGCCGCACGACACGCCGGCGCACGGATCGACGCACGCGCCGTTGCGGCAGCGGATGCCGTGCGGGCAGACGATGCCGTCGCAGGCGGTACCGCAGACGCCGCCGTGGCACACCTGGTCGGGCGGGCAGCTGACGCCTTCGCAGCTGGCGTCGATGCACACGCCGCGCATCGGATCGCAGGCGGTGTCGGGGCTGCAGGCGAACTCCTGGCCGAGCGTGCAGCGCCCCACGCACTCGCCGTTGACGCAGACCTCGAGCGGGTTGTCGCAGACGGCGCCGTCGTCGACGACGCCGTTGCAGTCGTTGTCGAGGCCGTCGCAGCGCTCGGGCGCGCCGCCGCCGAGCGGCGTGCACTTCAGCGTGCCGCCGTCGCAGGTGGTGACGCCGCCGCCGCACACGCCCTTTTGGCCCGTGTCGCAGGCGACGCCGGCGCCGCCGCACTCGACGCCGTCGACGCTCATCACCGGGTTGGTGAAGTCGGCGCTCGTGGTTTTGAAGGTGTCTTCCCACGCGAAGTAGAACTTCCGCGACGCGAGCTTGCTAAGGTACGTCAAAAGGTGGATGTACGGCGCAGCGCCGCCACCGTCGGGGTTGAAGGCGCGCTGCGAGTAGTAGGCGTAGCCGACGCCGCCGGCGAAGCGCGGGATGGTCGCGCAGCAGTCGCCGCCGGCGCAGCTGCCCGCGCTGGCGTGGTCCTCGGGCGTGACGAGGAAGAAGCCGATGTCGCCGCCCTTGTAGGCGGGATCGTTGCGCACGTCGAGCAGCACCGACGCGCCGGCGGCCGCGTTGCAGTCGAGCATCGGGTGCAGGTCGCCCGGCTGCGGCGCGGCGCCGGTGACGTTGTACCAGCCGAAGACGCTCCCGAAGCGCGCGCCGCCGCGCGTGACGACGGTGAACGTCAGCGCGCAGGTCGGGTGGAACGTCTCGGGCGTGGTCTTGGCGTCGGCGACGGGATCGAGCCCCGAGAGCAGCGACGGGATGCAGCTGTTGTCGTTGGGCGCGTGCCACATCGTGGTCTCGCAGGTGCCGTGCTTGCCGTCGTCGCAGGTGGACGAGCCGCCGGGGCACGACGCGCCGATGTTGCAGACGCCGGCGGCGGTGCACTGACACGCGAAGGTGGCGCCGAGGCCCGTCGGCGTGCCGCCGTTGCAGCCCGCGGACGATGGGATGGCGGTGCCGTTCGGTTGCGTGAGGGCGAAGGCGGGAGTGGACAGAAACAGAATGGCGAGCGCGAGCCGCATGGTGCCCTCCTCGACGGGAGCGCACCGTAACTCACGCTTGAGTCACTGACAAGGCGTCTTTTGCGACGCGCGGACTTGCGCTAGCGCTTGGCGGCGGCGCTGACCGGCGCGGGCGCCGGCTTCTTCTTGTTCGACTGCGACGACGACGCGGACACGGGCACCGGCGGCGCATCGATCGGCGGCAGCTGCTCCGAGGTCGTTTCCTCGATCACTTCATCGTCGCTGACGGCGTTCGGCTCCCACGAGTCGGCGTCGTCCATCGGGCGCGACACGATCGGGCTGGCGCGCACCACCATCGCCTCGAGCTTGGCCGCCGACATCGAGGCGGCGGCCTTCTCGAGCGTCTCGGCGGCCTGCGAGCGGGCGTCGCCGAGGCCGAATGTCTTCTGCGCGGCGTCGACGATGCAGGCCCACACCAGCGGCGGCGAGAGGTTCTCGGCCATGATCTCGGGCGTCAGGTGCTCGAGCGCGAGCTTGGGATCGAAGCTGCCCTTCGACAAGCCGTGCGCGAGCATCTCGGCGACGACGGCGGGCGGCGCGTCCTTGACCCACTCGTGCGGCGGCACGTGCTTGACGACGTCCTCGGCGCTGGTGAGCCCGTCGGTGATGGCGCGGCCGAGGATGTCGCCCATCCAGCGCTTGCCGGCGGCCGAGGCGGTGCCGCCGACGGTCGTCAGGTTGGCGGCCTCGGCGGCGTCGCGCAAGCAGCTCCAGACCACGGTGGCCTCGAGGTGCTCGGCGAGCACCGTCGGCGGCGCGACCTCGAGCACGCTCTCGGGCGTGAGGCGCCCGGTCTTGAGCGCGCCGGCGATGAGCTGCGACGTCAGCTCGCGCGGCAGCTGTGCGACGAGGACCTCCGGCGTCGCGTGCGCAAGCATTTCGCGCGCGTCGGTCAGCCCATGTTTGATCCCCTCGTGCAGCGCGTAGCCGAGCCAGGCCGTGCCGCGTTCGCCCGAATCGCCAGTGCCCATGGTGCCCCCGTGTGCCGTTAAAAGGTGAAAGTGCGCTCTCCACAGTACCACAGCGCGAATCATTCCGGTATAGACTCCCGCGCATGAAAACGATCCGTAGCTACGTCGCGGGCGGATGGGCGGAAGGCGCGGGAAAGGCGCAAACGCTGGTGAATCCGGCGACCGAAGAGCCGGTCGCGGAGGTCGCGGCCGGGCCGGTCGATTGGGGGCGCGTGGTCGCACACGCACGCACCCGCGGCGGCGAGGCGCTGCGCGCGCTGACCTTCGGCGAGCGCGGGCAGCTGGTGAAGGCGCTCTCGAAATTGATTCATGCACACCGTGACGAGCTCATCGCGCTCGCCATCGCCAACGGCGGCAACACGCGCGGCGACGCCAAGTTCGACATCGACGGCGCGGCGGGGACGCTGGCGGCGTACGGCGAGGTCGGGATCAACCTCGGCAAGGTGAAGTTCCTCGTCGACGGCGAGGCGGCGCAGCTGACGCGGTCGGTGCGCTTCGTCGGGCAGCACATCGCGGTGCCGCGCCAGGGCGTGGCGGTGCACATCAACGCCTTCAACTTCCCGGCGTGGGGAATGATGGAGAAGGCGGCGGTGGCGCTGCTCGCGGGCGTTCCGGTGATCACCAAGCCGGCGACGTCGACGGCGCTGGTGGCGGCGCGCATGATGGAGCTCGTCGTCGAGGCGAAGATCCTGCCCGAGGGGGCGCTGTCGTTCGTCGCCGGCGGCGTGGGCGACCTTTTGTCGCACCTCGAAGGGCAGGACGTCTTGGCGTTCACCGGGTCGTCGGACACGGCGCAGATGCTGCGCGGGCAGAAGGACGTGGTGGCGCAGTCGGTGCGGGTCAACGTCGAGGCCGACAGCTTGAACGCGGCGGTGCTCGGGCGCGATCTGGCGCGCGACTCGGAAGGCTATGCGCTCTTCGTCGCCGACGTGCTGCGCGACATGACGCAGAAGGCGGGCCAGAAGTGCACCGCGATCCGGCGCGTGCTCGTGCCCGACGACATGGTCGAGGCCGTGCGCGAGGATCTGTCGGAGCGGCTCGGCGCCGTCAAGATCGGCGATCCGGCGCGCGAGGAAGTGGGCATGGGGCCGGTGGCGACGAAGAAGCAGCAGGAGGATGTGCGCGCCGGGATCGCGCGGCTGCGCGAAGAGGCCGACAGCGTCTTCGGCGGCGACGGCAGCGTGGCCGAGGCGATCGGCGTGCCGAAGGGCAAGGGCTTCTTCGTGTCGCCGGTCTTGTTGCAGCTGCGCGACGGCAAGACGGCGACGCGCGTGCACGCGCACGAGGTGTTCGGGCCGGTGTCGACGATCATTCCGTACTCGGGCGAGGCGAAGGATGCGGTGGACCTCGTCGCGCGCGGCGGCGGTGGCCTCGTATCGTCGGTGTACTCGGACGATCGCCGGTTCCTCGGCGAGATGGCGTTCGGGCTCGCGCCGCATCACGGGCGCTTGTTCCTCGGCTCGTCGAAGCTGGCGGGGCACGCGGTGGGGCCGGGCACGGTGCTGCCGCAGCTGGTGCACGGCGGGCCGGGGCGCGCCGGCGGCGGCGAGGAGCTCGGCAGCCTGCGCGGGCTCGCGTTCTATCTGCAGCGCACCGCGATCGCGGGCGACAAGCCGATCCTCGAGGCGCTCTTCGGCAACAAGCCCGACGACGCCGCGTAGATCGGCATCACAGCCACGGGCAGCGGGGGCATCGTAGGATTGGGCATGCTCCGCCGGTTCCTCTTCACGATTGCGTTCGGTCTCGCCGCCTGCGGCACGGGCGCGAAGCGGCCGTCGCGCGACGTGGTGCGCGCGTGCGAGACGATGACCGCCTGCGGCTACGAGAGCGACTTCGCCGTCTGCATCGACGGGCTCGCCGATCTCGCGAACAGCACGGCGCGCTACGGCACCGCCGGTCTCGGGCCGAGCGAGCTCGCGTGCCTCGGACGGGCGGGCGACGACTGCGACGCGGCCGAGCGCTGCTTCAACATGGGCGCGCCGGTCACCGACTGCGGCACGCCGATGACGCTCACCAGCAGCTGCGACGGCGAGATCGATCGAGCCTGCGTGAGCGGACGGACACGCGCGTTCGACTGCTCGTCGGTGGGGCTGCACTGCATCACGGCAAGCGGCGGGTTCGGGGAATGCGCCGCGGCCGCGTGCGGCGCGCAGGCGGGCAGCGGCTGCACCGACTCGACCACGCTCGCGTCGTGCCAGGGCGGCGTCGAGACGCGGCTCGACTGCAGCATCGACGGCGGCGGCTGCGTCGCCGACACGAGCGGCAGCGCCTGGCGCTGCGGCGGCGCCGGCGCGGCGTGCAGCTCGCCCGATCATTGCGACCACGACACGCTCGTGCGCTGCGACGGGCACGAGAGCCGCGTCGACTGCGCGGCGCGCGGCTTGCGTTGCGTCGTGTTCGCCGACGGTTTCACCGACTGCGCCAACGGCAACACGTGCAACGAGCACGACGAAGCCAGCTGCGCTCCGGACGGCAAGATCTCGTACTGCTATCTCGGCCTGCCGCTCGTCACCGATTGCATCGCGGACGGGTTCACCGGTTGTTCGGCGAGCGGCTGCGTTCGCTGACCACGCGCTCGCTAACCAAATCGTCAAACCAAACGGTCAATTGCCGACGCGGCGCGGCGTGGATTCTCGACGGCAGGAACGCTAGAAACGTCGCCATGGGATCGATTGCGCTCGGCTCGGGCATTGCGCTCGGCGAGCATGAAGTGACGAACGAAGCACTCTCGCGCGTCTGTGACACCAACGACGACTGGATCCGCGAACGCACCGGCATCGCCACCCGCTATTACGTCGCCGACGGCACGTCGACGTCGGATCTGGGTGTGCGCGCCGCGGAGAAGGCGCTCGCAGACGCGAACCTCGGTCCCGGCGACATCGACTACGTGGTCTTCGCGACGATGACGCCGGACTACTACTTCCCCGGTGCCGGCGTGCTGCTGCAGGAGAAGCTCGGGCTCGGCAAGGTGCCGTCGCTCGACATCCGGCAGCAGTGCACCGGCTTCATCTACGGGCTGCAGGTTGCGGACGCATTGCTCCGCACGAAGGTGGCGAAGCGGCTGCTCCTCGTCGGAGCGGAGGTGCACTCGGGCTTCATGCCGTGGCGCGATCACGGGATCGTGTTCGGCACGTCGAAGGCGAAGCTGACGCCGGAAGAGTTCGCGTTCAACACGCGCTATCGCGATCGCACCGTCTTGTTCGGCGACGGCGCGGGGGCGGTCGTGCTCGAGTGGAGCGACGAAGAGCGCGGGCTCGTCGACGTCGTCCTGCACTCCGACGGGCATTACGCCGAGAAGCTGTTCGTGCCGTCGGGGTTCAAGTTTCGGCCGTACATCACCGAGGAGATGGTGCGCGAAGGGCGCCACATCCCGGACATGGACGGGCAGCGCGTGTTCCGCATGGCGGTCGCCAAGCTGCCCGAGGTGGTGCACGAGGTCTTGCACAAGAGCGGGCACAAGCTCGACGACGTGAAGCTGCTGCTCGCGCACCAGGCGAACTTGCGGCTCAACGAGGCGGTGCAGAAGGCGCTCGGGCTCGGCGATGATCGCGTCGCCAACAACATCCAGCGCTACGGGAACACCACGGCGGCGACGATCCCGATCTTGTACGACGAGTGCAGGAAGGCGGGGCGGATCGAGCGCGGAGATCTGGTGTGCTTCGTCGCGCTCGGCGCCGGGTTCCACTGGGGCGCGGCGCTGTGGCGCGAATGAGGCGCGGGGGAATTAATGAAGCGCTTGATTAATTCCACGCGCTTCAGGCGCTTCACGCGCCTCAGGCGCTGCCCGCCTTCGCCGTCTTCGTCCCGCCGCCGGCCCCGCCGGTCTTGATCTGCACCTTCTTGGCCTGCTGCTCGCGCGACTTCGGCACCTTGAGCGTCAAGACGCCGTCGCGCAGCTCGGCGTCGACGTGCGCCTCGTCAATGTCCGTCGGCAGCGTGAAGGTGCGCGTGAAGCTGCCGTAGTTGCGCTCGACGGCGTAGTAGCGATCGTTCTCTTCGCGCTTCTCCATCTCGCGCTTGCCCGACACCGACAGGCGGTTCTTGGCGATGCTGATGTCGAGATCCTCTTCCTGCACGCCGGGAAGATCAGCCTTGAAGACGTAGCCGTCGTTGTTCTCGCGGATCTCGAACTGCGGCACGAACGTCTGCGCCGGGTGGTGCAGGGCGCCGGTGCCGAAGATGTGGCGCAGCGGATCGAGCGAGAACATCTCGCGCATGACATCGAAGGGATCGAGCACGCTCGAGCCCGGGGTCATGCTGCCTTCACTCTTGCGGACGATGTTCGCCATGATGGCCTCCTGTGCGGGCGCCAATATCGGTCGGGGGCGACGCGCGCCTAGAACGGCGTTGTGTCCGCTTTTGGGACGGCGCGTCCCGCAAGCGGTCAGGGGTGGGCCGGTGTATGCCGTGATTTCGAGCGCTTGAGGCTGGCACGGCGCTCGCTCAAGGGAGCGGCGTGCTTCGCCTTCGCTACCTACTGTTCGTGCTCGCCGCGGCCGCCGCCACGGTGCGGGTCGACGCCGCCGAGATCGGCACGCCGGCGCCGAAGCCGGTCGGCCTGAAGGAGATCATCGGCATCGCGCTCAAGCAGAGCCCGACGCTCAACGCCTCGGTCGCCGACGTCGACTACGCCGAGGGGCAGGTGACGGCGGCGCGCGGCCTCGACGACCTGTCGCTCGACGCGTTCGGGCAGTGGACCTCGAGCCGCCATCCGCTGGTGTCGGGCACGCCGGTGCAGACGACGGCGAGCGACGACATCCTCGGCTGGGCGCAGCTGACGCAGCCGTTGCCGACGGGCGGCAGGGTCGGGCTGCGCTTCACCAACGAGTGGACGCGCTCGCAGTTCGAGACGCAGAACATGATGGGCGGCTTCGATCCGTCGTCGTCGACGGTGTGGGCGCCGGCGCTGCAGCTCACGATCTCGCACTCGCTTCTGCGCGGCATCGGCATCCACACCGCGCGCGCGCCCAAGTACAAGAACGCGGCGCTGCGCGACCAGGCGATCGCCAACCGCGCGACGACGGCGGCGGTGCTGGTGCGCGACGTGGTCGGCGCCTACTGGGAGCTGGCCTACGCGCGCGAGGAGCTGGAGATCCGCAAGCAGCTGGCGAAGTCGGCGCGCGATCAGCTCGAGATCGTCAAGGCCAACATCGACGTCGGCAAGCAGCCGGCGTCGGCGTCGGCCGAAGTGCTGGTGTCGATCGCGACGCGCGACGAAGATGCGCTGATCGCGGCAGAGACGGCGGACGAGCGCTCGCTCGATCTCGAGCGGCTGGTCGGCGTCAGCGTCGACGCGCGCGCGCCGCGGTTGGCGGCGGCCGAGCGCGCCACGCCGGTGGAGGCGGTGCCGGCCGTCGCCGAGACGATCGATCAGGCGCTGCAGTACAACCCGCAGCTCATCGCGGCGAAGGCGGGGATCCGCGCCGCCGCCGTCGACGTCGAGGTCACCCGCAACGGCATGCTGCCGCAGCTCGACCTCACCTTCGCCGGCGGGCCGCAGGGCAACGCCACCGACGCGGGCACCGCGTTCGGGCAGATGAGCAAGTTCCAGGCGTTCGGCGTGGTCGGATCGGTGGTGTTCTCGGAGCCGATTCCGCGCCACTACGCGAGCGGCCAGAAGCAATCGGCGGAGGCGCTCTTGCACAAAGCGAAGCTCACCACCGACGACATTCGCGTGCAGATCGAGACGACCGTGCTACGACTGGTCGCGCAGATCGACACCGCGCGGCGGCGCATCGACGTGCTGGCGCCGACGACGGACAGCGCGTCGCTCGACCTCGAGGCGGAGCGGGCGCGCTTCGCGGTGGGCCGCTCGACCAACTTCGACGTGCTGCGGCGCCAGGACGAGCTCGCCACCTCGAAGCTACGTCAAGCGAGAGCCAGGACCGATTATCTCAAGGCCGTCGCCGCGCTCGGCGCCGTGACCGACGAGATCCTCGACCGCTACCAGGTGGTCCTTCGATGATCAAAGAAAAGAGCAACATGACCGATTTCGTGAAACCGGATCTCCCCCGGTCGACACAGTCGTTCGGAGGAGTTTCGAACGACATCCGCCGTACGCCGCCGCGTCGTGGCCGCCGACGCCTCATTCTCGTGCTGATCGCCTCCGCGTGTGTGATCGGTTTGACGCTGGGGCTTCGGCGGCTGCGCGCGGCGGCGCCCACGGTGGATCGCTCGGTTGTGTGGATCGACCAGGTGAAGCGAGGGCCGATGCTGCGTGAGGTCCAGGGTCAGGGGACGCTGGTTCCCGTCGAGATCCGCTGGATCACGGCGGTGGCGCCGGCGCGCGTCGACCGCGTGCGCGTCCTGCCCGGCACCAAGGTCGAGCCGGACACGGTGCTCGTCGATCTGTTGAACCCCGACGTGGAGCTGCAGGCGCTCGAGGCCGATCGGCAGCTGGCGCAGGCGCAGGCCGAGCTGGTCAACCTCGAAGCGACGGTGACCAACCAGAAGCTGGCGCAGGAGTCGGTCGTGGCCGGGCTCGACTCGGAGCATCAAGAGGCGCAGCGACGGGCGCAGGCCGATCAGGTGCTGGCCAAGAAGGGCTTCCTCTCGGATCTCGAGATGGCCACGTCGCGCGACAAGGAGTCGACGCTGTCGGGGCGCAAGGCGTTCGAGGAGAAGCGGCTGACCGCGCTCGAGAAGGGCATCTCGGCGCAGGTGCAGGCGCAGCGGCAGCAGGTCGAGCGGCTGCGCTCGATCGCCGAGTTCCGCCACAAGGAGGTCGACGCGCTGCACGTGCGCGCCGGCGTGGCGGGCGTGCTGCAGGATCTGCCGCTGCAGCCGGGGCAGTCGGTGGCCGTCGGCGCCGTCGTGGCGAAGGTGGCGCAGCCCGACAAGCTGAAGGCGGAGCTGCGCGTGCCCGAGACGCAGGCCAAGGACGTGCAGCTCGGACAGAAGGCGATGGTCGATACGCGCAACGGCATCGTCGAGGGCAAGGTAGCGCGCATCGATCCGGCGGCGGTGTCGGGCACGGTCAAGGTGGACGTGCAGTTCGCGGGGCCGCTGCCGGCGGGCGCGCGGCCGGATCTGTCGGTCGAGGGAACCATCGAGCTCGAGCGGCTGAACAACGTGCTCTACGTGGGGCGGCCAGCGTTCGGGCAGCCCGATTCGTCGGTGGGGCTGTTCAAGCTCGTCGACGGCGGCGACGAGGCGGTGCGCACCGAGGTGAAGCTGGGCAAGGCGTCGGTGCGGACGATCGAAGTGAAAGGCGGTCTCGTCGAGGGCGACCGCGTGATTCTGAGCGACATGACGCAATGGGACGGCGCCGAGCGCGTCCGCTTGCGCTGAAACGGGAGAACCCATGGCCCCTGAGCAAAGCGAACAGAAAGACATCGAGGTCCTCATCAAGCTGCGCGACGTCTCGAAGGTGTTCTTCACCGACGAGGTCGAGACGCACGCGCTGGCCGAGGTGCACCTCGACGTGAAGAAGGGCGAGTACGTGGCGATGGAGGGTCCGTCGGGATCGGGCAAGACGACGCTCTTGTCGATCCTCGGCCTCCTCGACTCGCCGACGAGCGGGACCTACCAGCTCGGGCCCGACGCCGTCGCCAACCTGACGGCGGCCGAGCGGGCGATGCTGCGCAACCGGCACATCGGGTTCATCTTCCAGAGCTTCAACTTGATCGGCGACCTCACGGTCTACGAGAACGTGGAGCTGCCGCTCACCTACCGCGGCATGTCGGCCGATGATCGCAAGAAGCGCGTCGAGGCGGCGCTCGAGCGCGTGGGCATGGCGCACCGGAGAAAGCACATGCCCAGTCAGCTCTCGGGCGGCCAGCAGCAGCGCGTCGCAGTGGCGCGCGCCGTCGCCGGCGATCCGCTGATCCTGCTCGCCGACGAGCCGACGGGAAACCTCGACTCGCGCAACGGCGACGCGGTGATGGCGCTGCTCTCCGAGCTGCACAAGCAGGGCGCGACCATCTGCATGGTCACGCACAACCCCGAGTACGCCAAGCAGGCGACGCGCACGATCAATCTGTTCGACGGCCGCGTGGTCGACGAGACGCGTTCGGCCGCCTAGCGGCGAGAGGGCGACATGGAGGGCTTCGGCAAGGACGTGCGCTTCGCGCTGCGCATGCTCCGGCGCACGCCTGGCGTGTCGGCGGCGGCGATTGTGGCGCTCGCGCTCGGCATCGGCGCGAACACGGCGATCTTCAGCGTCGTCGACGGCGTGCTGTTGCGGCCGCTGCCCTACCCCAACTCGTCGCAGCTGGTGTCGATCCGCTGGCATTATCCGTCGCTGGGACGGCCGGCGGCGCTGTCGTATCCCGAGTACAAGGACCTCCTCGCGCAGAGCCGCACGCTCGCCAACGCGGCGGTGTACGAGCAGCTCGACGCCAACCTCGAGGGCACGGGCAGCGCGCCCGAGCGAGTCTCCGCCGGCGTGGCGTCGGCCACGCTGTTTCCCACGCTCGGCGTGGCGCCGATGCTGGGGCGCAACTTCACCGCCGAGGAGGAGCGTCGCGGCAGCGACCAGGTGGCGATCCTGACCTACGCGACGTGGCGCGATCGCTTCGGCGCGGACCAGAAGGTGGTCGGGCGCTCGCTGACGCTCGACGGGCTGGCGTATCGCATCGTCGGCGTGTTACCGGCGGGGTTCCGCTTCGGCGGGGTCGACGAGCTGTGGATCCCGCTGTCGACGTCGAATCCGCAGGTGAGCGAGCGCGGGTCGCACTGGCTGAGGGTGGTCGGGCGCAGCAAGGCGGGCGTGACGCCGGCGCAGCTCGATCAGGATCTGACGGCGATCTCGATGCGCACCATCGAGGGCAATCCGCGCAGCTATCGCGCGGACTATCGGCTCGTCGAGAAGCCGCTGATCGCGCAGGTCGTGGGCGACGTGCAGTTGGCGTTGTGGGTGCTGCTCGGCGCGGTGGCGCTGGTGCTCTTGATCGCGTGCGCGAACGTGGCCAACCTCTTGCTCGCGCGGGCGACGGCGCGGCGGCGCGAGATGGCGCTGCGCACGGCGCTCGGTGCGCGGCGGCTCCGGCTGGTGCGGCAGCTCTTGACGGAGAGCCTGCTCCTGGCGATCGCCGGCGGCGGGCTCGGCGTGCTCCTGGCCAGCTGGGGCGTCGATGGGCTGCTGGCGCTGGCGCCGGATGCGCTGCCGCGGGCGCACGACGTCGCGCTCGACGGGCGCGTGCTCGCCTTCACCCTGGTGCTGACCGCGGCGACGGGCGTGGCGTTCGGGCTCATCCCGGCGCTGTCGGCGTCGCGGCCCGATCTGCAGGGCGCGTTGCGCGACGGCGCGCGCGGGGCTTCGGCGGCGCGCGGGCGGCTCAAGCGCACGCTCGTCGTCGCCGAGCTGGCGCTGTCGCTGGTGCTGCTCGTCGGCACCGGGCTGATGCTGCGCAGCTTCCTGGCGCTGCGATCGGTCGATCCGGGGATTCGGCCCGACCACGTGCTGACGCTGCGCGCCGCCTTGTCGACGCCGAAGGGCGAGCCGACGACGGAAGAGCGGCTGCGCTGGGTGGCGTGGTTCGCGCGCGCGACCGACCGTCTGGCGGCGCTGCCGGGCGTGCGCTCGGCGGCGGCGACCGACATCCTGCCGCTCGACGGCAACGACTCGCGCTACACCTTCGAGCTCCCCGGGCAGGCGGGGATGGCGGCGGTCGATTTGCCGCACGAGGAGGTGCGGCAGGTGACGCCGGGCTACTTCGAGACGCTCGGCGTGCGCCTCGTGCGCGGCCGCTTCTTCGCCGCGAGCGACGACGCGCAGGCGCCGCCGGTGGTGGTGGTGAACGAGACGCTGGCGCGGCGCTACTGGCCGAACGAGGATCCCATCGGCAAGCGGCTCAAGCTGCACCACGACACCACGCCGGCGTGGGCCACCGTCGTCGGCGTCGCCGGGGACGTGCGCGGCTTTGGTCTCGACGAGCCGGCGCACGGCGAGCTGTTCCTGCCCTACGCGCAGATGCGCGACAGCTCGGGCATGACGGTGGTCGTGCGCAGCGACGGCGATGCGAAGGCGCTGGCGGCGTCGGCGCGCGCGGCGATGGCCGAGCTCGACGCCACGCAGCCGATCTACGACGTGCAGCCGATGAGCGAGCTGGTGGCGTCGTCGCTGGCGCAGCGGAAGTTCGCGCTCGTCTTGATGCTGCTGTTCGCGGGCGCGGCGCTCCTTTTGACCGCGGTCGGCATCTACGGCGTCATGTCCTACACCGTCGCGCAGCGCACGCAGGAGATCGGGATCCGCGTGGCGCTCGGCGCGCAGCCGTCGAGCGTGCTCCGCATGGTGATCGGCGACGGCATGCGCCTGTGCGCGATCGGGCTCGGCATCGGGCTCGGCGCGGCGCTGGGGCTGACGCGCCTTCTGGCGTCGCTGCTCTACGGCGTGTCGACGAGCGACGGGCTGACCTACGCGGCGATCGCCGGCGTGCTGGCGGGCGTGGCGCTGGTGGCGATCGCGATCCCGGCGCGGCGGGCGACGCGCGTCGATCCGATGCTCGCGCTGCGGGCGGACTGAGGAGGACCGATGGACGCTCTGTGGAGGGATCTGCGGTTCGCGTGGCGCATGCTCAAGCGCACGCCGGGCGTGTCGGCGGCGGCGGTGCTGGCGCTCGCGCTCGGCATCGGCGCCAACACGGCGATCTTCAGCGTCGTCGACGGCGTCCTGTTGCGGCCGCTGCCCTATCACGACTCGCGCGCGCTGGTCGTGCTCAACGGCAACTTCCCCGAGCAGGGCCTCTTGCACATTCCGGTGTCGGTGCCCGAGCTGCAGGACGTGCAGAAGCAGAGCCGCCTGCTCGCGTCGGTGGGCGGCTATACGCTCGGCGATGCGAACCTGTCGGGAGGCGCCGGCGCGCCCGAGCGCGTGTGCTCCGGAGCGGCGTCGTCGAGCTTGTTTCCCACGCTCGGCGTGCAGCCGGCGCTCGGGCGCAACTTCACCGACGACGAGCAGCTCGTCGGGCACAACAAGGTCGCCATCCTCACCGACGGGCTGTGGCGGCAGCGCTTCGGCGGCGATCCGGCGATCGTCGGCAAGACGCTGCAGCTCGACGGCGAGACCTTCCAGGTCGTGGGCGTCTTGCCGCGCGGCTTCCAGATCAGCGGGCCGTGCGACATCTGGGCGCCGCTGGCGTCGAATGATCCGGCGCTGACGCGCGGCGCGCACTTCCTCGGGGTGGTGGGACGGATGCGCGCCGGCGTGACGCCCGCGCAGCTCGACGCCGAGCTCGGCGCGCTGTCGACGCGGCTGACGGAGCAGTATCCGAACAACTATCGCAAGGGCACCTGGTTCCTGCAGGAGCGCCCCATGCTCGACGACGTCGTCGGCGATGCGCGTCCGTCGCTGCTCCTGTTGCTGGCGGCGGTGGCGTTCGTGCTGCTCATCGCGTGCGCCAACGTGGCCAACCTGATGCTGGCGCGCGCGGCGGCGCGCAACCGCGAGATGGCGCTGCGCACCGCGCTCGGCGCCGCGCGCGGCCGGCTCATCCGCCAGATGCTCACCGAGGCGGTGCTGCTGTCGGCCATGGGCGGCCTCCTCGGCCTCGGGCTCGCGGTGTGGGGCGTCGACGGCATGGTCGCGCTCAGCCCCGATGCGCTGCCACGCGCCAGCGAGATCGCGCTCGACGGGCGGGTGCTGGCGTTCAGCATGGGCCTGTCGCTCCTGACCGGCGTGGCCTTCGGGCTCATGCCAGCGTTGTCGGCGTCGCGGCCCGATCTGACCGCGTCGCTCAAGGACGGATCGCGCGGCGCCACCGGCACGCGCGGGCGGCTGCGCCAGACGCTGGTGGTCGCCGAGATCGCGCTGTCGATGGTGCTGCTCGTCGGCACCGGCCTCATGGCGCGCAGCTTCGTGGCGGTGCGCCACGTGGATCCGGGCTTCCGGCCCGATCACGTGCTCACCATCAGCGTGTCCTTGCCGTCGGTGACGCGCAGCGACGAGGAGAAGGCGCGCTGGGTCTCGTACTACCGCCGCGCCACCGAGCGGCTCGCGCAGCTTCCCGGCGTGCAGGCCGTCGGCGCGGCGAACCTCCTGCCGCTCGACAACAACTCGTCGGACTACTCGTTCACCATCGAGAACTACGTGCCACGCTCGCCGGGCGACGTGCCCGACAACGAGCTGCGCGAGGTGGCGGGCGACTACTTCGCCGCGCTCGGCGTGCCGCTGGTGCGCGGGCGGCTCCTCGGGCCGTCCGACGATCAGAACGCCCCGCGCGTGGTCGTGATCAACGAGGCGATGGCCAGGCGCTACTGGCCGAACGCAGACGCGATCGGCAAGCGGCTGCGCACCAACCGGCGCAGCGAGACGCCCGAGTGGGCGACGGTGGTGGGCATCGTCGGCAACATCCACCACTTCGGGCTCGATCAGCCGGCCAAGCCCGAGATGTATTTCCCGCACGCGCAGATGCGCAACTCGTCGGGGCTGTCGCTCATCATCCGCACCGTCGGCGAGCCGCTGCAAGAGGCGGGCGCGGCGCGGGCGGCGCTGGCGGAAATCGATCCGCTGCAGCCGGTGTTCAACGTGCGGACGATGAACGATCTGGTCGCGCGCTCGATCGAAGGGCGGCGCTTCGCGCTCCTGCTCATGCTGATCTTCGCCGGCGTGGCGCTGCTGCTCGCCGCGGTCGGCATCTATGGCGTCATGTCGTACACGGTCGCGCAGCGCACGCAGGAGATCGGCATCCGCGTCGCGCTCGGTGCGACGCCGGCGAGCGTGCTGGCGATGGTGCTGCGCGACGGGCTGCGCCTGGTCGTCCTCGGGCTCGGGCTCGGCGTCGCCGGCGCGCTCGCGCTGACGCGGCTGGTGTCGTCGCTGCTCTACGGCGTGTCGGCGACCGACGCCGCCACCTACGCTGCGATCGCGGTCGCGCTGGCGGCCGTCGCCGTCGTCGCCATCGTGATCCCGGCACGGCGCGCGACCCGCGTCGATCCCATGCTCGCGTTGCGGGCGGACTGAAGGAGCGTGAATGAGCGCCCTCGGAAGTGACCTCAAGTTCGCGCTGCGCACGTTGCGCCGCAGCCCCGGCGTCACCGCCGCCGCCGTGATCGCGCTGGCGCTCGGCATCGGCGCCAACACGGCGATCTTCAGCGTCGTCGACGGCGTCTTGTTGCGCCCGCTGCCCTACCCCGACTCGGCGTCGCTCTACGCGATCGGCACCGGCTCCTCGAAGCATCCCGAGTTCAGGGCGGGACCGCTGTCGTATCCGGAGTTCCTCGACTTGCAGCAGCAGACGCGCACCTTCGAGAACGTCGGCGGCTGGGTCGACGGCGACGTCAACCTGTCGGGAACCGGCAGCCCCGAGCGCGTGCTCCTGCGCGTCGTGACGCCGTCGCTGTTGCCGACGCTGCGCGTGCAGCCGGTGGTGGGCCGCAACTTTTTGCCCGAGGAGACGGTCAAGGGGCGCGACCACGTGGCCCTCATCTCCGACGGGCTGTGGCGGCGCCAGTTCGGCGGCGGGCGCGACGCGGTCGGCCGCAGCGTGCGCCTCGACGGCGTCGACTACCAGGTCATCGGCATCTTGCCGCGCGCCTTCGTGCTCGATCATCCGGTCGACGTGTGGATTCCGCTCTCGACCGCCGACGAGAGCATCAAGGTGCGCAATTCCCACTTTCTGACGGTGCTCGGGCGCAAGCGCGCCGCGGCGACCCGGTCGACCATCGACGGCGATCTCGGCGCCGTCGCCAAGTACGAGAGCGACACCTTCCCCGACCTGTTTCCGCCGTCGTGGGGTTTTCAGCTCAAGGAGCAGCCGTACATCGAGAGCATCGTCGGCGACGTCAAGCTGCCGCTCCTCGTCCTGCTCGGTGCGGTCGCCTGCGTGCTGCTCATCGCCTGCGCCAACGTGGCCAACCTCCTGCTCGCGCGCGCGGCCACGCGGCAGCGCGAGATGGCCATCCGTGCGGCGCTCGGCGCGCGGCGCGGCCGCATCATCCGCCAGCTCCTGACCGAGAGCCTGCTCTTGTCGCTCGCCGGCGGCGCGCTCGGCCTCGCCGTGGCGGCGTGGGGCATCGACGCGCTCTTGGCGATGACGTCGCTGCCGCGCGTCGGCGAGGTCGGGCTGCACCTCGACGTGCTCGTCTTCACCACCGGAGTCGCCGTCGCCACCGGCGTCGGCTTCGGGCTGGCGCCGGCGATCGCCGCGTCGCGCCCCGAGCTGCAGTCGTCGCTCAAGGACGGCACGCGCGGCACCACCGCCGGCCGCGGCCGCCTGCGCCAGGCGCTCGTCGTCAGCGAAGTGGCGCTGTCGCTGGTGCTGCTCGTGGGCGCCGGCCTCATGGTGCGCAGCTTTTTGCGCCTCAAGAACGTCGACCCCGGCTTCCGTCCCGACCACGCGCTCATGCTGCGCGTGTCGCTGCCGGTTCCGGACAGCAACGTCAGCGACGCCGACCGCGCCCGCTTCTCCGCGTTCTACGAGCGCACGCTCGAGCGCATGCGCCAGCTTCCCGGCGTCGCCACCGTCGGCGCGTGCAACATGGTGCCGCTCGACGGCGGCATGACCGATCGCCTGTTCGACATCGAGGGCTACACGCCGGGGCCGAACGACATGCACCCCGACGCGCAGAACCGGCAGATCGCCGGCGACTGGTTCGGCGCCATCGGCGTGCCGCTCATCCACGGGCGCTTCATCGCGCCGAGCGACGACGCGCAGGCGCCCAAGGTCGTCGTCGTCAACCAGGAGTTCGGCAAGAAGTTCTTCCCGAAGGGCGACGTCCTCGGCAAGCGCATCCGCCTCGGCAACCTGGCCGCGCTCGAGTTCCCGTGGGCCACCATCGTCGGCGTCGTCGGCAATATCCGCGCCTACGGGCTCGATCAGCCGGTGCAGCCCGAGATGTACTGGCCGGCGGCGCAGTCGCGCACCAATCCGGCGATGGCCTTCGTCATGCGCACGCACGGCGACCCGGCGGCGCTCGGCGCCACGGTCCGCGGCGCGATGGCCGAGGTCGACGCGATGCAGCCGATCTTCGACGTGCAGCCCGTCGAGACGCTGGTCGGTACGTCGCTCGGACAGCGGCGCTTCACGCTCACGCTGATGATGGTGTTCGGCGTGGTGGCGCTGCTGCTCG